>ENA-UPXM01004756-UPXM01004756.1-activated-sludge-metagenome-genome-assembly--contig:-NODE-4756-length-13704-cov-12.540992_pt1 | contig 13704 bp, 10 predicted proteins | sample MGYA00238178_ERZ772708 | MGnify/ENA primary metagenome ERZ772708 (study PRJEB29002, sample SAMN05720212) | activated sludge metagenome | isolation source: anaerobic digester from wastewater... | reverse complement strand
AATGATCACTGCTGATAACAGCTAACAGGGAAGGAATGTCGTCGTTACGTCTCCTTCCTTTTTTCAGCCAATCCAGAGTAACAAGGTACTTGCGAGGGACTATTTCGGCCTGGATATCTCATGATGAAGTAGTTGGTTAGATACCCGGTAATTATGGTCCTGGTGGCCATTGTAACTACATTATTTGACTTTTTTCTGGCCTCAGGTTAGCGGTCCTGGGTCGGTTTTTTTGCTCCGTAGTCAATAGCGCCAATGGGGCAGGGCAGAGGTTCATTGCTCATGGACAATCTTGATTCCAGTACTATAGTACCGCCAAAACCAACCTCTTCAGCTAATGCTATCTGGCGGCCTTGTATATTCAGAATAGGATTACCAATTTCGCCGATGCGAAACACAATCTTTTGGAAAGGTCGAGAGAGCCCATCTGCCCTGAATGGTCCTCCTGTATGGAATAGATCTTCAACGTCTTCAGGCTTCACACGGGGAGGGTCTCCACCGCCAGGAATTGCGAACGTTACACCTGTCTGTGTCAGCAGTCCTCCCCCAGCTTTGTACACTTCTGTTACAGCAAGATCAAATAGCGAATTCTTCCATGTGAGAACAAGAGTCTCACCATCCTGGAGGAGGTTGCATGCAATGCTCCTGCCGGTGTCCCCATGTATCAGTTGAACCAAGGTACCCGCTGCCCAGGAAACATTAAGCGGCGTTAGGGCAAGGAATACCGGAAGGAGCATTGCCGCCAAAGGCGCCAAGGGGAAAACCCCTGACTTCATCTTATTTTACTGCGCCTTTCTCCTTGAAGTACTTATGGGAGCCGGGGTGCAGGAACTTTATTGCTTCGGGCGCCATTTGATTCACGGCTGACGCCGGTGTAAGTTTCGTTGCACCTTTCCACACCGCGGAAAGTTCTGTTGTATTGGCAAAGATAGCACTCACAATCTGGTACATCTTATCTGCCGGAAATGTGTCCATAGCTACAAGAACGGCTGTAATCGCTATTGCATCCACATCTTTGTCGAGGGTGCTGTAGCCTGCCTTTGTGAATTTTGTCTTATGAAAAACCCCGGGGTACGCTTTCGCAATTATTTCCGCTTCCTTTCCAGTAACGGGCAAGAGTACCATCTTGAGGCCAGGCGTAGATGCCAGGTCGATGATGGATGAGGTGGGCACTGCACCACTCCAGAAAAAGGCGTCGATCTTGCCATCTTTCATGGCGGCTACAGACTCGGTGGCACCCAGTTTCTCCCGCTTCATCTCCTTGTTCCAGTCTATGCCGAGCGCCTTGAGTACGTAGTCTGCCTGCTCTTCAGTGCCGCTATTCGGGGCACCCGTTGAAACCCTTTTGCCCTTAAGATCCATGAGATTTTTAATGCCTGTTCCTTCTTTGGTAACAATATGGAATGGCTGTTCGTAGAATCCCATGACAACGCGCAGCGGGAATTTTTTCCGCAGGGCTTCAATCTTTCCCTCATTTGCCCAGACTACGTGGTAGTCATAGGCCCAGGCTAATCCAGCCCGGTTAGCAACCAGAAGTTTTAAATTGTCAATAGCCGCGGTTGTTGCCTCTGCAGTTGCCTCAACTCCAGGCACTTTTTGTGTGATCACGCTTCCTATGGCACCTCCGAGGGGGTACCAGACCCCTCCAGTGCCACCGGTGACAATACTGAAGGAAAGCTTCTGCTGTGCTGATACTGAAACAGCGAAAAGAGCCACGCAAAATGCAATAAAGACAAACCCCAATATTGTGTTGCGATATTTCATCTTCTACCTCCTAAGTGTTATAGTTACAGGCTTTATATCTAAAACCTTCCGGAAATCTCCGGTTGTTTCTTTCTGTATTCATATTGCCGGATGAGTTCATTTTGCCTGTTGTCTTCTATATTTCGTTATATTCCAAACCACCACAGCTGCACCGATCACAAGGGGAATAAAACCCTGCAAAGAGAAATCAATGGAAGTGAACGCCATATCGATTGATGCCACTACAAGCAAAGCCCTTTGCCATAGTGGGATAGGGCCTCTCAGGAAGCCGACAATCGCAATAGAAAGGCAAAAAAGTGCTGCTGAACCACTTATTAACGCCATGACAAATCCACCGAGATGTGCATCTAAAATCAAGAGGTTCGCCCCCACTGTTGTTGCAGAAAAGAGAAAGGGAACGAGGAAGGCAGGCAAGGAATATTTCCAGGACTGCATCATGGCTCCAAAAGGGTTGCCGCCTGTGACAGCGGCTGCTGCAGAAGGTGAAAGCCCCACTGGTGGGGAGACCTCAGAAAGGACAGCAAAGTAGAAGGCGAGCAAATGTGCCACGTGCATAGGTAAACCAACCTTGACAAGTGCAGGTGCTACCATAACCACGGTCATGATGTAAGTTGCGGTAATGGGAAGGCTTAACCCGATAATCATGGAGGCCAGAAGGGCGAGAAAAAGAGCGACTGTCGGTATGCCGCCACTCAGTGACATTATGAGCCCTGACACTTTTAATCCAAGACCCGTTAACGTGAAGGTGCCCACAATGACACCGGCACCTGCAAGAAGCACAGCGACAGGTATCATATTCTGGGCGCCTTCAATGGCAGCCAGAATGATTCGTTTTGGTGTAAGCCACTCGTTGCGGTCCCTGCTCATGAAGCTGGTGACAATCACTGCAACGATTGCCCATATGGCTGCAGATTGAGGAGAACGTCCCATACCCAGCAGAATAACCAGAACAATAAGGGAGATCAGGTGATGTCCCTGAGTCTTTAATACCTGTCCGGCATTTTTTCCAGAGGACTCCGGTGGCATGAAATTGTGCTTTCTTGCTTCCAGCTCAACAACAAAGAAGGTTCCCAGATAATAGAGCAGGGTGGGCACAGTGACCATGATCACCACATCCCAAAATGATACGTTCAGGAACTGCATGATTAGGAAGGCAGCTGCCCCCATGAGCGGAGGTGAGATGACTGCGCCGATTCCACCGGCAGCAATCAAGCCGGCAGCCATGTTTGGGGTGTACCCTGCCCTTTTAAGGATTGGCCACATGACTGGTGCGACTGACATGGTGGTTGCCACGCCGCTGCCCTGGGGCCCGCCTAATAGGGCCGTTGTGATTACAGCTCCTCGGCCGGCGCTGGCAGCATGTCGACCCATAATGGCAAGGGAAAGGTCCATCCAAAAAGAGCCTGCACCTGCAACATCCATGAAGGTGCCATAAACAACAAAGAGGGTTACAAAGGAGACGCTCACCGAAAGGGGGACCCCGAACATACCCTCGAGCGTCATATACATGTGACCCACAATCCGGTCAAGCTCATATCCTCTGTGCGCCAGAGGGCCCGGGAAGAATTGACCGAGCCAGCAATAAAGAAAAAAACCTACCAGGACCAGGGTAAAAGTCATGCCTACAACCCGGCGGGAAAGTTCAGCTAAAAGTATAATGGCTATGAGGCCAAAATAAAAGTCGGGTGGATCAGGGAGAGTCGAGCGCCGTATAAATTGATCTACATCACACAACGCCCATACAATGGTAGCTACGCCAAGCGCAGCGAGGATAACATCTGCTATCCATCCTTTCGGAAAAGATTTTTTTAGCATGGGGTAAGCTGGAAAGGCGAGTGCAAAAATAAGCCCCATATGTACCATACGAAAAATATACGTCTCAATCGGTGTGACAGCCCCATAAAGGGACCATCCCACAAAAGCAACATAAAAAATACCCATAACCCAGGCGCTTACACCTTTTATTTCACGCACCGTTTAAATCCTCCTTAAGTTGAACGGAAGAATAATAACGAAATAAAGGGGTTAATGTCAAAAGATTTAATACATCTGAGTAAGGGCAAGCCTTTCTCGTTTATTTTATTCTTTCCGCTCTCGTCAAAATCACATTTGTCGAAATACGCGGGGCATTGACAAGATTCCACACGACGTATTGCTCTGCAAAAACGTTTTCTGCAGATATACCGTCCACCGGTACGATTACTTGCATGCCCCTAAGGGCTGCACTGCTTGCAGTATAAAGCACGGCACCGTGCGCGGCGGTTCCTGTAACTATTACTGTTGTGATTCCGTTATCTTTCAGGATTTTTTCGAGGGATGTGCCCATAAACTTGTCAGGTCCTGATGTGATGACGGGGTCCGCAGCCCGTGGGGCCAGGTCTGTCGCAATATCCCCAGGTACTGCCCCGGCAGACAGGCTATATACGATCAAGATTCCTTTTGAGCGGGCAAAGTCCAGAAGTTTTTTCATTTTTGGGATCGATGTTAAACAGCGGGGCCGGCGTTCTGAGTTACAGGTCTGTTTGTTAAAATCGAGCAACAAGAAAGCAGTCGTTTTGGGATCAACCGTCACATCTTTTAGCTCGGGAGGTGGTGGTGTCTTGATGGAGTTCCACTCTGCTATAACGTCCTGAGCTACGACCGGTCTATCGAAAAATAACAGGCCGGATAAAACTGTTAGAGTACAAAAGGCGATCACTATGGATTTGTCTGCTTTGAACATGTTTTTCTCTCCTCCTGCTTATTCTTATATGAGAGCTGCATTACCATTAAAAGAGATATTTATATGTTTCCCTGCCATGAGTCTACTGCTCTCTGTGGTGACATTTCAATTAGTCCTGAAGCCTTCTCGGCTGATACTGGCTGTGGCTCGAAAGCCAAATGGTGTATGTATTGAAATTGGTGATATCATTCTTTTGTGGAAGAATCAGTAATAAAACATTGGGGGTCCTCTGAGAGATAATCACCTGTACCCTGTGCCAGGGAGTAAGCATAAGCTATGGCCCTGCATCCGCGACATTGTGACCAGCGGGCGCATATCCCGCATTTGCCTTTGTAAGAGGTTTTAATACGGAGTGACTCGAGAACAGGCGAGGTTGCCCAGATTTCTCTGAATGAATCTTTGAAAATATTACCTATAGGAATGCCAAGCCTTCTGCACGGTGTGAGTGTTCCATCCGGAAGAATCGTTATGCCGGATACGCCAGCAGCGCAACCACCGAGGGGGATATCTCTGTGTTCATAATCCGGATCAACACCTATCTGTGACGCAACAGGATCACCTGTAGTAATAGAGACCATAGTATGTTTAATGGAAAGAATATCCTCATATACCTGTTTAAGCTTATCTTGCCCGATCATACCACTGATGAGGCCTTTGCCCCTACCATAGGGGACAAGCCTTGAGAATCCAAGTCGTTGTGCCCCCACTGATGATGCAAGTTCCACCAAATCTTTTACATAGTTACAATTGATTTCTGAAAGGGTTACATTGAGCGTGACAATTATGCCCGCATCCAGGAGTGTACTTATACCCTGTATAGCCTTTTTGAAGCTGCCTTTGCCCCTGATCTGCTCATGAATCTCCTCCGGCCCCTCTATGCTAACCTGTACCCCTTGCAAGGGAATACCTGCTAACATATGGGCCCTATCGCGGTTGATCATTGTTCCGTTTGTAAGGAGATATATGTCAAATTCTTTTGTCTTAAGATAACTGAGAATATCCGGGAGAAAGGGTGATAGGAATGGCTCACCCCCTGTTACGTTGAAACTTGGTGAGAAAGCAATTTCGTAAGTATCTGACCAACTCGTGATAGTATCGCGGGCAATGTTAACGACCTCTTTTGCTTGAGTAAGAGACATCTCTTCAATACTGCCATCTTCCTGGTAACAGTGCGTACAGTGCAGGTTGCACCGCTCTGTCAGGTGCCATTGGAAGAAAAATTCCACAGGATTTGGCGATAGTGTCATAAAAGATTTTTCAGATAACGAGGCAGATAAGGCGAAGGCCCTATCTGCCTGTTGCTGTTATGTTGCAGACCTGCAACATTCGGGTTTAACCCTTTCAGCTCTTTCACTTGTGACATTTTTTTGCTGTCGATTTGATATTAATTGTTTTAACGCCCAGCCAGAATGCAGCCTCCTTTTCCAGAACTCCCTTTTTTAACACCCTCTTCACCACCATCACCCCCTTTCATCAAAAATGTTGATGGAAGCATCACATCAATAAAAGAATAGCATAGTTTTAAAGCCTGTCAAGAAAAGGTTTTCTTAATTATCCGAGAAATAACAGGCTTGTATATGTTTCTAACGGAAGAGGTCTGTCTTCCATATTTTCCAGAGATTCAACAAAGTCATCACGTGTCAGGGGTAATGGTGGATATACCTTTTTCAAATCCCCTGTATTGATTAAAAGCTTTGGTTTAATGGCTGTCCAATCGGATATTCTGTCAATTGTGGCCTTTATTGCCCTGCCATCCATTGGCAGGGTCATGTGTTTTTGGATAACTGTAACTGATTCAAGCGTGCCGCCATATGTTGCGCTCCACAGAGGCACAGTGCCGTCTCCAGGCCCTTCTTCTATTTCAAAGCCGCTCTTTTTTGGTACAAGGTTGTTCACTGTATTGAAGAGATCAGACACAATGGCAAAGGTGTTGACAGGCGGTTTTATGTTCAGGGTTTTTGGGGAGGAGAGTTGCTGTATAGCGTTTGGTGATGATGCAAGAGGCCCGGGCGCGTAGATTTCCGGGTTGAGTAGCTCAGGATAATCACCGGGCAATGTGTCAGAAAGTCCCCAAAAAGTCTGGCAGATGTCAGCAATCTCTCTCACATCCCATTTTGTTAGCATGGCGAACTGTTCAACAGTTTTACCCTGTGCACACATTGCAAGTGCTCCATTGAATGATCCTTTCCATGGTGTACCCATTGACACCAGGCCTTTAACACATTTGTGGACAGCAGGGTATTTCTGTTTCAAATGCTCGATCGCACGGGCAGCCACAAGGCCACCGAGGGAATGTGCAACCAGGATAACAGGAATGTTTTTAGAATTCCCAATTTTCTTTGCTATGCGATCAGCAACATCACTACCACAAATTGCTACGGGCTTTCTCCAATCATAGGCAAGATAATCGACTGATCGTCCGAATGCGGCCATCAGAGTAACTGCCAGTCTGTCGTAGATGAGAGGTACAGGGCCTGCTGCTTCGATTTTTACTCCAGAATCGGCATCGTGGATTCCGTCAGGGGTGAGCCGAAGGGCGGGGAAATCTGAACCGATAGCAAGACCAACAGGATCAAGCCAGACAAGTCCGTGTATGCCATCCCGGTCGCTGAGTTGAGAGCCCATCAGGCCAGGGAGGACAAAGATCCTTACCTGAGGAGGCCCATCGTCGCGATGTAGCATTTCAAGGATATCATCAACCCTGTTTTTCAGATCACTGAAAAGATTTCTGCGAAACAGGTCAACCCAGTGTCTCACCTTTGTGCCAGTGTCGATCCCCTGGAGTATCTCTTTTGCGTTGTGTCGGTCTATACCGTATAAGCTGCCGAAACACGGGGCGGCTTGGATGGACTGGAGTTTAAATCTGCTTACTGTGGCTCTGTCCCAGCCTGGAGGGCTGTTTACTTTGTCGAGAAGTTCCGACCACCCGCAGTCCATGGGAAAATCCATGAGTTGGTAAAGGGCATCTGTGCTGCCAGGTAAATACGGGTTGTAGTGACCTGGTAGGTAGATGGTGAGTCCGGATCCCGGCCCTGTCTTTGCCTGGATTATCTGTCTGTAAATCTTTAGGCACTGTGAGGTTGCCTCCCGTATACTGCTGTCTGTATCATTTTTAAGAGCTTTCAGGAATGCGCCCAGATCTCTGTAGCCTTCCCGGCCCTCTGGTGAGAGGTCAGTCGCTTTTGTAGCGGCCCTATGAAAGACAGGGGTTTGGTCTTTGAGCACATGAGCAAGCCCTTTAAGGTTTTTTGCCAGATCATCTATTTTTTGAACATGGACAAGGCTCAGGGTCTGCTGTTTGTCATAAGCCTCACCGAATGACTTCACAATGGCTTTTCCGAGTTGTCTTGCATCCTGGTCTGGTTTTGCGGCAAGACCTCTTAAGGCCTCTCTGTAAGCCCAGCCATCCCCAGGTTCGGTCTGCTCGCTCGCAGCCATCCATGTTACAAGGCCTCTTAGCTGGTAGGCAACCTCCATGTTTGCCATGAGGCATGCATCAAATCCAAGGAGATCCAATGGTTTGCCGATCTTTTTAACCACTGATGTTATGGCCCTTTTCAGTTCCCGGTTGTCAAGAAAATCAGCAGCGGTACTGTCGAAACCAAAGCCCTTGTTAGGCCCATTCCTCTCAAACATTGCACGCCTGGTTCTGCCGAAAAACCCTATCCTGTCCTGGGCGAGACGGGCAGCAAGCCTGGGTGAGATATCACCACGGGCAAGCCGGTAAACATCCTGATCATCATGTCCGCTTCCATGACCCCAGAGCACAAGGGCATACCTTTCTGCAGGAAAATTGAAGACTGCCCAGTCCACAAAATCGACAAGAGTGGCTACCCTTCCGGTATTCAGATCTCCACGATATACCCCCAGACGGTCAGAGGCAAGAGGAGTGTCTTTTCTAAGCCGGTACCGATATGAATTCTTCTCCCGGCATTGGTCTGTTTGGGCAAGTAAATGGACACTGTCGCATGAACCAACATCCTTAAGCTCCCGAAGATCCTGTGTGACAGCATATTCTATCCCATTAGGGTTGGAATCATCTCCTGCCATATAAACCATTACAGTCCATTTTGCTTTTGGCTGAGGGGTTATGGCTGGTCCAAGGGTTTGGAAAGCAAACCCAGGCGCTTCAATTGCCTGTTTCCTGGCCTTGGTTTTAAGACCGGGGCGTCTCTGTGGGACTGCGACATCCAGAGATTCGAGAATTTCAGTGAAAACTCGTTCACGTGGCCATCGCACTGAGGCTGGAGTCGGGGTCATGTTTAGCCATTTCTCTCCACCCTTTCTGAACTCCATAGCTGCCTTCACCGACAGGTCCCACCCATGGCCGAAGAGAGATGTTTTCTCAGACTTTGAAAGGTTGCCATCACCATCCCAGTTGCGAAGAAGGTCAAACTGATCTTTTCCCAAAACCTCACGGATGTGGCGCAGAAACTCGTGGGTATAATAGCGGGAAAGTTGTACGCTATTTGGGTCCTTGTCTGGACTCTGGCCTTGTGAATCGAGTGCTGCATGCTCGGGGTTTGGTATGCCGCCATGGGGACCAAGGTCCTGGATCCCATGAAGGGTGTAGCCAATCCAGTAAAGGGCTATCCTGATATCACTTTTCTGCATGGCCCTGTGAATCTTGTCAACAATATCTAGCACCCATTGTTTGTATGCTCCCATACTTTCTTGAACAACGATTTCTTTTTCCGGTCCCTGCGGCATAAAAGATACCTTGTCCGGTGACTGGGCATGGGCAGAGGGAAGGGTAAATTCATAGAAATCAGGATCCTGGGCTGCATCACGAAGGATGTCAACGGCTGCCGATGAGAAACCGAACCGTTCAGCAGCCTCCTGTGTCACTTCGTAGTGGCCAGTATTGAGCCAGAGATTTATGAAGCCTCCTGATGGAAGTCTGGTTTTATTGAGAATGTTCTGTGTATCATCAGAAAAACGGTATAATTCGCTCATAATCCCCTCCTGAAAATCCGTAACGCGTAATCCGTAACGCGTGATAAGTCAACATCAGAATATTTCATCACTATTTACTCTTTTTAGTTGATAGTCATACTTCCATAATTGTCGTGTAAATCCAAGTTGCTTTGCAACAGAAAAAACACCCTGGGCTGCCTTTTTTAAGTAACTCCGTTGATTAGGCCGGGGTACGGGGATAAGGTTGAAGCAGGTGAAGGCCTACTGGTGAGAAATGTACAACTGGCTTTTTGTTGACAGTAATGAGGATTGTTTACCTAGGACGGTTGGTTTTCCCAGGCTTATTTTGAGGTTCTCCAGCATGAGCTCCTCGATCATCTGCTCTTTAGGTGTGTTTGCAAAAGATATCTTTTCTTCTTTCTCTGTCTTGCTGATTTTGCCGGTCTGAATGGCAAGAGATCGTTGTGCCTGTTTTAGGCCACTGTATTCTTTAAGCAATTCGCTTGCGGTCATATTAGAGAGCATCTGATAAACTGATACAATTTGATTCGAAGAGGGTAACCGGGATGATTCCATAATAGCTTTGCAATCGCGGGCAAAGCGTTTGATCCCACGAAGGATATGGCCTGGTTTAACAAAATTAATTCCTGACCACCCTGCTCGAAGCCATTGAAAGATACCTGTTTTTACACCAATTGACCCGGAACTCGGCTCCACAAAAACAGTGACTGAAAAGTAATCGTAAATGTACGACTTGGCCCACCCTAGACCAGTTATGGTGGAGCCAGGTTCCTCTGTGTAGTAATAGTTCCAGTCACTGTCATTGCCAAGAATAAATCCCTTTTTCCCCACATTTGATGTGCTTATCTGTTTTGATATGGAGAGTACTGTCTGATGTCCTCTGTAGTTAAGAAGAATGAGGGTTCTCTTCATATCGTATTCATGATAAACACCGGTGTTCAGATCAGGGGTATTTGCTGCCCGTTCTATCCCGTGAATGATGATGGGATTCTCTGCTGGAAAAGATGTCTTCCAACTGTTAGGCAGTTTTTGCGTGTCTCCAGAAGGTGCTGTCCACAGGGATGAACGAAGAGATGAAGGCCGTGTGATTGAAGATGGAATTCGGGCAGTGTAAAAGTACTCCATAAACTGATGTAAAGTGCTCCTCATGTCGAATTCATAATAAGCTCCTGTAGATTCAAGCGTCTTGGGAAGAGCCAGTTCCTTGTGCTGCTTCGGGCCCAACACATAATCCACAAGGGTTGCAACAGCCTGATCGTCAAGGCCGGTTTTTGGCTCAACGCAAAATTGCACCAATTTCATGGCCGCTTGATTAACAGAGAGGGGAAGATTTTTCGAAGAGGATGCCGATACACTTTGATGCATCAGAATCAAAACCATTATCAATACAATGCAAAACAACTTTAGCAACTTTGGGGACGCTCTTGAAATGTTGAAATTATTTTTATTCATTTTGTTCAAAAATCAGTTCGCTAATCTCATTAACTGATTGATCAGCACGGCCTTTAGCGGATAATTTCGATATTGCGGTAGGGGTCAGATTCAGCCGCCGCGCTATGTCTACGCCTTTTAATCTTAATATATCGAAGGCTATAGAGGAAATGATTGCCCTTGCGCGGGTGATATGCGGTTTCTTTGAAGGGCTGTCGACATGATTTGGTTTCAAATCAAAATGTTTACAAACAGCCGTGATGATCTTTTCCAGGTTAAACTGTTTTGTCTCAGCGCCAATCCTTTTCCCATAGTCTTCGTTCGCTTTCTTGAGAATAGATGCAGCAAAATCACTACTCCCGAGGATACGTTCATCGCTTGAGAAACGTTCCCTGGATGTCCGCAAATCTTGAACATCAATCCAGACGCCTGCCGAGCGGATAAGGCCTCCTCCAACCAGATCAGGTCTTTTGCCCAGGGCAATGCCTTTTTCAACAAACGAGTTGTACAATTTTTTTGCAGTGGATCGGTTTTCATGGAAAAGAGACAATATAAACGAAGAATCCTGCCAGTCTTGTTTTCTTTTCCCCATGATTACGCCATGACCGCACCAGCGAAATCTTTCGAGGGCGGCCATCTCCTTTACCACACCCGCACGGATTGGGTTAAGGTGGATATATCGTACAAGTTCAAGAAGATAAGGGTCTTCTTCACAGAGGAACGATTTGTAACGGTTCTGAAAAAGGTGACCAGATCTGTTGTGCCTTCGATTAAACTGCTGTGCATAACCCGTAAGCAAACGCCTCATTAAGGATGTGATGGGTAAAGATCCGCTCCGAAGAAGCAGATGGGCGTGATTCTTCATTAGCGCCCATGCATAGCAGGATACAGTGGTTTCACACAAGAGTCGACCAAGGCGGGAAATGAAGTTTTCACAGTCTTGAGAATCTTTGAAAATGGGAGAACTCCCGATGCCTCTGACGATGACATGATGTATTGCACCGGGTGCATCTATTCGATTCTTTCTGGGCACGGGCAATAATTACATAAAATGATTAAGATGTCAACATTTCAAGAACGTCCCCTATGCTCTTTTAAAAACGATAGGTCACGTTCATCGCGAGTATATGGGCATATGCGTTTTCAAATTTACCGGTAACGCGGGTGATTGATAAAGGTCCTACCTTGACATCTCCCGAAGGGTTGTTCCATTTACGTTTTTCATCATGGATATAATTATAGGCAATATCGAAGGTTAATTTGTCAAAATGTAACCCAATGCCTCCACAATACCCCATCCGGTCTCCTGACGGCACAAGGGGATCAAGAGTTGCACTCGGTATAGGGGTTTCATCGTACAGGAACCCGGCCCTTAGGTCAAGGTATTTATTTACCCTGTACTGGGATCCTATGCGCCACAACCAGGCATTATGCCAGTTCTTCGGGCTTGTAAGAGATGTGCCATTATCAAAAACAGCCTTCAATGTTTTGTAGCTCGTCCATTCTGTCCACTGAGCTCCAGCCTCAATAGTCCACGGACCTCTCTGCCATGCCAGCCCCAACCGCAGGGTGGCGGGTAGGGTAAATTTTCCCGAGAAGCCCTGTCTGACGACAACATTCCCATCTGCAAGGCTTTTGAGCTCCTGTTCCCCACCTGAAATCTTGTGTCGAACATTGCTCAAATAGGCTGCCCCGAAAGTGAGTCCCTTTATAATTTTGAGTCGAAATCCTGCCTGCCATCCCCAATCCCATTCCTTTGCCGTAAGCTTTGCATCTGCCGTCTGCGCTCTGTTGTTGCCTGGTGTTATTGGTGGAGAAGGCGCAGCAAGAAAAACGAGATTGTTGAGTTCAATGTCGAAATGCTGGATATAAGGGCCCATACCTATTGATAAGTCTTCTGATAGTCTGAGTGCAACAACCGGACTGATAGAGGTTGTTCTCAGGATCGTTTTGGTTGCGCCAGGGGTAAAACGGCCTTCCCACTTCTTTGGCCATTCAACGCCGAGTCCAAAATGGGCAAAAGTCCCGATGCCGATAGCTACCTTTTCATTTACTTTATGGGTTACATAGGCATTAGGTATAACCCAGGTGTGATCTTTGATTTTAGATGTCTCTCCAGGGTAGGTTCCCATGATAGGATTACCACTGCTCTGAAATCGCATCGTTGGCCTGATCAGGCATGCGCCAGCAGATATCTGGGTTCCCTCCAGCTGTGTTATTCCCGCCGGGTTGAAAAATATGGCCGAAGGATCGTCTGCCTGGGCGGTGATGGCTCCGGCCATGCCCACTGCTTTGGCGCTTTGCTCGTAAATGTCAAAACCATTTCCAAAAGCAAGAGACAGAAAATATAGATGAATCGCTAACGGTAATAGACACCCAATGAGAACCTTGCCCATATCCACACCTGTAAAATCATATGCATGTGATGACTCAGGGACGTAGATCTATTTTTGATCAAAAACAAAATGACCAAACCCGAAAAACGCCTGATGGATAAGTTTAGCAGTATGTTCTGGCAAGTTCTACAGATTTCCTCAAAAAGAAAAAGATTTTTGTAAAGCAATTACTTTTAGATAAATACAGTCTTTGGGTTCACATCTTTCCCGGCCCGTATCTTGTAGATGATCTTTTTTGGCAGTGTTTTGCTTCGGTGTTAAGAGATACTTAGGCATGATTTGAAAAAATATTGAAATGTGTTCTTTGATAAGAGCCAAGTCGAGGATTTGCCGGTCACTGTATCTTCAGATCTTGTATGTTTCGGCCTTTTTACTAAAATTCCGGCCAGAATTAAGGAATCTTTTTCTGTTAGCAGATGATCTAACATGGCCAAACTGCATTTTTCGTGTAATTAT
>ENA-UPXM01004754-UPXM01004754.1-activated-sludge-metagenome-genome-assembly--contig:-NODE-4754-length-13708-cov-4.798872_pt1 | contig 13708 bp, 11 predicted proteins | sample MGYA00238178_ERZ772708 | MGnify/ENA primary metagenome ERZ772708 (study PRJEB29002, sample SAMN05720212) | activated sludge metagenome | isolation source: anaerobic digester from wastewater... | reverse complement strand
TAAAGAGGCTAAACTTTACGGAGAAGTAGAGGTTGTTGCTTCTTCTGCCGATAAGAACTATTCGTATATTCCTAAAGGATATACCGTTCCTGCAGATGCTGATTACTTCCATATCACTACAAACAACACCATTTACGGTACCGAGATTAAAACCGATATGGACAGCCCAGTTAACTTAATTGCTGACATGAGCTCCGATATCATGAGTCGTCCTGTTGATATCAAGAAATACGCCATGATTTATGGTGGTGCTCAAAAGAACGTTGGTCCTGCTGGTGTAACCTTTGTTATTGTTCGCAAGGATCTTCTCGCACAAATCCAGCGTAAGCTACCAACAATGGTTAACTACAACACCCATATTGGTGCTGAGGCTAAGGATAACTCAATGTTCAATACTCCTCCAGTACTTCCTATTTTCGTTATGTACGAAACCTTGAAGTGGGTTAAGTCTTTGGGTGGTGTAGCAGCAATGCATAAGATTAACGTTGATAAAGCCGATATGCTTTACAATGAGATTGATCGTAACAAGATGTTTGTTGGTACCGCAGCGAAGGAAGACCGCTCATTAATGAACGTTTGCTTTGTAATGGCAGAGCAGTACAAAGAGAAAGAAGCAGAATTCATGGATTTTGCTAAAAAAGCAGGTATGGTTGGTATTAAGGGCCACCGTTCTGTTGGCGGATTCCGTGCTTCTATCTACAATGCATGTCCAGTAGAGAGCGTAAAAGCTCTTGTTGCTTGTATGCAAGAGTTTGAAAAGCTTAACGCGTAACATATACTTTTTTTAAGGGGGTTGGGTGGGTCAAAGCTATCCAACCCTTTTTTTTAAAATCAGGTTAGAAGAGGGAACTATAGTTTGCGTATAAAGTTTAACTTGGCAAATTGCCTTTTAAGTTTCACATTACTTGCATTTCAGCTGTTAGCAAACCAATTGGTTTGAGCAAATGGTTTTACAACTTCTAGCTCAACTTAACTAAAACAATAAATTATGGCTAAAGTACTTGTTGCAACAGAAAAGCCTTTTGCAAAGGTTGCTGTTGATGGTATTCGTAAAATTGTTGAAGGTGCTGGTTTTGAACTAGCCCTACTTGAGAAATATACCGATAAGGCCGATCTTCTTAAAGCCGTTGCCGATGTTGATGCGCTTATTGTTCGTAGCGACAAGGTTACAGCAGAGGTAGTTGAGGCTGCTAAGAATCTTAAAATTGTGGTTCGTGCAGGTGCTGGTTACGATAACCTTGACCTTGCTGCTTGCTCTGCAAAGGGCATTGTTGCCATGAACACCCCAGGCCAAAACTCAAACGCTGTTGCTGAGCTCGCTCTTGGCATGATGATTTTTATGGCTCGTAACCAGTTTACTTCAGGTACTGGTGCCGAAATTAAGGGCAAAAAGTTGGGTATTCACGCTTATGGTAACGTGGGTAAGCTTGTTGCTTCGCACGCTAAGGGATTTGGCATGGAGATTTACGCTTTCGATCCATTCGTTAAGAAAGAGGATATGGAGAAGGAAGGTGTTATTGTTGTTGATTCTGTTGAGGCGCTTTACTCTACCTGCGACTATGTATCGCTTCACATTCCTGCTAACGATAAAACCAAGAAGTCTATCAACTTCGACCTAATTAGCAAAATGCCTAAGGGCGCTACCCTTGTAAACACCGCTCGTAAAGAGGTTATTGATGAGGAAGGTCTAATTAAGGCGTTTGAGGCTCGTCCCGACCTTAAGTATGCAACCGATATCATGGCCGATGCGCATGTAACCATGGTTGAAAAGTTTGGTACTCGCGTATTTGGTACACCAAAGAAAATGGGTGCCGAAACCGCAGAGGCTAACATCAATGCGGGTCTTGCATCAGCAACCCAAATTGTAAACTTTATTAAGAACGGCGATCGTACTTTCCAAGTAAATAAATAGTAATACGTGAAAAGTTAAACGTGAGAAGTTAAACGAAAGAGTGGAGCATACAAAACTTGAAGCGTGGAAAGAGGCTGTAGAGCTATCTGTTAACATCTATTCTTTAACAAAAGAATATCCTGTAGAGGAGATGTATGGATTGAAATCGCAGATGAGTAGAGCCGTGGTATCTATTCCTTCAAATATAGCAGAAGGCTCAGCTAGAAAGAATACTGCTGAAACAGTTCATTTTTTATATATCGCTCTTGGTTCTATAGCAGAACTAGAAACACAGGTTGAAATATCTAAAAGACTTGGTTATTTGAATGATACTAAAGATTTGCAAAAAAGAATTCTTTTGGTAAAACAATTAACTTTAGGCTTAATACGATATTTGAAGAATGTTGGTAAGTAGTTATAGTTTTGACTTTTAACTTTTAACTTTTAACCTTTAACCAATTTTTATGGTAAAAATAAAAGCGTTTAAGGGCATTCGTCCGCCAAAGGAGATGGCAAAAGAGGTTGCCTCTCGTCCATACGATGTGCTAAACTCTGTTGAGGCTAAGGCCGAGGCAGGGGAGAAGTCTCTTCTTCACATCATTAAACCCGAAATCGATTTCGATCCTATTATCGATGAGCACTCTCAGGAGGCTTACGATAAAGCGGTTGAGAACTTTAAGAAATGGCGTGCTAACGGTTGGTTAGTGAAGGAAAACAAGGAGATGTACTACGTTTATGCTCAAACCATGAGCGGTAGAACTCAGTACGGCCTTGTAGCTTGCTGCCATTTTGAGGATTACATGGAGGGTAAAATTAAGAAGCATGAGCTAACCCGTCCAGATAAAGAGGAGGATCGTATGATTCACGTTCGCAATCAGAACGCCAACATCGAGCCTGTTTTCTTTGCATATCCTGCTGTTAAGGAGATGGACGCAATCGTTGAGAAAGTGGTTAAGAACAACGCCCCTGTTTACGATTTCGTTGCAGAGGACGGCTTTGGACACCACTTCTGGTTAATTGAGGATGATGCTGTTAACAAGCGAATCACCGAAATTTTTGCCGAGGTTCCTGCTCTTTACGTTGCCGATGGTCACCACCGTACAGCCGCTGCTGCTCGCGTTGGTCAGGAGAAGAAGAATGCTAATGCTAACCACACTGGCGAAGAGGAGTATAACTACTTCCTAGCAGTTATTTTCCCCGATAATCAGCTAAAGATTATTGACTACAACCGCGTAGTTAAAGATCTTAACGGCTTAACCGAGGCTCAGCTTATTGAGACTCTTAAGACCGATTTTGAGGTTAAAGAGGTAGGTGCTGAGGTTTACACTCCTACTAAGCTTCACAACTTTAGCATGTACCTTGGCGGAAAATGGTATTCACTTACCGCTAAGCCTGGCACATACAACGATAACGATCCTATTGGTGTTCTTGATGTTACCGTTCTTTCTAACCTAGTGTTAGATAAGGTTCTAGGTATTAAAGACCTACGTACCGATAAGCGCATCGACTTTGTTGGTGGTATCCGCGGTTTGGGCGAGCTTAAGAAGCGTGTTGACAGCGGCGAGATGAAGGTTGCCTTTGCTCTTTACCCTGTAACCATGCAGCAGCTTATTAATATTTCCGATACTGGAAATATTATGCCTCCAAAAACCACTTGGTTTGAACCTAAGCTACGTAGCGGATTGGTAATTCATGAACTTGAGTAGCAAATTCTTGTATATAGATAAAAAGCCGAGCTCATTGCTCGGCTTTTTGTTTTTGCTACTAGAGTGCAGTTAATCTTGTACTCTTACCGTTTCGGCCGGATTGGTTTGTGCTGCTTTGTAGCTTTGCAGCCACGTTGTGGCAAGCGCAATAATAAGGCTTATAACACCACTGGCAACCAGTATTAATGGGTTTATTTTAATATGATAAGGGAACGTGCTAAGCCACTTCTCCATTGCATACCAAATAATAGGCCATGCAATGATGTTGGCAACAATAACAAGTAGGGCAAACTCCCTGGATAGCATCTCTATTATACCAAATGTTCCTGCCCCTAAAACCTTTCTAATACCAATCTCTCTCACCCTTGTGCGCAACATAAACATGGAAAGGCCATAAAGTCCAAGCGAACTAATAAAAATGGCAATAAAGGCAAAGTATCCAAATAGCATGGCAAGCGACTGCTCCTCTTTGTAGTTCTTGTCAAACTCTTGGTCTAAAAAGGAGTACTCGTAGGCTGCGTTACCCGTAAAATCGTTCCAAACGGTTTCTATTTGCTGTATAGCTTCGCTAGTTTGGTTTGGCTTAATTCTAATGTTTATGTGCTGAAACGATTGGTTCCTAAGGTTCATTGCAAGAGGAGCAATGGTGGTGTGAAGTGAGTTGAAGTTAAAATCCTTAACCACTCCAATAATTACCCTGCTATTTTTCCAGTAGCCACTGCTGGGAATAACCTTGCCAATGGGGTCGTCAAAGCCAAGCTCATTGGCCATGGTTTCGTTAATAATGTACCCAGTGTTAATATCGGCTTCGGAGTTCTGGCTAAAATCGCGTCCTTTTACAATTGTTAGCCCTAGCGTTTTTATGTAGCTACTGCTCACGGGAATAAAGGCAAAGTTCTTTGATGTGCCATTGTCAGTCCAGCTCTCCTGCCACATTATAGATCCTGGTTTTCCGTTCGATAGGGCTGCTGATTCAACGCTTGGCAAGCTCTCTAGTCGCTCTCTAAAGGAGTTGAAGTTGCTGCGGATACTTCTATCCAGCGGCAGGTTTAGTATTTGCTCCTTATCGAAACCAGGTTTGTAGGAAACGATGTAATCAATTTGATTTAGGATGATAAGCGTTCCTGCAATTAGAGCCACCGATACTGCAAATTGAAAAATAATTAGCCCCTTACGCATAAATGCTTTACTCTTGCCTTTGGTTGCCCCGCCCTTTAGTATTAGCGATGGATTATACTTACTTAGGAAAAGTGCAGGGTAAAAACCCGCTGCTATGCCTAGAATGATTGACCCTGCTAGTAGGTAAAGCATTATGTGCGGATTTTCCAGTAAGCCCAGTGATAGTTTACGCTCAACTAGCGTGTTAAAAAGGGGAATTATTAGCTCTACAATAGCTAGGCTAATTAGCCCCGATATGGCAACTAGTAGCACCGACTCTCCAAGGAACTGTTTTACAATTAGCAATTTAGAGCTGCCGCAAACCTTACGTACACCAATTTCTTTAGCTCTTCGGGTAGCCTGAGCCGTGCTAAGATTTATGTAGTTAATAACTGCTGTTACAATTATAAGGGCAGCAATAATTAGCATAATATTAATAAACCTAGGGTTTCCATGCTTAACTGGCCCCTCAAATTTTACACCCTGACTTAGGTATATTTCGTTAAGGGGGCGCAGGTTTAGCATAAAGGTAGGATCTGGTTCTTCGCCCTTTAGGCACTCTAGGTTGATTTTGTTGTACACCTCCTTTATATCTGCATTACTGGTTAGCACTATGTAAACCAGATGGTTCATATTGCTAAAAATTGAGGTGAAAAATGTTGGGTTATTATAGTAGGAGGGTAGTATGTTTTCTGGCACTACAGCGTCAATGTTAAGATGAAACCTATTCTCATCCTTAAAAACTCCTGTTACAGTAAGGTCGTTCCACTTATCCAGATTTATGGTCTTACCCACTGGGTTCTCGTTGCCAAACAGCCTTTTTGCTGTTGATTCCGAAAGAACAATGGAGTACGGATCTGAAAGCACCTCGTTGGCGCTACCCTGTATGAGGTTTAGGTTGATAACGCTAAATAGATTCGATGAAGAAACAACTACATTATCAATTCTATACATTTGTTCGTCTATGTAGAACTGCCTATTACTTAGTCCGTATGGGCTAATGGATACGGCATCCTCTACATTGGGTATTTTTTCAGCAATTAGGTTTCGCATACCTGGGCCCATAAAAGCCCACTCCCCAAATTCCAAGCGCACTATTCTATCCCTTTTGGCAATGAATTTATCCATGGAGTATTCATTGTTTATGAATAGCGCAATAAGAATAAATATGGCAATGCTAAAGCTTAATCCAAATATGTTGATTAGTGACGATGCTGGTGAGCGTTTTATGTTTCGCCAAGCCGATTTTGTGTAGTTAGAGAGCATAGTTTTGAATTTTATACTTGGCAACGTAATCATTTTGTGTGCCAATAAGCAAAACGATTTCGTTTACAGTAATCTACATAAAGGTTAGACATAAACCTTTTGTTTGCTTATGAACAGTTGGTGTCCGATTCCGTACGGTTTAGCTGTAGTTGTAATAAAAAAGCCACTAAGCATTTTGTTTTAGTGGCTTTGGTGATGCTATCTTTTGTTTATAAACTTATCTATCCCTGGATAGTTTAGCTTCTTTTTTGCAATTTCAGGTGGGTAGGTAAAGTACTGCGCATTGGCTTCGGCACATAGTTCGCCATCGCTATTGTAAAGTTCGCATTTAATATCGGCTAAGCGTTTCTCCGCATTTACAAGTTTAGCCCTAAGAGTAATTCTGCTATCGGTTACCAAAACGGGTTTGCGGTACCTAATATCTAGTCGCGATGTTACCCCGCCAGTCTCAAGGAGAACGTTTACAACCCAGCCTGCAATTTCGTCAAGTAGAGTGGCCTGAATCCCGCCGTGTAGTACGTTAAAGTATCCTTGAAGGTAATCCTTTGGGTTCCAATAGGCCACTACGGTATTATCGTCGTCAAGATAAAATTCTAGTCTAAGCCCATGGCTGTTGTGGGGAGCACAACCAAAGCAGTTGTATCCATCCAAGTCCTTAAATGGATTGTTTATCTTTTGCATTACTGTATTGGTTTATTGTGGTTTTAAAAAGGGTGCTTTTGTTTTACAGCAAGACCCTGTAAAACCCAATGATATTCCACAAAACTACTAAATTTTTAAACGTGGCTAAGCTGCTGGTATATATTGTATAATTCCATTCGGGTTTCTATTGCTTTTATGCTATCTTCTTCTTCCAATCTTTTTCTTAGCTTTGAGGAAAATTTGATGCAATGATAGGAACCCTTGTAAACGTTGCTGCAGTTGTGGTTGGTGGTGTGCTGGGACTTGTTTTTAGGTCTAAGCTACCACAGAAATACATTACCATCTTCTTTCAGGCTATTGGGCTTTTTACGCTGTTTTTGGGCTTTTCCATGAGCCTTAAAACCAACAATCCGCTATTGCTGGTTTTTAGCCTAATTCTAGGAGCCATTGTGGGTACTGCGCTATCGTTGCAGGGTAGGATGGAGCGTTTTAGCGAATCCATTCAGCGCCGGTTTAAGCTAAGCGGACAACGCTTTTCCGAGGGGCTAGTGGTTTCATTCCTTATGTTCTGCATGGGCTCTATGACCATTCTGGGCAGCATTGAGGAGGGGCTTGGTGGTGAGCCAAATCTGCTTTACGTTAAAAGCCTTATGGATGGTTTTTCATCAATTGCGCTGGCGGCATCGCTGGGTGTTGGAGTAATCCTATCCGCTGTTCCCCTGCTCATTTACCAAGGCGGATTAACGCTGCTGGCATCGTTACTGGGCGATAGCTTCACCTCTGTAATGATTAATGAGCTTACTGCCGTTGGCGGTATCCTACTTATAGGCTTAGGGTTAAGCATTCTCGATATTAAAAAGATTAATGTGCTTGACCTGCTTCCTTCATTGGTGTTTATTGTGCCTTTGGTAATCTATTTTGCTTAGTTTTAATTGATTTTATTGATGGATAATAGAGTAGTAGAGCTTTCGCAGCTATTCAAACAAAAATATGGGGTTGAACCCCAACGGGTTTCGCCCATGCCCTTATCTGGCTCCGATAGGGTTTACTTCCGTATGTTTGGCGATAACTTCTCTGTAATAGGGGCTTACAATCCTAATTTGGTAGAGAATCGTGCTTTTTTCTCCTTCACCAAAACCTTTGGCGGACTAAACCTGCCCGTTCCAGAGCTACTTGCGGTGTCGGCCAATGAGAAGTACTACCTACAGCAGGATTTGGGCGATACCTCATTGCTTAGCCTTATCACTGCCGACTCGCCCAATGGTTTTGAGAACGTAAAGCCGCTGCTTATTAATGTGCTAGAGCTGCTGGCCGAGTTTCAGGTTAGGGGGGCAAATGTTCTCGATTACTCGTTATGCTATCCCAAGGCCGATTTCGATAGGCGCTCCGTTATGTGGGACTTAAACTACTTTAAGTACTCGTTCCTTAAGCCTGCGGGTGTACATTTTAATGAGGATGAGCTTGAGGATGATTTTGAGTCGCTCGCTAAGATGCTCCTTAACGATGATATGGAGTTCTTCCTTTACCGCGATTTCCAGTCGCGTAACGTTATGGTTACCGATGGTAAGCCTTACTTCATCGATTATCAGGGAGGGCGCCGTGGCCCATGCTTATACGATGTTGTTTCGTTCCTTTTTCAGGCAAAGGCCGGTTTTCCTCCTATGCTCAGAGCGGAGTTGCTGGATGTTTACCTAGCCAAGCTGGCATCATTAAGAAGCGTTGATAAGCTAAAACTTTGGGAGCGATTCCATCTTTTTGCCCTGTTTAGGGTGATTCAAACCCTTGGGGCTTATGGTTTCCGTGGATTATTCGAGGGGAAAGCGCACTTTATTCAGAGCATTCCTATGGCCATAGATAACTTGGTGTGGCTATCGGAGAATTCGTCGTACTTACATGGTTTTCCATCACTATACAGTCTTATTGAGCCATTACGGGAAAAATTCCCGTTAGCAGGCGAACAAAACCATGATTTTGCTGGTTTAACAATCGATATTAGTAGCTTTAGCCTAAAGAAGGGCTACCCACAAGCCGATGCCCAGCATGGTGGCGGTTTTATTTTTGATTGCCGCTTCTTGCCAAATCCTGGAAGGTTGCCAGAGTACCGAAACCTAACGGGGTTGGATGCCCCAATCCAAGGCTATTTGGAGTCGATACCCGAAACGGCACAATTTGCCAATAGGGTAGAGGCCATTGTCCTTGAAGCGGTTGAGCAGTACCAGCAGCGCGGATTTGAGCATTTATCCGTTGGATTTGGGTGTACCGGTGGGCAGCATCGCTCGGTTTACTTTGCGCAGTGGTTGGCAAATTTGCTTAGCAGCAAGGCAAACGTTAGGGTTAAGCTACAGCATGTTGAACTAGAGAAAATGGGAGACAAGTAATGAGCGAGAAGATGTGCGAGAAGGGAAAGCAAAAGGGAAATCCAGCAGAAAAGAAGTTCTGCTGTAAGAACTGCGGATTGGCATCAAATAAAGAGAAAAAACTCTGTAAGCCTAAGAAGCAGTAATGATTAGATTTTAGACTATAGACGTTAGATGTTAGACGTGAAATGATATGGTAGTTGCCATAATCTTAAACCATGTTAAGCGTGAAAAGTTAAACGTTAAACGACAATGCACTAGACACTACTATCTAACATTTGTCATTAGTGTTTTTGTCTTAAATCTTAAATCTAAAATCTAATGTCTTTCTTCTTCATCCTTCATCTTTTAACTTTTAACCTTTAACCTTTAACCCTTCCAATGCAATCCCTAATTCTAGCCGCAGGTCTTGGTACCCGATTAAAACCGTTAACCGATAGCCGCCCAAAGGCGCTAGTTGAGGTTGGTGGCAAAACCCTTCTTGAGCACCAAATTGTTCGCCTACGCGAGCATGGTTTTACCCGCATAGTGGTTAACGTGCACCATTTTGCTCAGCAGGTTAAGGATTTTCTGGCATCGAATGATTTTGGGGTTGATATCGCCATTTCCGACGAGACCAACCTACTTCTAGATACTGGTGGTGGCATTCTACATGCGCAGCATCTGCTTGCCGATGAGCCATTCCTTGTTCAGAACGTTGATATTTTTACAAGTATAAACCCACGGGAGATGCTGGAGTTTCACACTAACGGCAATGCAATGGCAACGCTTGCTGTGAGTAAGCGCTTGTCGTCCAGAGCGCTTCTGTTTAACCCAACCATGCAGCTATGCGGCTGGCGCAACAGCAAAACGGGTGAGGTAAAGCTACCCCTAGGCGAGGTTCCCAATCTAACCGATTATGCTTTTAGTGGAGTACATGTTGTTAGTCCACAGTTTTTTAAAGAGGTTAAGCTTACTGGTGCCTTCTCTGTAATTGATGCCTACCTACAGCTCTGCAAGGAGCATACAATAAGCGGCTACCTGCCCCAAAATGGATTTGTGCTAGATGTGGGAAAACCAGAAAGCCTAGCAAAAGCGGAGGCGTTTTTGGCTGAGGGATTGAACTAAAAATAGACAAGTATTTTTATTCAAAAGATTTGTTATTGAAAATAAGAATTACTTATTAGAAGTACTATTATCTCTTTTTTGGGATGATAATTTAGTTGAGTGTCTGATTTTATTGTGCAAAAGTATAATATCTATGTGACGATTTTGGAATACAGGAAACAATAAGTTGTATATTTACGTTAATAGAAATAAACCTACGAATATAAAAATATGTTTGACTTTAATCACAAGAAAGCTGTTCAGGCATTAAATTATTTCGCATATAACGAAGGTGGAATAATTAATAAAATGAAGGCGATAAAATTGATATGGCTTTCTGATAGGGCGCATTTAAGAAGATATGGGCGTCCGATAATCATGGATCAATATTTTGCATTGCCCTTTGGCCCAGTTCCATCTAACACAAAGGATTTGGCAGAGGTCAATTTGTTTTCATCCGAAGATGAAGTAATTTATAGGAATCTATTCTTGAACGTAATTGATAAATATAAATATCAATCTATAAAGGATGTTGATTCTAGGGTTTTTTCTGAGACAGATTTAACTATTTTGGAGACTGTTTATTCTGAGTTTGGAGGATATTCGGAATTTCAATTATCTGAGTTATCGCATGCTTTTCCCGAATGGAAAAAACATGAAGCAGGGCTGACAAACAGAATGGCATCTCGTTATCAAATGAATTATTTAGACTTTTTTGAAGATCCTGAGGTTAAAGATTGTTCGATTTTTAACGAATCAGATGAATTGAAAGAATTAGCTCGAGACATTTATACAGAAAATGTTGCTTTAACTTATGGTAATTATTAGTGGTCAGGCATTTGGTCAATCAATTTGTAAAGGGAGTATATACTATTTTAAGAGCAATAAACTTATTGAAACTGCTGAACCTCATTATTTTATAGTAATAGCCAATTCTCCGAATGATGTAGTGATATTTACATGTTGTACTTCGCAGTTTGAGAAGCGAGTTAGATTTATTGAAATCAACAATATTCCCCGAACTACTTTGGTGTGGATAAAACCCAACGAAGACAATTGCTTAAAAAAAGATTCTTTTGTTGATTGTAACAGCTATTTTCAATATAGCAAGGCAGAGCTTATTCAAATGTATGAAATGGAACAAATTAAGTTTGTTGGGTACATAAATGATTCTGAAATAGAACAAATACGGCAAGGATTAAAGGATAGTCCATTAGTTGATGTGGCGATAAAAGAAATTATCTGAGCAAATTACAATGTTCATTATTAGTAAATTGATAGATATATTATTACCTAAATACAGCCTAACTTATCGCCGCATTATTTCCCTTCCGGATCCAGCCTAAGAATCGTATCCTCAAGCATCTTCTTATCAAGGTGGGTGTAAATCTCGGTGGTGAGAATAGATTCGTGCCCAAGCATCTCCTGCACGGCTCGTAAATCGGCTCCGCCCGATACTAAATCGGTGGCAAAGGAGTGCCTAAAGGTGTGCGGACTAATATTCTTTTGTATTCCTGCCTTGGCAGCCAACTTTTTAATGATGTTAAATACCATTTCGCGGGTAAGCTTTTGTCCCCTGCGGCTTAGGAATATTATGTTTTCGGCCGATTTATCAATGGCCTTAAGCTTATGCCTAAAGGGAATGTAAAGGTCAATCTCCTTAATGGCGCGTGCGCTAATGGGAACCAGCCGCTCCTTATCGCCTTTACCAATAACCTTAATAAAACCCTCCTCGCGGTAAATATCGGTTAGCTTCAGGTTAATCAGCTCCGATACGCGCAACCCACAGCTGTAAAGGGTTTCAAGCATCGCTTTGTTTCTGTGCCCATCGGGTTTGCTAAGGTCTATTTCGGCCTGCATCTGGTCAATCTCCTCGCTGCTTAGCACTTCGGGGAGGTTTCGGCCAATTTTGGGGCCTTCAACTAGGTGCGTGGGGTCATCGTCAATAACCTCTTCAAGCATAAGGTACTTGTAAAATCCCCTTACACCAGAAAGGATGCGGGCTTGCGAGCGCTTATTTAACCCGCTGTTGCTTATAGACTCAAGAAAATCGCGAATGTTCTGTGTGGTCATGCTTTCTGGCTCAACGCCAATGCTCTCACCGTACTCCATAAGCTTGTTCACATCGCGCTTGTAGGCTGCAACGGAATTGTCCGATAGGGATTTCTCTATCCTAATAAAATTGATGTAATCAGTTATTGCAGCAGACCAACCCATGGAGTAAGTTAAAGGTAAAACGTTAAACGATTTGGTAGCAGGTTCTTTGCTTTCACATTCGGGTGCTATGCTAACTGCATCAAATTAAAAAAGAACCAGCGTAACACCGCCGCAAATATAACTCGTTTGCGGACATTTTAGCCTAAAAATACAATCACAATAGAGGGCGTATTGCTAAAGGGTCTATCTTTGGGTATAATTTTAAACCCCACAAAGCAAGCGTATGTTAAAGAAAACCAAAATTGTAGCAACAATCTCCGATGCTCGTTGCGATGTAGAGTTTATTCGTCAGCTCTTTGATGCTGGAATGAACGTTGTTCGGTTAAACACCGCGCACCAAAATCTAGATCAGGCAAAGAAGGTAATTAATAACGTACGTGTGGTATCAGAGCGTATCGCCATTCTTATTGATACCAAAGGACCCGAAATTAGAACCTCATCAAACGGTGTTGCCTTTAAGGTAACCGAGGGAACCCAGGTGCTAGTAAAGGGGAATCCAAGTGGTGAGTCCTGCGAGGGATGCTTGTACGTATCGTACGAGGGTATTGTGAACGAGGTTCCTGTGGGCTCATCGCTACTTATTGACGATGGCGATATTGAGCTCTCTGTGGTGGACAAAATGTTCGATGCATTGGTTTGCAAAACCGTAAACCATGGTACAATCAAGAATCGCAAAAGCGTAAATATTCCTAATGTAAGGATTAACCTTCCGTCGGTATCCGATAAGGATAGGCAGTTTGTAAAGTTTGCTATTGATAATAAGGTTGATTTTATTGCCCACTCGTTTGTGCGTAACAGCAACGATGTAAAGGAGATTAAGGCTTTGATAGATGAGCATAATAGCCCCATTAAGATTATTGCAAAAATAGAGAATCAGGAAGGGGTTGATAATATTGATGAGATTCTGGACCATACCTACGGCATTATGGTTGCTCGCGGCGATTTGGGTATTGAGATTCCAGCCGAGCGCATTCCGGTTATCCAACGCAAGATTGTAAAGAAGTGTATTGAGGCCAAAAAGCCCGTAATCATTGCTACCCAAATGCTCCATACCATGATAGAGAACCCTAGGCCCACCCGTGCCGAGGTTAGCGACATTGCTAATGCAATCTATCAGCGTACCGATGCTATAATGCTTAGCGGCGAAACGGCCTACGGACAGTATCCACTGGAGAGCGTTCAGCTTATGACCCGCGTTGCACAGGAGATTGAGCGTGTTCTGGATCCCGATGTAAATACCAATATTGTGCGAATTAACAATGAGATAACTGCTACTCTGGCTCGTTCGGCCGTAAGAGCCTGCACCTCGTTACCCATTAAGGCCATTGTTGTTGATAGCTTAACAGGGCGCACGGGTAGGTACTTAGCCGCATTTAGGGGTAAGA
>ENA-UPXM01004753-UPXM01004753.1-activated-sludge-metagenome-genome-assembly--contig:-NODE-4753-length-13709-cov-5.289805_pt1 | contig 13709 bp, 8 predicted proteins | sample MGYA00238178_ERZ772708 | MGnify/ENA primary metagenome ERZ772708 (study PRJEB29002, sample SAMN05720212) | activated sludge metagenome | isolation source: anaerobic digester from wastewater... | reverse complement strand
GTATTAAATGATGTAATAAATCCTCCTTCATTACCAAATGAAGGATCTTTCGTCATGTTAATTTGGGAAAAAATCTGAATACTGCATAGCGTAATCAGAAAAAAGGTAAATTTTTTCATGTCATTTGTGTTGCACCAAATTTAAAAATTAAATAGGGTTTTTTTATGGGTTAAAACACCCTTTTTATAGAAGAATTACAAACATCATTTTTCAACTTCATCTTGAATGAAATAAAAAAAATCATTAATTAAGTTGTGCACAATATAATTGTTTACTATATTTGCACTTTAAATACAGCAACAATCAAAAAAAATAATATGTCATTAATAGAAGATTTAAAATGGAGACACGCTGTAAAAGCGTATGATTCCTCAAAAAAAGTATCACAAGAAGACCTTAATTTAATTTTAGAAGCGGCAAGATTAGCACCTACTTCATCGGGATTACAACCGTTTCGTGTAATTGTAGTAGAAAATCAGGAGCTCAAAGAAAAAATGGTTCAAGGCGCACTCAACCCAGAAGTAATGAGAGATAGTTCTCACGTGCTTGTTTTTGCCGCATGGAACAGTTATTCTGATGAAAAAATCGACAAAGTCTACGATCATCACACCGATGTAAGAGATTTACCACGTGGAAGATTCGGAAGTTATACCGATCAAATTAAAAAAATGTACAACAGTCAAACTGCAGATGAACATTTCGCTCATACTGCTCGTCAAACTTATATTGCGCTCGGTTTAGCAATGGCTCAAGCGGCGGAATTAAAAATTGACAGTACTCCTGCAGAAGGTTTCAGCAATGAAGTAGTGGACGAAATGCTAGGTTTGAAAGAACTCGGTTTAAAAAGTGTTACGCTACTCTACCTTGGTTATAGAGATGAGGAGAAAGATTATTTGGCGCACATGAAAAAGGTGAGAATTCCGATGGAAGAATTTATCATCAAAAAATAAAAGAACGTATATTTCTTCCAAATTTGAACACATGGAAAATCAAGAAACCCCAAAATTAGGAAATCAATTGTGCTTTCCATTTTATGTGATTGCGAAAGAAATTACAGGAATGTATCGTCCTTATTTGGAGGAATTAGACATTACTTATTCGCAATATTTAGTGATGATGGTGCTTTGGGAATTTGAGCGATTAACCGTGAACCAAATCGGCGAAAAACTATATTTAGACAGCGGAACATTGACTCCCTTATTAAAAAGACTTGAAGCCAAATCTTATATTGTTCGTCACCGAAAAAAAGAAGATGAACGTGTTGTAGAAGTATTTTTAACAGAGGAAGGAAATCAGCTGCAAAAAAAAGCCTGTATTATTCCCGGGAAAATGCAGGATAAACTCAATTTATCAGAAGATGATCTTGTAGCATTAAAAGAAACAATCAACAAATTATTAATAAAAATAGAAAGTAAAAAATGAAAACATTATATACAACAAGCGTAACTGCAAAAGGTGGCCGCGACGGACACGTTAAAAGTGAAAACGGAATTTTAGAATTGGATGTTAGAACTCCAAAAGCTTTAGGTGGCGCAAGTGACGATTTTGCCAATCCTGAAATGCTTTTCGCGGCAGGATATTCAGCATGTTTCGACAGCGCTTTGAATTTGGTCATCAGAAAATCTAAGATTGAAACTGGGGAAACTACGGTAAATGCGAAAGTGAGTATTGGCCAAATTGAAAATGGTGGTTTCGGTTTAGCGGTAGAATTAGACGTAAATATTCCCGGCGTTTCACAAGAAGAAGCGCAATCGCTCATTGAAAAGGCACATCAGGTTTGTCCTTACTCCAATGCAACAAGAAACAATATTGAAGTGAAGTTGGCCGTGACTACTATTTAATTCAAATTAGTAAAAAACACCGTATTATATAGAGAAGATTGAGTAAAGAACTTGATTTAATCGAAATGTAAACGACAAAACCACCACCGGTTTTGTCGTTTTGTTTGTTCCCTATTTCAAAAAATGACAAGGCCGAAATAAGTGCCATTTTCTACCAATAAAAAAAGGATAAAAAATTAATTTTATCCTTTTTTTGTGTGACCACGAAGGGATTCGAACCCCTAACCCTCAGAGCCGAAATCTGATATTCTATCCAGTTGAACTACGCAGCCATTTTTTTAATTAAAAAGAAATTTTCACTCCTCCCAAAATCTGTGCTCCCAAAACTTTATAACCTTTGTATGTTTGATACTGAGTATTAAGTACATTGTTTCCGAGTGCAAAAATACTGAAATTTTTGTGAACTTTGTACTCCGCAGACAAATTTAAATCAGCAAATCCACCAACTTTATCATTTTTATTTTCAGAGGAGACCAAAATGTTCGGATTTATACCAACATTACTCACCTCAAATGAATTTGTAGTCTGATCTGTCGTAAAAATCGCCTTCGCTCCCAAATTCAGTTTTTTGTCCAACATCGCATATTTTCCACCTAAACTAACTTTTACCAAGGGCTTGTTGAAAATATTTTCGTAGTTATCTAGATTATATTTCTCAAATTTCAATTCTGCATTCAGCGCTAAATTTGCCAATGGAAAGTATTGCACACTCGCTTTCGCTTCACTTACCGTACCGTTATCGTAAACTGCCGAAAAAGTATTGGCATAATCAAAAGCCGGACGGTTGTAATCAACATTATTATTAAACAAATCATTTGCTTTGAAAAACAGGAGATCATTCATTTTCCCGAATCCTGCACTGAAATCATATTTGATGTTCTGATCGATATCGCCTCGCAAACCTAAGTAGAATTTATATTTGGTTTCTGTGGCACGCAATTCTTGATCCGAAACCAAGTATGGATTCTCTTCCAGCAAATCTGCGTAAGAATTGAGTTTTAAACCTCCGTTAATTCCTGCATAAAACTTGAATTCATCGGCTGCAGCAAACTGTAATTCTGCATTTGGAAACCAATAGGTTTTGCTGTTTTTTTCTTCGCCTGCCAAAATTAAACTTGAATTTTTAGCATTTAAAAATGAAAAGTCAGAACCAATCATTAAATAAGATTTTCCTTTAAAGAACGTTATTTTCGGTGCTAAAGTCGCATTCACATACTGTGAAGAATTTTTATCGAGTACATCAAAATCCGTTTTTACAGTTTCTAAATTCAAACCCAAATCTGCATTGAAGTTTACATCATCCATTTTTGGGAGCGCTACTCCATGCTTCGATAAATTCACCAATATTTCTGCCTGATTTTCCTTCGCCCCAAAATGATCGCTCAAAAAAGATGATTTCACCCGCACATCATTTAAAATATCATTGGAATAAAAATCATAATACCCATTCACTTTGATCCGATTCGTTTTTTGCTTCAAATCGATATCTGAGGAAGTCGGATTTAAGGCATAAATTCCGTAATAATTGTAATCATTCAATCCATAATCAGCATTCACACTGAACTTTCCTTTTTCTCCGTAAGAATTAACATATAAACCAACATTCCCAGAATTCTGTTGAGAATTCCAGTCGTAAACCTTTTTTAAACCTTGAGTGGAAAGAAAATGAACGTCACCTCCTACTTCCATACCGCTTTCTAATTTGGTAGAAATGTTTCCATCTGCCAAAATTTTTCCGTAATTCCCCATTCCAATTTGGAAATAATTGTTCTGGTATTCACCATCGAATTTCGGTGATATATCTTCGCCTTGTATTACTGAAGTTTTAAAATCTGAAGATGCTGGAACATTGGTTATCTCGTAGCTCGGTGGATTCGCAGATTTTTCTTGTGGCGGATAATTTTTCTCCGCTTCAATAGAGGTTTTTTTCTTTTCTATTTTTTTCACTTCCGGTTCGCGTTTTCGGTCCAAAATCAATTTCTCGTCTTTGATCTGCGAAAATGCAATCTGTGAAAATCCTAAAAACAACAGGGATAATATTTGAAATCTTTTGTTCATTTTTTAAAATTGTATGGTTGTACAATGTATAAAGTACAAGGTAAATGGTTGGTCGGTTTAAAAATGTACATTTTACTTTGTACACCCGACATTTTACAAATTATTTTTTGATCTGCTTTTTTAAATCTTTCGCTTCTGCAACAATTTCCGGGAAATCACTGTAGTTGCTGATAATCTGATCCGCGGTGTAACTCGCTTGATAATTGTCTTTCAAACCGATATAGTTTTTAACCATTAAGACCAAAGATTTTGCACCCCAAAATTCTTCGGAAGCGTAATTATTGGCAAGTTTGAAAATCGTTTCGTTCGATGATTTAAAGGCTTTTCCTTTGTTTTGATAAAAAGCTTTTGCATATAACGCTTCTGCCGCAACTTCGGTATTCGTAGATTTTTCTAAAGCTGCATACGCTGTTTTGGCATCGTTATCTTTTCCGTTGCTCATCAAACTTCTGGCTTTAATTACTTTTGCCAGTTCATTGACTGAAGCCGAATTTTTTGGATTTTGCAACACTAAATCAGACAGCGTTTCTGCTTTTTTGAAATCCTTTTCATCAGAATAAATTTTCATCAATTCTACATTGGCAAAATTTTTCACATTGATATTGGCAGAATTAGACAAAGACACCAAATATTTCTTGGCTTCATTGGTATTATTCTGTGCTAAATAAATTTGTGCAATTCTGGTTTGTGCATCTTCCTGATAATCGTTTTGAACCTGCGCAACTTCCTGTAAAACCAATAAAGCCTTCGTAGGATTTTGCGTTTGGAAATAACTTTCACCCAATTCATATTGCGCTTGATACAATCCTTCACCGGTCGGATTCTGAGTCAGATATTTTTCAAAAAGCGGAATGGCTCTGTTGTAATCTTTACTGGCATAAAAGGATTTCGCGGAGTTCAAGTTGATTTCATCAATTTCTGAGGCATCAATTCGTACACCCAAACTTTGGGCAAAACTTTGATATCCTGAAATATCATTATTTTTAATAAAAACAGGACGTACTGCCTGAACAATTTTACTTGCGAATGCCGTGTTTTTATATTGATTTCCAAGAGATTTCAGTTCCGAAAGTGCTTTTGCATCTTCATTTTGATCGATATAGTTTTGCGCCCGATAAATTTGAGAATTGGCGACTAAATCTTTATCAGAACTGGTTTTAATGACTTTAGAAAAATATTCATTGGCATTTATGAAATCATCATTTGCCGCATAAGCAGTCCCGATTTCAAACTGTGCATCATCGATATATTCGGAATTTTTATACTGCGTTAGTAATTTCTTCAACTCCGTGATTTTCGCTACCGTATCTCCTTTAAATCCTAAAGCCATGGCTTTTTGGAACATCGTATAATCATCGGCATTTTCTGTTTTTTCGTAAATGGCGATCGCCTCATTCAAATCATTATTTGCATAATACGTATCGGCTAATCGAAGCTCTGCATCATTTTTAAATGCCGGTTGTGGATCTTTTAAATAGGCCGTGAAATATTGTTTTGCTTTATCAAATTTCTTTGATTTAAAATACGCGTAACCCAAATCATAATTCAACTGTTGCTTCTCTGGAAAATTTTCCTTTTGCAATTTCTCAAAACGGACAATCGCAGAAGGATAATTTCCTTTCTGATAATAAGTTTGCGCCAACCAATAAGTGGCTCTCGAATTAAATTCCTGGTTACTATTAAATTCTAAACTTCGAAGAAAATATTTTTCGGCTCCATCTAAATTTCCTTTATTAAACTCTTCCGTTCCCAATAAATAAGAAACTTCCTGATCAATTTTATCTGTTTCCGGTGTAGAATTGGGCATTTTATCAATGGCCGCTAAAGTTCCTTTGTAATCACCAGAATACAAATAAGATTTCACCAAAAGCGATTTCATTTCCTTTGTTTCTGGACTATTTGGATAATTTGAAATATAACTTTGAATGACTGTAGACGCAGATTCGAACGGATTTCCCAGCTCATAACTTAACTTCGCATATTGCAAATGTGCAAGCTGCTGAACTTTTGGATCGTAAGTCATTTGGTAAGCGGACCGAAATGCCGAAAGCGCTTCTTGCTTTTTACCGACTTCAAAATAAGCATTTCCCAGCTGGTAATAAGCATTCTGTGAAGTGGCAGAATTGCTATTGATCAACTGGTTGTAATAAGAAACCGCTTCATCGTATTTTTTCAGATGAGCCGACACAAATCCCATTTCGTACAGATCACTTTCAGATGGTGTTCCTTTACTTTCCAAATAAATTTTCAAATGCGGATACGCCGAACTGTAATCGCCTTTCATGAAATAACTTTCGCCAATCATCTTGTGAACTTCCGCTTTATAATCGGCAGAAATATTTTCGTTGAGCAACGTATTACCTTCTACAATGGCTTTATCATAATCTTTATCATTAAAATACAACTGCACATAGTAAGGTTTTACCACGCGCGCATATTTTTCGTTCTCTTTAATCTGATCAAAAAAAGTAAAAGCTTTCTCGTTTTGACCATCTGCATAATACAGATGTCCCAACATGTACACAATATCGTTTTTATCGGAACCTTCTGTAGTTTTGTAGGCTTCTTCTAATGCTTCGATCGCTCCTTGAGAATCACCAGTCATGAATTTCGCATAACCGAGTTTCATGATATACTGCGTGTTTTCTTCTTTTGAAAGTTGATACTGATTCACATTTTTCAACATTTCCAAAGCTTTCTCAAAATCTTTTTGAGCCAGATAAAAATCAGCCAAAGGTAAATTTGCCTGCGCGAAATAAGCTGAGTTTGGATGTTCCTTAATAAAAGCATCTAAACCTTTTTCCGCATTATTTTTACGCAAAATAACACCAATCACATTATCGAAAAACTGAGCCGCTTCTTTTTTAGAATTGGAGAGATTTTCGTTGTAGAAATATTGTCGCGCATATTCAAACTGAGATGCGTTGTATATTTTATTTTGGTAAAGATTTTCTGCGAGATTGAAGCGGTAATTTTCACGGTCGCTAAAATATTGAGATTGTTGAGCCTCGGATAAACCGAAATAGAAAATCGCCGTTGCGATGAAGATTTTTTTTGAATTCATGAATTCCTGATTTTCGGAAGGTTTTAGAATTAATGAAGAATTCAGGAATTAAATTCCCCGAATAATTTCCACATTTAATCAACGAAAATAAAGAAAACTTATTGCCTACACAACTTTATTTGATGGTTGTGGAAATGTGGATAACTATCTATTTCTTTGAAAATGAAAAAGATGAATTTCTATGATTTTCAATAAAAAGTGACAAAATCCTTCGCTTTGAACTTTTCTATGCTGCAAAAATTAAATCGGATTTCCATCTATTTTTCAAGAATCTAATTCATCTTTTCAGCATTAGATTTTTTTTGCATAAAAATCTTAATCGCCTTAATTTCTATTTTTTACCAAAATCCAACCTTGTCGTTGTTCGGTTTTTTGCGTTACTGCATCGTACCACGAAATGATGTACCAATAAGCAGCAGTCGGTAAAGTTCTGCCATTTTGTTTTCCATCCCATTCCGTTTTATTTGGATCGGTAGACTCGAAAACTTTCGTTCCGTTTCGGTCAACGATTACCATCGAAACTTGCTCCATTTTATCTAAATCCTCTACGTTCCAAACATCATTAATTCCGTCGGAATTTGGCGTAAAAGCATTGTTGATCTTAATAAAATAAATAGTTTTCGGTGGACCGAAACATCCTGTTGCAGATTCTACCTGAATAACATAAGATCGGTCCGTTGGATTATTCAAAATATTTGACGATTGCGGAACGCCATTAAAATAATACCGATAAGGTTTAACCCCTCCGTTGGCAATGACTTCGATCGAATTATTGGTTAGATTGATGACTTCAATTTTAGGTTGATTCTCATCAGAAACAATAAAATTATGGGTGTAACTGCAACCGTTCGAATTTGTTAATACTACCGAATAATTCCCAGGTTTGCTAATACTTATCGTTTGAGTTGTTTCACCAGTACTCCATTTCCATCCGGTATTTTCTGAACCTGCATCAATCGGGATAGTTTCATTGTAACAAATAAAATATTTAGGTAATAATGTAGAAGATTTACTTGGCGTATTCACTTTCAAATGAATTTTTGCGGAAGAGGAACAAAATCCGGGAAGTGAAATTCTCACGTAAATCGTTTGTGCAAAAGCCGTTTCATTCGTATAATTTACCGAAACTGACTGGGTATAAGCTGCATCTTTAAAATACTCAAAAACCGCATTGGGATCATTGGTAAAAATTGCTTTTTTAGAATCTAAATTAAAAACAGTTTTTCCGTCAAAATCAGTATCGCAAAGCGTATAATCGGTTTCGGTATTTAATAATGACGAATTTCCACCTTTTACAAAAGTGACCGACTGCACATCGGAAATACATCCTGTGAGATTATCTTCAATATAAAACTGGATCGTTTTCGGTAATACACTTACATCAAAACTATTGGGAAGTGCATTTCCACTCGCATCAACAAAGGAATACTGAGACGGATTTGAAATGACAGAATTCTGAAAATTTTGGAGCGAATACACTTTTTCTTCGCAGATTAATATTTGATTAGAACTTGCTGCAGGTTTGGGAATATAATTGAGCGTAAAAGGAATCGTATCATCGCAGGTGGAGTTATAAATCAGTTTAATATATGGATTCAAACCAAAAGCATTGGCGTCGTAATTCAGGATCTGACTTGGAGTTAAAAGCGTTCCGGTCGTAGAATAGTATTCTAAATTTACAGTGATCGGACTTTGCGCATCGGTTAGATTTACTGAATTTTGAGTCAAATTAAAGTGAGTATTTCCCTGACAATTTTTTTTGGTGATCGCAGTGATGAGCAATTTAGGTTTTAGATACACCAAAAGCGTAATCGAGGGATGATCAGGTGAAACACAACCCGTTAAGTTACTGACAACTCTGATATATAAAGTAGTGTAATTGAGGCCGCTTCTAAAATTATACGGAACTGGATTAATTCCATCAGCTGCGTTTTGCAAAGTATTATGGAAAGTTACCGTCACATTAGGATCGGGATTAATCTGAGGAATCAATGAGGCCAAATCAAAAGTTTGTGTGGCACTTGCACATTGCGGCGACAATGGCGTTGTAGGTGTATTTGCAACTATTTTTGCATCTTCCGTAAAGACCAGTGTAGAAATTGTATTGCAATTTCCGTTTGCTCCATTTTTCGGAGAAATTTTCACCCAAACTTTTGGATATTGCTTGACATCAATTATTGAATTTAAAGTGAAATTGATTCCATCTACAGAATATTGATAATCAAAAATCGCAAAATTGGCACCTGCAAGATCGGTTAGATATTTAGAAATATCTACAGACGTTTCTCCAAAACAATATTTTTTGGCCAAATTATTAATTGCAGTGGGAACGGAATCAAAACGGATCGTAAAATTTTGGTTGATGGAACATCCAGATGTGGGATCATTCGCATTTACGGTCAATGTTTTTACTGAATTTGAGGACATGACGAAATTCGCAGGATCAGGAATAAGAGTTGCTCCATCCATGAAATTCAGCGTATAATTGGAACCTTGCGGATAATAGGCGTACAAATTAATAATCTTTGAAGGTGCTCCCATTTGATCACAATAGTTGAGTGTGATATTGTTTGCATTAAATGGGGGAATTGTAGAATTTAAATTAACCGCGAAAGGATCAGAATCTACAGAACAAACAGGCGAAGTTTTTCGGGAAGTTTGCACCAAATAATTTCCCGTTTGCGTGGCGTAGTAAGAATTTGCGGTACCGAGAACAGCGGAATTTCCTACGCGAAACCATTTGAAATTTAAATCAGGATCATTGGCAACCGTCATTGTAACGCCACTTACGCAGCCACTTCCACCACTCGTCGTAATAACAGGTTTCGCAATTTTTTTGAACGTCACTTGATCAGAAACTGCATTTCCGATTTGCGCGCCACTTGGATCATGATAGGTTACTTCCACCTTTAAAATATCGCCATCATTGGGTGCAAATGCAGATAAAGAATTTGATGTTTCACCTAATAAAGTTGAATTTTGAAACCATTTAAATTGCGGCGTTAAATTTTGATTTGGAGAAAAAACCCACGCAACACCTTCTGTTTTCCAGGGTCCGTTATTATAATTGTACACTGCATTACTATGTACCGGAACTTTAAATTTAGAAGCATCATCATTTTGAATTCCTAAAATCGCATTGTAGGTATCTTCTAGTTTGTTATTGACGTAAATAATTACTTTGCCATTTTCTAGGAGCAAAATACTACTGTTGTAAGTAACACTCGAAAATCCACCTACTCCATTGCTTCGAATCTGATTCTGGTAAGAAACCAAAAGTGCATTAACCCCTCCTACAATAATGTTTTTGTATAAATAAGTAACACTACCTTGTGAGGATTTCGGAATTAAATCGGTATAACCAAAAAAGATTTGAGACAAATTGAGTTCCTGCGCTGGATTATTTTTAAAAACCTTGTTGTAATCTTTGGAAGGCAATGCAGAATAGGAATTATATCCCGTGATTCCGCTGAAAGTTCGGTCTTTGTAAGTAGTGATATCTTTCAAATTATCAAGCTCTGCATCATTGGTAAAAACCAATCTTCCATTGCTTCCCGCAACTACTTTGGAATAATTTTTTCCATAAAAACTGAAATTAAAACCGATGGGGAAAGCCGTGCTGAATTTATCTGTTCCTGTGGCGGGAAAACTTATTGCTGTTCCACCTGCAGTAAGCGGAAAATTCGATGGTAAATCTTTGGTCATTGCATAATCACCTGTCGAAGTGGCGACTGCATCTACTTTTAAATTAAATGTTTCACCGCTGCAAAAGTAAAGCTGTGCAGGATAAGAAATGTTATCTGCCGGATTGAAAAGATTTACTGTTTGGGAATTACCCAACAGAAAAGTAAAAAGAAAAAGTACCAAATAGAAATTCCTCATCCCCTAAAAATTTTAACAAATTTAAGCCATTATTTATAACCCATTTTTCACCTGTTTTAGTATTTAAAATTTAAAAAAAACAATTTTCTGAAATTTTATTTTACATTTGTGTAAATAACTTCCCTATATGAATCAGCTTTTCAGAAGAAAAAACTACAGTGCAGATGATCATCCTTCCGGTTTATTACGTGTTTTAGGCGTTTGGGATATCGTATTTTTTGGTATTGCCGCAATCATTGGTGCAGGAAGTTTTAGCAGTCTCGGTGAAGCCGTTTTTCGGGGTGGTCCTGGTGTAATTGTTTTATACGTAATTTGTGGTGTTGCATGTGGTTTTACCGCATTATGTTATGCAGAATTTGCAAGTAGAATTCCAACCGCTGGTTCCGCATATACGTATGCCTATGCAAGTTTTGGTGAATTGATTGCCTGGATTATTGGTTGGGCTTTAATTATGGAATACTCCTTCGGAAATATATATGTTGCATTTTCCTGGAGCGACTATTTTACAAGCTTTATGGGTCGAATTGGGGTACATATTCCCGAGTTTCTAACCTGCAGTTATCCTGAAGCGAAAAAAGCTTTCTTTGGTGGTTCTCAAAATTTAGAATTAATTAATGCTTGGAAAACTGCTCCACTTGTGGGAAATTTAAAAATCATTTTAGATATTCCTGCTTTGGTTATTAATGGTTTAATAACTTGGTTGGTTTATGTTGGGATTAAAGAATCAAAGAATTTAAATAATCTTTTTGTTATTTTAAAACTGTTTATCATTTTAATGGTGATTGCGATGGGAATTGCATTTATCAATACCGACAACTGGTTTCCTGTAAGTACCGTTACGCACACTCCCTCTTTCATGCCGAATGGTTTTGCAGGTGTGATGAGTGCTGTTTCTGGCGTTTTCTTTGCCTATATAGGTTTTGATGCATTAAGTGTACTCTCTGAAGAAACTAAAAATCCTCAGAAAAATCTTCCGCGTGGAATGATTATTTCCCTCGTTTTATGTACAATAATTTACATTATTTTGACCTTGGTTCTAACTGGAATGGTCGATTACAGAAAATTCGAAGGAATTGGTGATCCGCTTGCTTTTATCTTTGAAAAGTCTAATGCCAATATTGCCTGGATGGAATTGGTTGTTTCATTGGGTGCTATTATTGCCATTACAACGGTTTTACTTGTCTTCCAAATGGGACAACCGAGAATTTGGTATGCGATGAGCCGCGATGGTTTGATGCCAAAGAAATTCATGGAAATTCATCCCAAACATAAAACTCCCGCATTCGCGACAATTCTCACAGGAATCGTGGTCGGTGTACCAATTTTGTTCACCGATAAATCATTTATTTTAGATTTTACAAGCATCGGAACTATTTTCGCGTTTGTCTTGGTTTGCGGCGGTGTGCTCTTGCTTCCATCGAAAGAAAAACTGAAAGGTAGATTTCATTTACCTTACATCAATGCCAAAATTATTTTTCCCGTTATTTTCTTGGGCGGACTTCTGTTCTTTTACTGGTGGCAACCTGAGTTTTTTCACACCTTGATGAATTGGGATCATGAAACTGCAGGCGAATTCCGTATTTCGATGTTCTTTTTTATTGTGATTAATCTAGGACTTTGTGTTTTAGCTTTTGTAAAAAACCTTTCTTTAATTCCGTTAATGGGTTTAAGTTCGTGCCTGTATCTACTTACGGGAATGAGCCACAACAACTGGTTTTGGTTCTTAGTTTGGTTTGCAATCGGATTGGTTATTTATTTCTCCTACGGGTTCAAAAACAGTAAACTTCGCAAAAATTCTACCGCAGACTTAAAGTAAAAAAAAATGTCAGACCGCATAAAAACGTTCAAAGAATTTTATCCATTTTATCTGAGCGAACACCGACGATTAGGAACACGGGTTTTCCATTTTATTGGAACGCTTTTAATTTTTATCGTCATCATTTACGTCATTCAATCCGGGAAAGAAAGATTTCTTTGGTACATTCCGATTTTCGGCTATGGTTTTGCGTGGTTCAGTCACGCCGTTTTCGAGAAAAATCGCCCTGCAACTTTTAAATATCCTCTTTGGAGTTTACTCTCCGATTTCAAAATGTTTTTTGAATTACTAATTGGAAAACAGAAGTTTAAAGCATAAAAAAAGCCCGAAATTACTCGGGCTTTTCTGCGATTCACAAATTGATTATTTGAAAATATTTTTTTCTGCATCCAAGGCTTTATTTACCGCTTCCGTAATTTTTCCGATTGCATTATCATAGTTTGGTGGCGTATTCCATTTCCCTTTGATGATTTCCATTTTCACATTGTTTTGAGCAAAATACAACGTATTGTCCGCTGTGTTCACCACATTATTATCCAGATAAATATAACCTCCTCTTCCGGTTTCAATCATGCTGTAATAACTAATCATCACGCCCCAATTTACATTCACGAAAATAACATCGTCCACTCCGTATTTTTCTTTTAAATTTCTCAAATCGTAGTAAGCGTATTTTTTACCTTCTGCTTTATCACCTTTAAATTTAGTTGCGGTTTTAGGATCAAATATTTCGTCGATAATAATGACTTCCTTTCCTTTCGCCTTTAAAGCCTCAGAATAAATAGCAGTTAAATCATTTTTAAAAACAATTTTTTCCTTTGCTAGATCCAACAAGGGTTGATATTTATCACCGGAAGTTACTGCTAAATCCAATAAACCTTGAGACCCTTCTCTATGTTTTTTCGGATCATTAACATTGACAAAAATTCCAACCTGGGAAGGTTTATTTAAATATTCCGCGTTCATTGGAACATTTACTTGGCAGGAAACTAATACCGCAAACATTGCGAGAAGCCCCAAAATAGTAGTTTTACTCATCGTAAATTTT
>ENA-UPXM01004743-UPXM01004743.1-activated-sludge-metagenome-genome-assembly--contig:-NODE-4743-length-13741-cov-8.568903_pt1 | contig 13741 bp, 12 predicted proteins | sample MGYA00238178_ERZ772708 | MGnify/ENA primary metagenome ERZ772708 (study PRJEB29002, sample SAMN05720212) | activated sludge metagenome | isolation source: anaerobic digester from wastewater... | reverse complement strand
TATCATATGATGCGTCTTTCTTCAATAAAGATTAAAGAGTCCAAAAAGATTTTAAGATGGGCTGTGTTTTTCACATGTTTTTCCCTAATATTTATACTTAAACTTCCGATGCTAAATATAAGACTGTTGTAACATTTTGTCTTGTCAGTCTTTTTATAAGGATTTTTTATGAAACGAATATCTATGTGCTTTCTTGCATCTTTTTTCTTTTTATCTCTTGGCTTTGGAAATTCAATTACTATTTTAGTGAATCAAAAGACGAGCAACGCAGAAGGAATTTTTGAATCAAGTCGTTTATTTGAAGACGGCGTTATAAATTATTTTTTCGACAGTGGCTTTATTGTAACGAATGAACCAGTTTGTCTTGAAAAAGATTTTTTAAAAGCAGAGCAAATTGCTCTAGATGAAGCTCAAAAAGGATATTTAGAATTTTTACTTGTATTTCATTTATATCTCAATGCAGAAAATGGAAATCTAACAGAAGCTGAATGGGATTTAATACGAGTTGAAACAGGGAAAAAAATAGCATCAGGTAAATCTCTTGCGCCTGAGGTAAAAACAAAGACAGAGACCGAGAAAATAATAAAACAATTTGCGGAACAAAATGTTCGTGAAGTTCTCAAATATGTTCGTAAATAAAGGTGGGAAAATGAAAAAAATAATTCAAGCGTTTATCTTAATTTGCCTTATCTCTCTTCCTATAATAGCGCAAATCCATAACCCTTCATTGGATGGACGAGCTATTGTTGCGCCGAAGGGTTCTTATCCGAGTGGTTTGTATGGCAAGGCGCCAGGGTTTTTACCAGGGGATACCCTTATTGTTACGAGTTATACGAATGGTTTTTCTATAGAAGTGCTTATTCTTTCAAGTATAGACACTTCTTCTGGCATAGCGATTGAACTTTCTGAAGAAGCTGCCCAAGCCTTAGAAATAAGCAGAAATACAGATAGCTATGTGAAAATTCAAAAGAAAAGTGCCTATCAAAAAGAAGTTATTAAAACCCCTGCACAAGATATTCATGAGGAATTGGCACTAGACCCAGATAAAACACCCTCACTTGCTTTAAAACAAAATGAAGAAATCGAACGCTATATTGAAGATATAAAAGCGACTTATGCTACAGAAGATGTGCCTCTTTTAATTGTAGATAGTTCAGAGATTATTTTTGATGAGCAAAATGATGTAGATGAAAACTCTCTTGCAAAATCTGAGGACCTTGTGTTTGAAACAAGTGAATTGGAAAATACAAGGATAAAAGACGAACCTGTCTTAGAAATTCTGTCAATTTTTGATGAAGCCGACGAAGTGGAAGAAGTAGCTATTCTCGAGGAAATCGACGAAGCGGAAGAAGTAGCTATTCTCGAGGAAATCGACGAGGCAGAAGAAATAGCTATTCTCGAGGAAGTCGACGAGGCAGAAGAAATAGCTATTCTCGAGGAAGTTGACGAAGCTGAAGAAGTAGCCATTCTCGAAGAAGTCGATGAAGCGGAAGAAGTAGCTATTCTCGAAGAAGTCGATGAAGCGGAAGAAGTAGCTGTTCTCGAAGAAGTTGACGAGATGGAAGAAGTAGCCATTCTTGAAGAAGTTGATGAAGCTGAAGAAGTAGCCATTCTCGAAGAAATCGACGAAGCGGAAGAAGTAGCTATTCTCGAGGAAGTCGACGAGATGGAAGAAGTAGCCATTCTCGAGGAAATCGACGAAGCTGAAGAAGTAGTTATTCTCGAAGAAATCGACGAAGCTGAAAAAGTAGCTATTCTCGAAGAAATCGACGAAGCTGAAGAAATAGAAGAATATGAAAAAGTTGCTGTCCTCGAGGAAACAGAGCACGTGTATCCAGAAGAAACGAGTGAAGCTAAATCTATTTTTGATGAAATTATGTCCCATCTTCTCGTCGAAGCTGAAGAAGAAATCGAAACTCTCGCTAGCGATATATTTGTATCTGAAACGAGTAAAGAAAATGAGGATGTTGTAGGTATTTTTGATAAAGGTCGTGAAGAGACCGAGATAAAAGGTGTAGAAAAAGAAATTTCTAGCCTAGATAAATTGGAAAAAAATAAATATTACATACAAATTGCAACAGTAAAACAAGAATCCAGTTTAGACTCAATACTAAAAGACTACGCTTCAAAATACCCTTTAGAAATTCTTGGTGCGAGTGGCTTGTATCAAATTCTTGTTGGACCTTTTACGGATGATGAATACAAGGTTGTACTTGAACGCTTTAAACAAAGAGAGTTTAAAGACGCCTTCGTGCGCCATGTTAAATAAAAAAAAGAGGCTGCTTTTAGACAGCCCCTTTTTTTAAATTTCTGTACCACTCGGTATAGTAGCATTCTTTTTTATAACGATTATGCCGTCAGCGACAACATAATCACCGTAATCACCATCTTTTGGAGTGATAGCACACATACCGATGCAAGAATTTGCACCGATTCGAGCGTTTTTATCGATAATCGCATTACGAATTTTACAGTTTTCACCTATTCCGACATTGGGTATATTTTTCCAAGAGTTTTCTGCCTTTTCTTCTTCATTTTCATAAAAGTCAGCACCCATACAAACAACACCCTCCAAGACAGAGCCTTTTTCGATAATGCTTCGTATGCCTATAACAGAATCAGAAATAGTCGCTTCTGTAATCACACAACCTTCACTTGTTGTAGATTGCGTTATTACAGCTTTGTTTAATTTTGAGGGGGGAAGGTTTCTAAAATGTGTATAAATAGGTTTTTCTTCATCGAAGAAGTTAAATTTTGGTGTAATTTTAGTTAAATCGATGGTAGCGTCGTAAAAGTTTTTAATCGTTCCAATATCTTCCCAGTATCCATCGTAGACATACGAGGAAACTTTATATTTTTTGATTGCAGCCGGTATAACTTCTTTCCCAAAGTCTGTTAGTTCATTATCGAGAGATGCTTCGAGCACATCTGCATCAAAAATATAAATACCCATTGATGCGAGAAAATCTTTTCCAGGGTGATTTGGATCCGAGTTAGGGATTTTCCAATCAGATATGTCAAGGTTCGCGGCAGGTTTTTCCATAAAAGCGGTTATACGGTTTGCTTTATCTATTTTCATTATACCAAATCCAGTAGCATCTTCACGAGAAACCTTTGTTGTCGCAATAGTAACTTTTGCCTTCGACTTTAAATGCATTTCCATAAATGCTTCCAAATCCATTTTATAGAGTTGGTCACCTGAAAGAATAATATAATGGCTCGGATTTTGTGTTTTAAAGTGTACAAAATTTTTCCGAACTGCATCTGCTGTGCCTTCATACCAGCCAGAGTGTTCAAGTGTTTGTTCTGCAGCCAAAATTTCAACAAAACCTTTAGAAAATCTATCGAAACTATAGGTTCGAGATACATGCATATGGAGGGAAGCGGAATTAAATTGCGTTAAAATATAAATTTGTTCAAATCCTGAATTGATAGAATTGGAGATAGGTATATCTACTATTCGATGTTTTCCCCCAAAAGGAACAGCAGGTTTTGATCGATGTTCAGTTAGTGGGTACAGTCTTGTACCTTTACCACCGCCAAGAATAATTGATAAAACGTTTGACACAGTGACTCCTTAGTTTTTTCTGTAGCGTAGAAGTATTAAATTTGTTTGCGACGCAAACAGTAGCTAAAAAGTAAATTTTTAGCTATGTGCTTAGTATAATGCGAATGTATAAAAAAAGCAAACAAATTAATTTGTTTTGTATATGTGATAAATTAGTCTGCTGCAATAACTTCAAAAAATTGTTCTTTTTCCATGGGACGTGCATAATAAAAACCTTGTACCATTTCACAGCCAATGCGTTTAAGTATATTTACTTCTTCTATTGTTTCGACACCTTCAGCGATAGTTGAAAGGTTTAACTCTCGTGCCATGGTCATCACAGTAGATAAAATTATTGTTCCGCTTGAACCATCGCTTGACTTAGATAAAAAAGCCTTATCTATTTTAAGCGTATCAGCCGGAATATCTTTGAGTAGATTGAGTGATGAATAACCACTGCCAAAGTCATCGATAGATATTTTAAAACCCTCCCTTTTTAAGGCATTCATGATATCGATAAGTTTTTGTGGGTCCTTGTGCATTAAACTTTCGGTTAGCTCGAGTTCAATTAAGGAGGGGGAGACATTGTAACGATTCGCAATTTCTAAAAGCGTTTTGGGTAGCTCTGGGTTCTGTAAATGCAAACGTGAGAGATTACATGAAATGGTAATTCTTTTTCCATTTACTTCTTGCCATTTTGCTAAAAATTTACATACTGACTCAAATACAAACAAGTCTATTTTTTGTATAAAACCGTTTTTTTCAAAAAATGGTATAAAGCTGTTCGGGGGGATCAGTCCATATACATCATGCTTCCATCGAATTAAAGCTTCTGCACCGACACAGGAATTATTGGATATTAAATATTTCGGTTGATAATTTACGACAAAGTTATTATTTGTGTAGGCTTGATTCATTGTAAGGGTAATTTCTTTATGCCATTGTATTTCTTTTTCCATTTTTTCTGTAAATTCAACTATTTGACTTGTATGATGTAAGCCTTTTATCGATTTTCGAGCAATTGTTGCCTTGTCAATAATGTCGTTTATAGAAAGACTCAAGTTTGAAACGGTGTATACTCCGGCGCTAAAAGTAACAATATGATTTTCAGAAAGTAGTTCATTAAACGAGTTTTTTATTTTTACTATATTGTCGAAAAAAGAAAGAATTTCAGTCCAGGGTTTTCTTTTCATAAAGATGAGAAAAACATCGTTATGGCTGCGGCAAACTAAGGTTTGAGGTGATTCTAAGTCTTTTAGGTAGAGCCCAAGATTTGAAATAATAACAGTTCCAATTTCGTAGCCATAGGATTGATTTATATATTTAAAATTATCTATATCTAAGCTCATCATCATATAATCATTTTCATTCGCATAATAGAGTAACTTATGTGCATCTTTTTTGAATTTTGATAAAGAAAGTAAACCAGTTTGTTCATCGTGAAAGGCAATGCTTTGTAATCTTTTTTTTGATTTGTGAGTCATATACAGAATAGTAATGCCAAAAAGCAAAAAGAGAAATACAAGTCCAATGATAATATGCAAAACGTATTGGCGTAGAAGTGTGAGAAAATCTACATTATAATTTTTTTTCAAGGTATGTGAAAATACAATTGTTTGTTTTGTCTCTTCACTTATTTTTGTTATTGCCTTGTTAAAAGTAGATAGGGCGACAGTATCAAAATAGGGCGAAAGACCGAGTTGCAAAGGATATGAAATGCCAGTATAGACTACAAAATAGCTGTCTAAGGGGATATCTTTTATAACTGAATCAAATGATGCAGAGTTTATAAAAGTTGCGTCAACTTCTTGTTTTAAAAAGGCTTCTAAGCAAGCATTAGAATCTTCATACAAGGCAAAATTATAATGTCCGTACAATTCTTTTATCTTGTTTACAGGATAGGTATAATAGGCAGGAATTGCTGCTGAAAGAGTTTTGCTTGTTTCTTTTTGTTTTTTTAATAAAACAACAGGTATTTCATAATAGGTATCACTCAATTGAATATCGCTATAATTTTTTGCATTTTCTGCATAGCCAGTAATGAGGTCTACCTTGCCATCCTGTATCATTTGAATACTTTCTGCGTATGATTTTGATTCTATGCTTTCAAATGTAATTCTCAAGATCGAACTTAGCTCTTTTAATATTGAAATACTTATGCCTTCGTGTTTTTTTGTTTTTGAATTAAAAAACTCAACGGGTTTTAGGTTGGGATTATGCACAACACGCAAGACAGGGTGGTCTTTAATGAAGTTTAATTCATTTTTTGAAAAGGCAATATTATTTATTGAAGGGTCGTTAAAGTATTTTTTTGTCAATTCAGCAGTAAAATAGGGCTTGTTAAAATCTAAATCTGCCATTGCTTCATTTAATTGCTCAATTAAATCGCTGTTTTTTTTTGCTGTTGCAAAATAGTAGGGAAGCGTTTCTACTTTTGCAATAATCGTAGTATTAGGAATTTCGACTAAGTTGCTGTATAAGAGTGCATCGAATTTGCCTTCTTGCAATTCTTTTATACCGGTATCTGATTTAGTTAAAACAATTTCATAGGAAAAATTATTTTTTCTTGCAAAACTCTCAAGACCTTCATTGAAGGCATTCGTTGGAAAACTACCAATACGAATCCCCTGAAAGGATTCAAAGTCCTGAAATAATAAGGGACTGTCTTTTTTAGCATATAGTAGGCTATGTTCAAAACCGAGCTCACGGTTTGAAAAAAGATAGTCTTTTTCACGGCTAGGAGTTTTTTGCATGGGGCCAAAAAAATCAATACTTCCGTCTTTTAATCTTTTTAAGCCTTCTTCCCATTCGAGAGGAACAAATTCATATGACCATCCAGTAAATTTTGAGAGTTCAGCAAAATACTCTACTGTATGACCTTCAAGTTTATTTGTCTCACCGTGAAAACTGATGCCATAATTGGGCAAAAAGCCTATTTTTATAGTTGTTTTTGGATTGTTTTCAGCGCTTATTAGACAAAGGGCACAAAGCAGCAAGAAACTTATAAAAGCGCAATATTTTTTTAGCATTTTTGAGATCTACCGTCCTAGAGTATTTCCGATACTATATTTTAGCATTTAATTTTAAAAAAAACAAGGTAAATTTATTATTCAAAACTCCGATAATTAAAATAAGAACATGTAATTGAGGTAGAATATGATTCGTGGATGGTATATAGGCGCAAGTGGCATGAATGCGCAACAAGCACGCTTAGATGCAATTTCAAACAATCTTGCAAATGTTGATACAACAGCATACAAAAAAGATGTTGCGGTAAATAAATCTTTCCCTGAGCTTCTTTTACGTCGACTCAATGACGATGGCGTCTATAAAACATACTTTGGTTCAGCAGATGCAGCACCGATTATAGGAAAAATAGGGCTTGGCGTAGAAACAAATGAGCTTTACACCATACTCGAACAAGGTTCATTCAAACAAACAGGAAGTTTCACCGATTTTGCCTTACAAGAAGAGGGTTTTTTTGTTGTAGAAACGCCCCAAGGTGAGCGATATACGCGAAACGGTAACTTTATGGTTGGCAAAGAAGGTTATTTACAAACAAAAGAAGGCTATCCTGTTTTAGGCGATAAGGGGCGGATTTACGTAGAAGATATTAAATTCGTGGCAAAGGAAGACGGCGTATTGTATTCTGAAGAAGATATGGAAGAAATAGACCGACTCAAACTTGTTCGCTTTGATAATGAGCGCTATCTCAAAAAAATTGGCTCAAATCTCTATCAAGATACAAATATAAGTGGCGAAGCCTATAGCGCAGAAGGTTTTGAGCGCCCCATAGTCTTACAATCCTATACCGAAACATCAAATGTAAATGTAGTCAACGAAATGGTACAAATGATCGATGTAAACAGGGCTTACGAGGCAAACCAAAAAACAATTCAAGCAGGGGACAGCATGATGAGCACCTTATGGACGAAGGTTGCATCAATACGTTAAAAAGGCGACAAAGAACGATAAAAACAAAATTGTTTAAAAGATAAAGGGGTAGATATGGTACGAAGTTTATGGACAGCAGCGACTGGAATGAACGGTCAGCAATTTCAAATAGATACAATTTCAAACAATCTTTCAAATGTGAATACAACAGGTTTTAAAAAACAAAGAGCGGAGTTTGAAGATCTCGTCTATCAAACGGTAAAAATGGCAGGTACTCCTGCAACAGAAGATACCGTAACGCCTGTTGGTATTCAAATGGGTAATGGGGTAAAACTTGCCTCAACACAAAGAATGTTTAATCAAGGCAGTATGCAAAATACAGAAAACGCAACAGACCTTGCGCTCATGGGAGAAGGTTTTTTCCGCGTCCAAAAATATGACGGAAGCTTTGCCTATACAAGAGACGGTTCTTTCAAAATAGATTCAAACGGTCAACTCGTTACGAGCAATGGTTTTCGCGTTATGCCAGAAGTTATTATGCCAGAAGGCTTTAATATAAACAGCCTACAAATAAGCGATGATGGACGAGTTACAGTAAAAGTCTTTGGTAACGATGAACCACTCGATATCGCACAAATTGAAATTTACCGATTCCCAAATGAGGTTGGACTTGAAGCTGATGGCGACAATCTATTTTTGGCAACAAATGCCTCAGGAACCGCTATCGCAAGCCGTCCCGGCTTTGAAGGTGCTGCTATTACAAAACATAAGTTTGTCGAGATGTCCAATGTTTCAGTTGTAAACGAAATGGTACAAATGATAGTCGCACAAAGAGCCTACGAGTTTAACTCAAAAGCAATACAAACAAGCGACACTATGCTTTCAACAGCAGTAAACCTCAAGCGATAGGCTCTGAGAATAGATAAGTAAAAAGGGGAAACATAATGGCAGCCATTGACTTAGTATACAATACGACAAATCTTTCAAATATGGGTAACTTTACAGCTTTATCTGGTGGACTTTCTTCCGTAACAAAGGGCGATGCCATTGCAGAAGCAGCACAGCTTTCCAAAGAAGTTTCAGACTTTCAAAACTTACTTGATTCCATCACTCGAGAAACTGAAACTAAAGAAAGCGCAGTCCCAAGTTCCCGTCTCAATGGCGATTATCTGTCAAGTTTTTCCTCAGCAACAAATACTGCCGACACAAGGGCAAAACCCCAAGGCGAGGCAGCAAATTCTGCAAATCCTCATATTCCATCTCATAGTACAAGGACCATCGATAAAAGCTCAGCCCTCTATGAAAAATCTCTTGAACTTGAATCCTACTTTGTAAAAATTATGCTCTCTTCCATGAAAAATACTATCAATCTAAATGAAATAAACGGCAAAGAATCTTACGCCTCATCCATGTACACCGATATGCTCTACGATGAATACAATGTAATCCTCACAAAAAATGCCGGCTTTGGTTTAGCCGATCAAATTTACTTACAACTAAGCGACGATAATTAAGCGATTATCAAAGCATACTTAAACGACAATAATTAAAAAAAGTCTAGGAAAACAAAATTTTTTTCTAGACTTTTTTTATTAGAGCCATACTTGAGTAAGTCTCTTTCTTTTATTATACTTTGCCTATGAAAGAAGATAATAAGACAGAAACTGAAACTGAAACAAAGTTAGAAACAAGTATATCAAATGCCACCTATGAAAAGGCAAAAGAAAAAAGCGCAAAACTCGAAGCAGATATTATAGCAAATCCACAAAAATATCGCGTTTTAACTGGAGACCGACCAACAGGGCGCTTACACGTCGGCCATTATTTTGGCTCCTTACAAAACCGCGTGCGCCTTTCAAAGCTCGGTGTACCCACCTGCATCCTCATCGCCGATTACCAAGTTTTAACCGATCACGATGCCTTTGATGAAATCGCACAAAACACAAAACAGCTTGTTATAGATTATATCGCATCCGGTATTGAACCCTCTGAAAATATTATTATCTATCCTCATAGCTATGTGCCCGAAGCAAATCAATTGATGCTCCCGTTTTTAACCCTTGTCAGTAATTCCGAACTTAATCGAAATCCCACCGTAAAAGAAGAAATACAAGCAGGTGGCTTAAAAACAGTCAATGCAGGTATGTACACCTATCCTGTGCATCAAGCTTGCGATATTTTATTTTGTAAGGGCACCGTCGTCCCTGTAGGAAAGGATCAACTCCCGCACCTCGAACTCACTCGACTTATTGCACGTCGATTTAACGAAAAGTTTTCACCCAATAAGCCGATTTTTCCCCTGCCAGAACCTTTGTTGAGTAAGGCTCCGACAATCCTTGGCTTAGATGGCAGTCAAAAAATGTCAAAAAGTCGTGGCAATGCAATTATGCTCAGCGCGACAGAAGACGAAACCGCAGCCCTTATAAAAAAAGCAAAAACCGATGCTGACAGAAATATCAGCTATGATCCAGAAAATAGACCCGAAGTTGCAAACCTGCTTATGATGATACATCTTTGCACAGGAGAAGCACCAGAAGCTATTGCTGCTCGAATAGGCGATGGTGGAGGAGGGGCTTTGAAAAAAATGCTTACCGAGGCATTAAACGAAACGCTCAAACCTATACGCCAAAAACGAAGCGAGCTTGAAAAAGATGATGCGTATATTAAAGAAGTTTTACAAAATGGCATAGCGAGTGCTCGAAAAATGGCCATCGAAACCCTCGATGAAGTACGTCGTGCAATGAATATGGAAATAAGCTCGTTTTAAAAAGGCTCTTTTTTATAAAGCTCTTTTGCCCTTTGCAGCAAGAGAGCTTTTTTATTTACAGAAGGATTTTCTGTAACAATTGAAAATAAGTCGTTTAATATTTCTCCTATTATTTTTCCCTTATAGCCTTCTTGTAAAAGATCCCTGCCATTTATAGCAAGATCCTGGAGACTCAAGGCGGTGTTTTCATCTAAAACCTTTTCTATACGTTCACGAAACTCACGAATAACAGAAAAATAAAGCTCACCAGGTTTTTCTCCCTTTGTTGCCCATGAATCGCAAAGATGCAACTCAAAGAGTCTTTCCAAAGGTGCTACTCCTACACGAACAACAAAGCGACGTACCGCCGCATCACTCCATGCGCTTTCATAGCTTATCATATGGTGCTGAATAAGATGACAGACTTCTTGGATGAGCTTATTTGGAAAACGAAGCCGTTGTAAAAGAGTCCTTGTTTTTTCCACAGAAGCTTTTTCATGATTGTGAAAACTAACAATTGTACTCAACTTTGCAGGACGCTTTGGGTCTAGGCTTTTTAAACTTTCTTTTCGAACATCAGGCTTCCCAATATCGTGAAAGAGGGCAGCTAAACGTACCGAAAGAGAAAAAGCCTCCTCCGCACTTGCATCAAGGGCATGATAGAGATGATCGAGGACATCGAAGACATGATAGCCCCTGTCATCCCTTTGGCTTACATTTCTACAAACAGCTAATTCTGGAATAAAAAGTGCCAATATACCTGTATCCTCTAAAAGCTTTAAGGCAATCGATGGCTTTGCTGTCATAAGCATTCTTTGAAACTCATCGCGAAAACGCTCTATCGATATATTTGGTATTGTATTTTTTACTTTTTTTATAGCATCATAGGTTTCTGGCGAAATCTCATAGGAAAGCTGGCTTGAAAAACGTATTGCTCGAATAGGGCGAAGCGCATCCTCAGTAAAACGCTCGATAGGATTACCAACGGTTTGTATACATCGGTTTTTAATATCTGCCTGTCCGTTAAATGGATCGATGATGCGACCGGTTTTTAGATTCGCCGCTATTGCATTTATCGTAAAATCACGCCGCGAAAGATCTTCACCCAAACTTGCATTAAATTGCACTGAACTTGGATGGCGAGAATCTCGGTAATCTGTCTCAGTTCGAAAGGTCGTAACTTCAATATGCCGCCCCATAAAATGCACCGTTACCGTACCGTGATCGATACCCGTGGGAATAACTTTTTTAAAAAGCTTCATAACATCTTCAGGTCTTGCATTTGTGGCAAGGTCCCAGTCGCTCGCAAAATCGCCTCGCAAGCTATCGCGCACCGCGCCCCCCACGAGATAGGCTTCAAAACCAGCCTCTTCAAAAAAGCGATTCATTTTTTGTAATTCTTCAGGAATAGCAATCGAAGCCATCTATATCAATCCTTGTACTCTATCGATAAGGCGAAAAAAGAGAAAACATTTTTTATGCCTCTTTCTACTAACGCATTTTTTTCAAAGCTTCCAGGGCGCTTGCAGCATCATCACGCGAAACCGCAATAAAATCGATTAAAATAGGGTAGTCTTGCAAAACCTTTCCCCACTTTGCAAAACGCTCAATCTGTAAAAAATCCTCGGCGCTTTTGCTCGCTTCCGTTTCTGCGATATCAATCAAGGATTTTCGAACCGCCTCTTGATAATGAAAGTAAGCCTCTTTTGCCAAAAGATAGAGTTCTGTGTCGGGTGTTTTTTGACTTTCTATTTCAAGAGAGAGAATTTCAATTTCAGAATTTTCTTCTGAAAGTTTTTTTATCAAAGTCTCTGTATCGATAAAAGCAATAAAATCAGCACTTGCCTCAGTTTTTTGCAAAAGAAGGGAAACAGCCCTCTGGTTTATTTTTTTAGCCTCTTTTTCCAAAAACTGATTTAACTCATCTTGCCCAAGAGCATTTGTCCGTCTGACAAATTGCGGCAAAGCAGAATCTCGCAGTTTTATCTGAGAGCGAATAGTAAAGGCATAGCTAAAATCTGGGCGTCCCTCCAAAAACTCCCGATATATATCGGAAGAGGGAAGGCTTCCCTGGATTTCACTTTTTACCTCAAGGGGATAAATAGAAAAACTGCGCATTTCGGTATTGGTTGGTAAAAGCCGCTCCCAACGCCAGATAAAAGAGCCAGCCTCCAGCGTTTGAGGGTGAATACCACCCGTTTTGGAAATAAGGACCGCAGAAGAACCTGCAGGAATCGCAAGCTGTACCCATCCAATAAAAAAAATAACTGCCGCAAAAATGAGTAAAATGATACTGCTCATAATAAACTTTTTCATAAAACACCTTGTACATTCTATGGACGAAGCCATTTGATTAACGTATACTTAGATAAGTATAATACATAAGGACGAAATGTAAAAGCATTATGGCAAAAAAAAGACAAAAACCCATATTGTATCAAATTCTTTTTAGAATAAGCCTCCTTTTTTTCTTTTTTTTACTCATCATTTTTTCTATGTACGTAAACGGAAACTTTAGAAACTTCCAAGAAGAGACACAATCCTTTTTATTGTTTTTAATAAGTATCGTTTCAGCTATAGTCTTGTCATTGTCGCTTATCTGTGCCATCGCGACCCTTTATTTTAGCATACGATTACGCGCCTTTATTTTTCTTTCAAATACAATTTTTCTGCTTATAAGCTTTAGCCTTTCATTTCTCTTATTATTTTTTTCAAGAACAATACACCTCCTCTCATTCGGCTTTTAAAAGAAAAAGAACAGAGTTTACTCGAATAGTCTTGCGAGACAATTAAATTTCTTCCCAGCATGATTGACAGAAGCCTTTTCTCCTCTTATAGTTATCCTATGAAAAATAGTCAACGATTATACGGTATTCGGGGTGCGGTTTGTGTGAGCGATACCGAAGAAGATATGCAAGAGAAGGTTTCTACTTTATACGAAACTATTTTAAGTAAAAATAATCTAAGCGAAGACGATATTGTTTCCATACAATTTACCCTTACAAAGGATATAACTTCTGCAAATCCAGCGGCTGTTTTACGGAAGGCATCTTGGGCAAGCGACGTTCCGCTTTTTTGTTCTCTCGAGCCAGATATTATTGGTTCTTTACCCTTCGTTGTTCGCATTTTGATTACCGCTTACTTGGACAAAAAGCCCATACCAGTGTACTTGCATGGTGCCGAAGTTTTACGCAGAGACCTTATACAATGAGTGAAAAACAAATCTGGATAGTTAGCAGAGAATACGCAGGCATAGCAGAAGCAGGAGGGGTAAAAAATGTTACCACCTCGCTTGCTGAAAATTTAGTTAAAAAAGGCTTCAAAGTCCTTGTTTTTATCCCCGAATACGCTTGCACAAACAAAGAAGGTCTAGAAAATTATACGAGTTCAGACAATTTCTCGGTTAGTATACCGGTAAATGCAGATAAATATACTGTGAGTGCAGCGGAAGCAGATATGCATGGGGTAAAAATTGTTTTTATTAGGCATGCTGTTTTTTTAGAAAAAAATGCTGTCTACACATATACGAAAAAAGACGAGGCTCAAAATCCAGA
>ENA-UPXM01004733-UPXM01004733.1-activated-sludge-metagenome-genome-assembly--contig:-NODE-4733-length-13762-cov-6.315240_pt1 | contig 13762 bp, 9 predicted proteins | sample MGYA00238178_ERZ772708 | MGnify/ENA primary metagenome ERZ772708 (study PRJEB29002, sample SAMN05720212) | activated sludge metagenome | isolation source: anaerobic digester from wastewater... | reverse complement strand
ATACTTATTATTCGCGGTATCATTCAAACGCGGCCTAGACGATTTATTCGCGAAACTAGGTTACTCTAGGAAGGATCTCATTATCACAAGAAACCCTGAAGAAACCAAAAAAGCTAAAAAAGAAAATGGCAAATGGTTCATTCAATTTGATAATAATGAATACTTATTCTTCCCAGCTAAGATAATGGAAACCAATCAATTAGCTCAATCATTCTTCTACAGTATGAAACTAATCAATTATACCCAAAGACATGTTAGCGTTGATACATTCCTTGATAATGATTCTTTGGATGAAATCCTAATTATCAATACTGGCAAAAAGAATGCTCCACATAATATCAAATCATTCTTGCAAGGTTTCTTAGATCCAATATCATTAGAGATTATTGAAACACAAAAGTATCCCACCGAATTGAATGCTTTACTATGGAAATGCACTGAGCTTATTCATACGAGTAAATATGACAGACGAACTGATTTAAACGTTCAAAGATATAGAACTACGGAAACGTTCTTACATATTCTTTATAAGCAATTACTAATGGCCTATAACGTTTATCAAAACCAAAAGCAATTAGGTTATAACGTACCTGAATTTACAATAAAACCAGAATATGTATTTAAAGAAGTTGCTAACACCCAGTTAATTAGAGGTAATGAATCAATCAATCCAGTTGAAGAATTAGCTGCAGCAACAAGAATGACCTATGTAGGTGTTGGTGGTGTAGTCAATAAAGATGGCGTTTCGGAAAAGATGCGTGTCGTTGATGAAACTTATTATGGCACGATTGATACCATTGATACACCCGAAGGTGGATCGAATATCGGAATGTTGCAGCACGGAACCGTTGATGCATTAATCAAAGATAATCGTGGCAACATCGAGACTAAAAATTTAAACAATGAAACTAAGACTGGTATATCTTCAGTCAGTTCCGTATTCACGCCCTTCTATAATCATGATGACTCAGCTCGTTTAATGATGGCTGCTAACCAAGTAAGACAAGCCGTACCCATAGTTAAGAAAGAAGTTCCATTAGTTCAAACTGGTTATGAAACTGCCTTGACAACATTCCTATCTGATTCATTCATTAAGAAATCCGATTTCAATGGTGTGGTTAAACATGCAGATGATCGAGAAATCATTATTGAGTCTGATGAGAAAGATAGCAAAGGTAAACGCCAAAGAATTGATCTAACTCCACAAAAACTTATATCTGGTATGACCATGCATAGTATTTCATATTTCACTTCATTGGTTAAGACTGGACAAAAGGTTAAACGTTATCAATTAGTTGCGGAAGGTGCATCCATCAAAGATGGAACTATGTCATTAGGAACTAACTTGCTTGTTGCCTATATGCCATATAAGGGAGCTAATCATGATGACGCCATGATATTATCATCTGAATTAGCTGATGATAGTGTTGCTTCAATTCATATTGAAACTAATGTTATACACATTACACCAGGCTCTAAAGTCATCAAAGTTCCTGGCATGAATAATGATAAAGTTGATGTCACATTACTAAATAAGCTTCTAATGCCCAATCAAGGTATTGCTTATGAAAAAGGTGATACATATTTTTCATTCATTCCAAATAATATAGCGGAGCATTTGGAATTAAATCCAGATGACAAAGTTTATGTTGGTGGTTTGATTAAGCATAAGTTTAAAGATAATGGTCGAATTATTGACATACGTTTATATGCTAATGATGATATCAATCTTTATCCACAATTAAAACATCTTCATGGATTCATGTTGGAGAAACATGGTCAGACTAATGACGGTAGTTACAAGATCAAAGGTGAAAAGTTTGAAGGTGTTATGATCGAAATTGATTATGAGTTCAAAGAACCCGGATTAAATCGTGGTGATAAATATTGCAACCGTCATGGTAATAAGGGTGTAGTATCTTTGATCGATGAAAATATGCCAATTACACCTTGGGGCCAAAAGATTGATATCTGTTGGAATGTTCTTGGTGTTATCGGCCGAATGAACGTTGGACAAATACTTGAAGGTTATTGCGGGTTGATTGGCTGGAAAGTTTTACAATTGATTAAAGCTAACACTTCCAAAAAGAATGTATTAGATCTCATTAGAAAGGTTTACAAAAACATTCTAGATAAATCCAAAGATCAAATCATTTCAAAGACCGTAATTAGGGTCATAGAAAAGATGAACGCAGATCAATACAAAACTTATATTAATAACCTCAAAAACCAAAAAGGCTTCCCTTGGATTTATCCTACCTATTCAACACCAAACATGCAAGAAATTCAAACGGCTCTAGATGAAGTAGGTCTCAAAGATAAATACTATCTTGACTTACCGGAGTATGGACCTGGTGTTAAAACCAAAAAACCAGTTATGGTTGGTTACATCTATGTATATAAGATGGAGCATATATCATCACACAAGATAGCTAGTAGGTCTGTTGGTAAATATCAAGGTAAGCTTATGCAACCTACTGCTGGTAAACAAGCTGGTGGTGGACAAAGAGTTGGAGAGTTTGATACTTGGTCCTTGTTTGCTCATGGTGCCACTAACATTATCAAAGAAATGTTTGGACCTCAATCAGATGACCTTTTGAGTAAGAATGAAATCATTGGAGACATTATTGAAAAAGGTTATGCACACAATATCGATGAACTTAAGAGCACTCCTACTAGAGACTTATTAGAAGTCTATTTTAGAATGATGCTTCTTGACATCAATAAATGATATGGACTTCTACAAAGAATTAACGAGGTTAACCAACATGGATTTCTATGATGAATATGAACAAGACTTAAGTGATTCTTTTGTCTCCACTGATTATGATACTAGCGATATGCCTATAAATGAAAATGAGAACACCGAATTCTTCATAACGTGTATGTCTGAATTTAAATCAAAGAACAACCTTTCTATTGAAGGGTTGCAATCATTCCACATTAACATCAATCAAAAAGTTATTTGGGAAAACATATTACAAGACCAAACTCCATTCTCTAGAAAAACTTTTAACATGGATAAATTTATAGACTATATGGGGTATACGGTTCCCGACTATTATTTGATTACTCATAAAAATAACTCTATTGTTTCATCTGGTATCAAATACTTTTTGAGATATCTTTATGATAAGTATTCAAATTTTGACTTCCGAGTTATGAACGATAAAATAGAAAGGATGCAAGAATTTTCGGTCTTTAATTATCTCTATAAAACTTTCTACATGTTTGAAACACTCTTGCCGATAGCTATTAATAATAGTAAGCAAGAATATTTTCTTATGTTTGAAGATCTACCCGAACATAAAAAATACGAAAAGATTAAAGATAAAAGTTATGTTGGCTTAATATGGAATACGGTTTTGAGTTCCTACTTGAGTAAATGTGATGAAGATCTTTTTGATATCTTTGATAACCAAACTTGGGACTTTGTATCAGCATACGTTTTAAAAAATATCTAAGGCAATAACTTCCCCAGGAGACCTTCTATGATTCTAGGATTTCAGGGTACGTCACTAGTCAATTACCCACAAGAAGTATCAAGTGTAATCTTCTTGTCCGATTGTAATTTTCATTGTCCATACTGTTATAACAAGAGTTTGGTTTTTCCCAGTAGGGATATTCAAGCGCTCACTAAAGAATATATAATTGATGAACTTAAAGCAAGACATGGTTTTATTACTGGTGTATGCATAACCGGTGGCGAACCAACTCTTTATCAATTTGATTTAATCAACTTCATTGAATCAATTAAAACTAATTGTCCCGATCTTAAAATCAAGCTTGATACTAATGGGAGTAGGCCTGAAGTACTTAGAAATATACTAGAAATGAAACTAGTTGATTATATTGCCATGGATTATAAAACGGTTCCATGTGAATATAAAGATCTAATCTGTAAGTTGGATATTGGTGATGCTATCACTGAATCTATGGACACTATCAGAGAGTTCTTATCCAAGGATTCATATGAATTCAGAATCACAATTCTGAGAGAACTATTCAATGAAGATATCGCAAAGAAGATGACTAAACATCTTAGACAAGGTGAAAACGTATATCTTCAAAATTTTAAATACATTCACGAAAGTACCCATATTAACATCAAAGCTTTTAAGGATATCAAAACTCTATCATATAGAAAAGAAGAGGTCATGGAGATTGCAGAATCTATCATCAAAAGATGTAATGTCAAATTTAGGGGCTGGTAATTACTTTTGCGAGACCATTGATGAATGTAAAAAGCTTTTAAATAGTGATGCAAACTATTTTTTGAAATCAAAAAGCGTAGCCGAAACTTTAGAACGATATATGGTCGGTCATCCGTTCTATAGGGAATTGCCTAAAATATCAGGTTTCGTTTTTATGAATAGTGGTAATACACTCAAATTACATATTGAATTTCAATCTATGAAACAGGCTATCGAATTCCATAGGAGTTTATCATAATGAGTATTGATACACATCAAAAGAAAGTTGTACCCGAAACTAGCAAGGATTTTAAACCAACTGATGGTTATATACAAAAGAGCTCTGCTATTATTAAAGATTATATCAACCAATCAAACTGGCGAGTCAAAGAAAACTCAAATACCTCGTATTCAATACAGGGATTGAACGATCATCTGAATCAATATGACTGTGCACTTTATTGGTTATACGAAGTCTATGATAAAGACATCAGAGAGACTCATATGAAGGGTGACTTTCATATTCACGATCTAGGTTATCTAACTGCATATTGTTGCGGTTGGTCATTACATGATCTACTTATAAAAGGCTTCGGAGGAGTTAGAGGTAAAATCAAATCTAGGCCACCAAAACATTTCTCATCTGCATTAGGTCAAATTTGGAATTTCTTTTATACCATGCAAGGTGAATCCGCCGGAGCTCAAGCGTTCTCTTCTTTTGATACATACTTAGCACCATTCATATATTATGATAAACTCACATATAAACAAGTAGAAGATGCAATGGAAGAATTCATTTATAACATGAATGTTCCAACAAGAGCCGGGTTTCAAACTCCATTCACAAACATTACTATGGATCTGCAATGTCCATCTACTCTTAAAGACCAATATGCAATTATTGGTGGTGTAATGATGGATAAGAAGTATTCCGAATTTCAAAAAGAAATGGATACATTGAACAAAGCATTCTGTAAAGTCATGTTAAACGGTGATGCTTGTCAAAGAATTTTTAGCTTCCCGATTCCCACATATAACATCACAAAAGATTTTAATTGGGAAAATGAAAACTTAGAATTACTTTGGAAAATGACTGCAAAGTATGGTTTGCCTTATTTTGCTAACTATTGCAATAGCGATTTAAAACCCGAGGATGCCACGAGCATGTGTCTAGATTATGACACAAAGCTTCAAGTGTCAATTAATGGGGCTCATAATATAACATGCAAAATTGGGTACATCATTGAGAATTATAAAGAAAGCGAAATTAAAGTTCTCACCCATGCCGGTTATCGACAAGTAAAAAGATTTATTAAAACAACCGTTAATGAAACGGTTCAAATCCGAACCGCCAAAAATAGATCATTGGAAATGTCACTAGATCACCCACAAATTGTGTATAGTTCGGATATGTCCAAACATGTCATCAAGTTTGGACGAGCTTTACAAGTTGGTGATAAATTATCATGTCGAAAAATAATGGACACCAGTCTACCTAAGCGAACTAAAGACTTTTTTGTAAGTGAACACCATAAATCAAAAATGTCTAGTCGCATGAAAGGCCACGCAGTTACTGAAAACTGTAGACAAAAATCCAGAGAGCGCTGGTCCGGTTTAAATAATCCGGTTGCAAAGCAAAAATATTGGGATAACTCAGCAAAAATGCAACTGTCAAAGAATGAAATAATTGTTAAAGAATTTCTAGATGTATTAGGAATAGAATATAAATATCAAAAGGTATTCAATGATCCGGCTACTGAAAAAACTTTTGTATTTGATTTCTTGATACCTGATAAAAATTTAATAATAGAATGCGAAAGTCGTTTAGATGATCGAATGTATACTAACGATATTAATGCTGCAATACTATGTGAAAAAGGCGAATCATATAACTTCATGAAAAGAGAGCATAAAGAATATGATATAGCTTATTTGAATCCAGAATTGTGCAGTGGATGGACTTCATTAGTTAATGATACAGATGAGATTGTTGAAGTTACGGTCGTGACTCACGAAACCCCCAAAACTGTTTACGATATAGAAATCGAAGAAGAAGAAGGTAAGCCAGTTTCTCATAAATTCTACGCCAATGAAATTCTAACTCATAATTGTTGCCGCTTACGTATTGATAGAACCAAACTTGACAAACGTGGTGGTGGTCTATTTGGTTCGAATCCTTTGACTGGATCTGTTGGTGTTGTTACTATCAATATGCCTCGTCTTGGTTATCTTTCAAATTCAAAGAAAGATTTCTTTACACGCTTAGAAACTTTAATGGATTTAGCAGCAAGATCATTAGTGATGAAACGTAAGTTCATCGAAGAAAAAACCGATCAAGATCTTTATCCATATATCAAACTGTATCTTGAAGATATTAAGAAACGAACTGGTAGCTATTGGACTAACCATTTTAATACCATTGGTCTTGTTGGCATGAATGAATGTTGTTTAAATTTTATGAATAAAGATATCACACAACATTCAGCCCAAGAATTTGTCAAAGAAGTTCTTAATTATATGCGAGAAAGAATGATTGGTTATCAACAAGAATATAATACACCATTCAATCTTGAAGCAACACCAGCGGAAGGTACTAGTTATAAACTAGCCAAGTATGATTCAGAGAAGTATAAGAATATCATTACAGCTGGAACTCAAGAGAATCCATATTATACCAATAGTTCGCAAATTGGTGTGAATATGATGGGCGACCTCTTTAATGACCTTAAACACCAGGATGGTTTACAAACGTTATATACTGGTGGGACGGTCTTTCATATTTACATGGGTGAGATCATTGATGATCCGAATGCTGTAAAACTTCTTCTTAAAAAGATATGTAATACATTTACCATACCTTACATTAGTTTTACTCCAACATTCTCTATCTGCCCTACATGCGGTCTCATATCGGGTGAACATGAATTCTGTCCAAACTGTGTAGAATCAAACGAGGAAGTTGAATAATGGAAATCAAATACGTTAAAGGTGACTTGATAGAACTAGCCAAGAAGGGTGAATTTGAAGTAATCATACATTGTTGTAATTGCTTTAATACGATGGGTGCTGGTATTGCAAAAACTATTCGAGATGAATTTCCTGAAGCATATCTCAAAGATAAAAATACGATTAAAGGTGATCGTTCTAAACTAGGAACTTATAACTCGGTTACTATTAAAAAGTATCCTAAACCATTCTTTGTTGTTAATCTTTATGGACAATATGATTTCAAAGTAAACAATGGTCCTAATATTAATTATGTAGCTTTAGCTGAAGGTCTATTGCAAATCAAAAAAGATTTTACCGGATTGAAGTTTGGCTTACCTAAAATTGGCGCCGGACTTGCTGGTGGATCATGGACAGTGATCGAGGCAATATTATTGGCAACACTTAAAGATGAAGATGTCACGGTTGTAGACTATCAACCAATTGCCAAGGAGGTTAACGAATGAAACGTGGTAAATACATTGTATTCGAAGGCATGGATGGTACTGGTAAATCCACAACCATTAAAAAGATATCTGAATGGCTAAGTCAAACAGTTCAGGATAAAGAAGTTGTATTCACTAAAGAAGCTGGTGGAACCCCAATCGGTAAAAAGATTAGGGAGATCATTCTTTATAACACTGCATCAAAACCCCTAACCGATATCCTATTATTCCTTGCTGATCGTTGTGAAAATAAGCATCGAATTGTTATCCCTAATGTTGATAAAGGTAACATAGTTCTTTGTGATAGAAGTTTCTATTCATCTCTGGTATATCAAGGATATATGAGCGAGAACTTTGATGAAGTTTATGAATTGCATACTAAATGTAATTTGAACTATGAACCTGACATTCTTCTCATCTTTGATACCGATCCTAAAATCAGCATGTCCAGAATTTCTAAAGGTGATAAGTTTGAAATACAGGACATTGATTATTTCAAGAGAGTCAGGAAACACTATAAAGAAGATATTCCAAAACTTGTATCAAGACACTGCAAAGTTAGAATCGTTGATGCAACTTTAACGGAATCTGAAGTTTTTGATAAAGTCAAAGAGATTCTAAAGAAAGAACTTTCTCTGTAATTTTTTAAAAATTTACATTAACTTAACAAATGATATGAATAATTTTAGGAGGTTTCTTTAATGAAACAGGAAGTTGTTGAAACCAAAAAAGTTAAAGTATGCGGAGAAAGAACCGAAGTTTATTCAAGGGTGTGTGGCTTTTTCAGACCCGTAAGCAATTATAATAAAGGTAAGGTACAAGAATTTAAAGATCGAAAATCTTATGAAGTATAACTGACCGAAAGGAGCCGCGGAGTCTAAATGTAAGTTTTAGACTCCGCTTCAATACGTTATGCCACTATACCATTTTGTCTGTCCGTCATGCACTAATGAATGCACCGAACTCTTACCTATGAATCACCAAGAAATAAAGTGTGAAGTTTGTGGTAAGATTATGAAAAAACTTATTTCAAAAAGCAACACCCATTATAAAGGAACTGGTTTCTATTCAACCGATTATAAAGACAAGAATTAACTTCCGGTTATAGCATTCATTGATTTCATTAAAGTATTCACTCTAATTGCTAAAGTAGAATACTCTACTGATTTGGTTGAATCATCATCTTTTGAGAGTATTGGTAGATGTAAAAAGAATGTATCTTTACCACTAGCTGGTTCATCAACTGATTCATATTTGATTTTATAATATGATCTCAATACAGGGATCATGTCCAACCAAGCATTCATCCTAATACCTTTTTCTTCTAGATGAGATTTGATACCTTCTTCATCTTCAATCTCTCCCTTAAGATCTAAGCCCAAATATATCTTTGAAAATTCATCCATATCATTAGCCGATCCTAATGATTTAATGGAAGCATTATCAAATATCTGATGATCACTATTGTAGTAATTTTTATTGATCAAATTATTTTGGACTTGAGCCCTTAAAACTCCAACGATTAACCTTTTAACATCTACAACCTTACTAATTACATACGACCTATGGAGTTCAAGATAACTCTTTGAATTAAATATAAATCCATTATCTCTCAAACCATTTAAGGCGATTTTAAAGGTTTCATCAACACCCGAAACATGAATTTTTAATACTCCATCTTTGATAACAGATGTCATTCTTTCATATTTTTTAGTTAACATTTCAGCATAATCTTCAAGTTGTTTTTGAATCATTGTCTTATGAGAACACGTGAAGGCAATATAATGTTTAGGCATTGTCATCTCCAAAAATATTATTGAGAACTGTGGCACTCTTCTCTAATAATTCAAAGTCAATTACTCCTAAAGCTTTATGATATGAATCTATCATTGAGAATATGAACTCATCAATTTTATTTTCATCGAAAGCTTCAAAGTAAATTCTATTATTAGAAGTTCCACGCATTTGTAACTTTTTAAATTTGCTCTTGACATAATGATAAACTTTTAAGAATGCTGGTAGTAGATTCTTTTCTTTAAGAATCTTATGGAAGAATTCATCATCATGAACTAAGATGTCAATTTTACGAAGTTCAACATGTATATATAATATGTTCTCTATTCTTTCATAATCAGTGAACCTTATATTGATTATATACTTGGTATCATTTACTTTGACATAATCAATACTGGCACTTAATTCATCTGAAACCTTTTTGATAGATTTCTTGATTTGAGTTTCTACCGGATCTTCTGACTCATCTGGAATTTCAACATTAGAAGCCATTTGATAATACCACAGTCCAGATGCTTTATCATAAAGTCCATTCCATATTGGGCAATATTTGATAATTGGTAAACATCCTGATATTTTCCATATGCCTTCACACATAGTTTTCCATCTAGGACAATCTTCGCACTCTCGATCTTTTGGTTTTTCACTATTTAAAACCGACTTAGGTATAGCCATGTATTTGGTATCCCCCGAATTTTAGAACATTTAATTTGTAAGAGATAACGTAGAAAAAGCCCGACTAGATTTTGAGGTCTAGTCGGGAGTATGTATAATTTTACAAAGAACCCGAATACGTTTCGTTTGTCACGTTTTTATTATATATTTGATGTGTATATTCTCGATTTGCCCCCATATTATAAGCTGTAAATATTATCACAGGGGGTGTTGTGCTTTGAGTATCCACATACCAAACAGTTGTTTGTCCAGGTCCGTGTCCGCTAAACATGTGTCCATTTATAGTGATTGTCCATTCATATTCACACTGAACATTAATAACTCGAGTAAGCATAAAGTTATTACTAAGAGTATAGTACAGATTCCTACCGGATACCATATATGGTGTAGGAAATGGTAATTCTACTTCATTATGCACAAATGTTGTAGATACTATTGGTAATTTGCTAGTTTTATGTGTGAGTGTTATTTTAGCCATATAAGGATTTGATAACAACCCCGTAACATCATCTATTGTTAACCTGACATTAACAAGCATTCTCAAACCAAAATCATTATTTATAGTCGGGTTTATATTACCATCCGTAGTAAATGCAATCAAATCATTAGCATTTATAGTAGAGCTTAAAGAAAGTGAAGCCGCGGCTGAGTTATTTGTCTGCCATTTGAAATTTCCAATACCGCCTGTATATGGTATTTGAGGTTCCAAAGAATCCCAATCAATTGGATGCTCTTCCTCGATAGTCATTAGAGAATATGAGTAATTTTGAAATAACTTTAAGCCGCCTAAAAATGGAGCACTTGACCAAATTATATTATTGGCAAATGGTATTATATGTGACATAGAGATTCTTGTTAATGATGGTCCAGAATAAGGTGTGTCGATTAATATCGCGTACCACCGATGGGTCTCACCATTGCCAGTCCAATCGAGTAGAAAGTTCATACTTTTAGATTCAAAGACATCTATATTTATATTATATCGATCTAAACATGGTATTCCCTTTTCATAGATATAAGAATTACTAACATTAGTAGCTCGACCCATAACAGCATAACCATCGGAGAATACAAAATTTGAGGCGCATACACTATTTGATATATATGCTTGAATCAAATTATATGACAAATCATCAACTAATGCATGTGCAAATCTTCTCGCTCGTATAATATTAGACTCAAAAATATTTGAAACATTAACTCGAACTTGCGAATAATTCAAATTCGTGACAAAATAATTATTTAAATGACTAGATCCCGAATGATATATCCCTGATGTTTCAAAACCTTCAATTATATTATGATTGCTTTGAGATAACAATATATCAACTACCATGGGATTATCATGTATACTGTTATCATATATCAAAAACCCGCTTGATACACCAGTGGTTGAATTTATATATGATTTGTGTAATAAGCATTCTTCAATTTTAATACTTCTTGTTATTTCCCACTGGTAGAAAAATTGAAAATAGTTTGAAATTGCTATACCGGCTGCATTATAATTAGATTTTATATTTGAATTTAAAACTTTAACATTTTTAAATACGACTTGTCCATATTCTTTATTAATGCTTGCTTTTAATTTTGAGAAATCATAATCCGGACTATATAACTGGCATAAATAATGATAATAATCCCCTAAAGATAGATCAGGCTTAAATGCCCATATTGCAGCAGCTGAATGTATACCTTCAATATTCGCATTATCAATGGTGAGATTGATAACTTTTGCTAGACGGCCGACAAACATAGCCGCATGTGTACTCTCATAAATAATTAAATTACTTATCTTGTATCCACCACCATCATACAATCTAGCCCCTGGTAGTGGTGTAAACCGCATTGTTCCACTATCGGACCAATCGATATCATTGACTTGCTTATAACAAGATGAAATAGTCCAGCCATCAACACCGCTCCCGACTTTCTGTAAAGTTGCACAATCATACACAATGAATGGTCTTTCCACTGAGCCATCACCTTGAGCTAGAGGATCTGCTTCCTGTATCGCAGAGAATGTTACTTCACTTTCAATGCCCTTAATTGTTATTTTCAATGTCCTAGGATCTCTAGCCCCGGCGCTTATATCAAAAAATAATGTTCCGTTGCCAATACCGGATCCGCCACTTTTTATAGTAATACCGAGGTCCGCGATTGCCATCCAAGTGGTGTTACTTTCAATAGTTATGCTTTGATTAAAGCTTGCATCCTTGGTGTAGTTTCTAAATTCAGGTGTTACTTTTATATTTTCTCCACCTTTAAGTTGTTTAATATTAATTAAAACGGTAATCCCTCCACCTGAAACTTTTATTACCCCGGTTCTATCCGTTGTTTTATCATTTAAATCTAAACTAATTTTTAAAACACCATTACCGGTACCAGCATTTGTATTCAATCTAAAGAAATCACCTTCCGTGATTAAAGCAGTCCAAACACTATTTGATGTTATATTAATTTCTTGATTGATGTGTTCGGATGCTGAATATATTAAATTCGTATTATTAACCGTAAGAATTGTTTCTTTTGCACCTTGCTGTATATCGAAATCGGTTGCAACCCCGTTACCACTAAATCTGATCTTATAGCTTTTGAGCATGGCACTAGCATTAGAAGGTAAAGAATAAGTAATTAATCCGTTTCCTTCTCCGGTATTATCACCCAATATGGTAATACCGTCACCTTCTACTATAGATGCAGTCCAATTAATATTGGATATAACATTTACAACTTTATTTAATTGGGCTAATGGATCATAAGACATTGACACCGGGGATAGTCTGATAAAAGCTTCACCAGCTGCTTGAGTTATCACATAATCAACGCTTAATCCACCACCAGTTACAGTTATTGAAGTAGTTCTTTGATTAACTGTTTCATTTTTCAGAATATTAAAAACGACTATACCATTACCTTGTCCAGATCCTTGAGTGATTTTAATGAAGGAATCAGGTTGAGCCGTGGCTGTCCAAATAACATTACCTTCAACCATAAAGGTTTGAGATTGATATGATCTATTTTCAAAATTAATAGTTTCTACTGGTAATGTTAATACCGGATTTGCTATTTCTAATTCTACTGGTTTAGTTATCATGCCAACAACAATTTGACCACTTACATCATCAGCTATCGAAGTTGAAATAGTATAGTTGGTTATACCACTAGGCATATCAATGAATGTATATTCACCGGCTGCGTTGGTTATACTGCCTAATGTAATTATAGCATCCGTTACTGGTTGATTTTGGTATGTAACTTGAAACGTAACATCATGTAAATCTTCAACGGGTTCTGGTACTTCACCTTCTTCACCATCAACTGGCAAACTATTAGGTTTTAATCCAGCAATGTCTTCATCATATTGAGGTTGAGAAATAACCCCTCTACCCATAGATATTCTAGGATAAAGATATAAATCTTCATCTATCATGGGCAATTTAGCAATGACAAAACTGTCCGAATCTTTTATTTCCAACATATCGAATTCATCTATTCTAAAGGTGCAACCCCTAGGTATATAGAATATAGAGTTCTCTGCTATGCTTTCAAGAACGCTATCAATAACACCTTTTCCTAAATCACTTTTTGTGATGTATATAGGGAAATCTAAATATGTATTGGAAGATCCGAAGTTATCTATTCTAACTTCATTCGAAATCATTAAAG
>ENA-UPXM01004727-UPXM01004727.1-activated-sludge-metagenome-genome-assembly--contig:-NODE-4727-length-13768-cov-94.686648_pt1 | contig 13768 bp, 14 predicted proteins | sample MGYA00238178_ERZ772708 | MGnify/ENA primary metagenome ERZ772708 (study PRJEB29002, sample SAMN05720212) | activated sludge metagenome | isolation source: anaerobic digester from wastewater... | reverse complement strand
TATTTTTCCAAGATGATATGACAATAAATTCAAAAGACTATGAGGGTCAGTTTTGTAGAAATGGATTTAGAAAATATGTTCCGAATTTATATGATATAATTCATAAAATAATGTTAAAAGAAGAATTTGATTTCTTAAAATTATCGTTTACTGAAGTTTATTTTGATAATGATAAAGCATTGCCATGGTATAATGTTCCACAACATATCCGTACTCGTGACTGGCCTGATTATGATAAATTACCAATAACTGGACTTGATCCAAATTCTCCACCAACCAAATATGAACATGTTAAAATTCTAGACGGTTTAGCATATTTGACCGGTGAAATTAATTATTCGGATTGGCCTATGATACAATCTAAGGAAGGTAATAAAAAAATGTTTATTGATACAACATGGGCACATCCATATGAACAAACATGGAGTTCACATATATACCAACTAACAAAAGAAGGAAAAATAAATTCTGGTATTTTATTGGCTTCTCCTATATGGCACGAACGAATAAAATATTATAAACCAGAAGAAAGAAGGGAAAATTAATCTATTTATAGATAAATAAAAACATGAAAAAAACTGTAAAATTACGGACATCTAAATTACCCGGTGCTATTAAAATGGTACTTAATGAAAAAATGGGTGTGCCTGATAATATATATGAAACTGCGGTACAATTATACAATCAAATTATAGAATATCTTTCAACATCAATATCACCAAACACTCGTATTAATGAAATAAAATTCACATTAAATGGAGATTATCATATTTCAAATTATAATTTTAATTTTGCCAATTTTACAATTACAGTTATCACAGACAATAATGATGATTATGAATATGAACTAGTAAGTACAAACACACAATTGTCACACAGAATAGAAAATTGGAAATTTATTTCGACACGTAAAGATTTGAAGGTAATTGATATTGACTTAATATTAACTGCGCCAGAATATTGGGATGTTGAAAATATTATTAAATATATAAAAAAGGAAAGATGGAGCATAATATCAACATTAACACACGAATTAAAACATGTATATGATGATCAAGTAAAATTAAGTGTACCGATTCATTATCATTCCGAATATAATACTATTCAAGAAATCAGATTAAATAACATAACCCCGATAAATAGGTTTTTGTTTTATTTATATTTTATTCATGAACTTGAAAATCTAGTAAGGCCAAGTGAATTTTATGCTCTTTTAAAAGAAAAAAGAATTACTAAATCACAGTTTAAATCGTTTTTTAATGAATCTGAATTAATCAAAAAATTAAAAAGTATACGAGATTTTAAATTTAATGAGTTGTTCAACGAATTACGTGATTATATACCATTTATTGAAGAATTTATTGATGATGTCATAGAACAAAATGAAAATATCCCAGCCCCACCAAATGATATAAGTAATGATGAAAAAATAGATTACTTTTTGAAATTATTTTTTATGTTGTTATTGTCCAAAAAATTTGATAATTATAAAGAATTTATTACACAAAATGTAAATCCATTATCAATATTATTTGGTGGTGATGATTTTGAACAGGCAAATAAAATGATGCGTAAATATTTTTTTCATGTAAAAAAATTTAAAAATTATCGAGATTTTTTTGGATATGAAGAAAAAAGGCTTAACTTAGCAGCCGATAAAATGATTCGTAAACTTGCAAAATTATACGATATGGTAGAACATGACGAAAAATCATCAATTGTTAATTGGGATCTTCATCATAAAATTAACAAAACAGCAGAAAAAACATTGAAAGAGATTAAAAATCTAGCTCGTGAAGGTAAATTAAATTTTACTGTTGAGAAATCCCCATCAAAGAAGTCGGGCAATTCTACTTCTTAATTTCGTCTTTTTCCTCGGGCTTCTTCTCAGGTGGTTTTAAACCATCTTTTTTTATCTTTTTGTCCTGATAATGTTCCATTGTCGCTTCGTAGTGTTGTTTACGAATGTTAGTTTTTTCTTCCTCAGACATGTTAAATATACTCATGACTATCAACTACATTAGTTATTTTTATTATTTCATTTTTTTTAACCATTAAAACAATACATTTTTCGTATTCTTCTTTTTCTTCAAATATTTTAATTAATTTATTAATTATTTCTGTACAAAATTCAAGATCATTGTCATATTGAAGAACAGAATTTGATTTAAAATAATTAATTAAATCATCATTGTCAAGCTTATTAAAATAATCATAAATAATATTTATTTCATCATCGGCACATTTACCAATATGAAGAATTCTAACCGCTTGAAGTAAAAAATTTATTGACATCTCAATAATAAATATTCTAAATGATGTAAGTTGCATATTTATAAACATATGAAAATAGTTATTACTAAAGGGCAGGCAGTACGAATACTAAATGAACAATCATTAATGGATGATCCTGAAATTAATCAATATGCTCCAAATTTTGAAAGACTTGTTAAATTATTAAGATCACCCACTCTAAGTGACACATTGGTTGCCACAAGAACTGATGGAAATGACAATACTGTAACAGACGTTGAAAACCAACCAAATCAATATGTTGACACAAACAAAAATTTCAGATTTTTTCAACGAGATTCTGAAACTAAAACATTAGATGATAATGTTATGATGCATCCATTGGGTAAAAAATACCCAATAAGTAGTGAATTTGGTTTACGTAATACAACTGTCGGTGGTAGAGATCATAAAGGTATTGATATTGCAGTAAAATCCGGTTCACCAGTCTATGCCCCTTTAGATGGTATTGTTGAAGTATCTAAAGACACATCACCCAACCCATGTGGTGGTCATATTAGGATTAACCATGGTGATGTAATTACAAAATATTGTCATTTAAGACAATTAGTGGTAAGAAAAGGTGAAAATGTAAAAAAAGGACAAATAATAGCTTATAGTGGTGGTGGGAAAAATGATCCTATGCGTGGAAGAGCGACCGGGCCTCATTTACATTATGAAATTTTAAATAAATCAGGAATTGCCATGAATCCGGTATCGGTACAAAAGAATCTGGCTGAAGAAAAAGAAACTAAAAAAAACACATATAGTAAAATTAAAGATTTTGCTGATTTTGTGAGAAAAGAATTGAAAATTAAACATCCACCAACCATTGTTATAACCAACAAAAGAGATGGTCTTAAAACAACAGCAAATTATGATTATGGTAGTGAACAGAAAATAATGAAAGTGTATGCTAAAAATAGAATGTTAGTTGATGTGATGCGTAGCGTTGCTCATGAATTAATACATCACCAACAGTGGGAAAAAGGTTTACTAAAAACACCACCACCCGATATTGGTGGTCCTATCGAAAATGAGGCAAATGCTGTTGCCGGACAATTAATTAAAAAATACGCATTAAAAGATTCAACAATTTATGACGAGTGATTATCTTACTAACGTCAATGTAATTCTCTGATTTATTAATCTATTAAAACTCCGTTCTGGCCCATCTAGACTAAATTCAAATTCTGGCACTGTAACATATATCATTGTTGAAGGTGTGACGCCATATGGACGTGTTGGGAAATTTATAATATATGAACCACCTATATGTATCATGGTTTTTTTATTAACTAATTGAAAAAAATTACGATTCAAATAACCAACATAATACCAATCAAGTATTTGACTTTGATTATTTTTGATTATAAGTTGATTGTAGTCAAATTCCCAAATATAACCTATTTTAAAAAAGTAGCATGCAGGTATGTTGGTGGTATCATTTTTTATTAACCATAATTCGTCTGTTATCGAAATAACATCAAATGGTGAAATCGCATAAAAATCATCGTTAACTACCTGAACATTTTCGGAATATGTTGTTGTTATATTAATTATTTTCCATTCTCCGTTAATATTAAATTGGATATTTGTTGGTTCAATATATTCTTGACAACCAAAGAAAAATGGTAAAAGTAAAATGATAAATAAAAATAATTGTCTCATTTTTATAATTTTTTTCAATGTAAATTTAAAATATTTTTAATTAATAACCAAATAATTCTGTATATAATATATATTTATGGATGATGAAAATACTTGTAACAGAAAAACAACTTGCTGGTTTACTTGGAAAAAATGAAGAACTGGATGAAGAATCCTCAATGGGTTCACCATCAACTACTAACTTTACAACCAGTTCGTCAAGTAGTTCTGCATCAAGTTCTGATGGATATGGAAGTAGCCCATCTGCTGCGGATTATCCACCATATCCGGATGTTGGTCATTGGGAAACCGGATTGGAACGTGGCCCGGCAAATCAAATTGCCACAAATTCAAAATGGTCTGATGTTGTTGGAAGTAAATTAACAAGAGGTAAAGCAAATCCATTGAAATAATTAAAAATTAATGATATTTATATAAAAATACAAAAATATGGAAAAGTCTCAGGAAAATCTAAATGAATCATTAAATAAAATAAAATACTTAATAAATTATGATTCATCCAAAACACGTATCGAAAATACTGAATCGATAATATCTGAACAAGTTGGAGCAGTTGCTGGGCCTCAAATGGCTGCTAATATAGCCGCCAAGCAATCTCTAAAAATGCCACGAGGCACAAGCAATGAAATTATTGGATCTCGTGGTGAAGCAACAATTAGAGAAATTGACCGTATTGCAGGCAACATTAACTGGGAGCTCAACACCAAAGCTAGCTTAAGAACAGATTCACGAAATATGATCGCAGTATATAATCAATTAAGAAAATTAGCTGGGAAAACATATAAAGGAAAAAGAGCGATTGAAGTGGCTAATGAACAATATCAAAGATATTATAAAAAATCAATATTAGATGATATTGAAAAAAAATCTAAATTAAATTTTCAGGGTGAAGGATATAAGAAATTAATCATTGATTTATTACAGGGTAAAGAAGAACCTGCAACTAGTACCGATCAAACTACATCACCTGATGTAAAACCTGGTGGATCTGGCGGTAATACTGGTGGATATAAATTTGTAATAGGCACGAGCGATGATCCATACAGATATGGAACATTAGGTAGTGGAATTGGATCAATTCAACAGACATTAGGTCTTGCGGCTGATGGAAAATGGGGTCCAAAGACTGATGCTAAAATAAAAGAATTGGCTCCTGAATATGCTAAAGGATTTACAAATAACGATTTAGTTAAAGTTGCACAAGCAATCAGGGCAAAAACACAACCTGAATCACAACCAATAGCTCGTAGTACTGAGCCTGCTGTTAATCCGAAAGTAGCATCACAGCCATCATCTAAAAGCTTATCACAAGTACCATTGGCTGAGCAAAAAAAAAAGCTAAGTGAACAAACTCGTCCAGGCGAAATGCTTGGCAAAACTGCTGCTGTAACAGGTGGGGCTTTGGCTGCTGGCGGAATCGCTGGCGCTGGAGCTGGCATTGCTGGAAGTACTGCAACAGGTAGTATGGCGGCATTAGGAGTAGGAAGCGTTGTACTTGGGGCAAAATCGGCTTTATTGCCAGCTACAGCTATTACAGCTGTTGGGGGAGGTGTAATAGCAGGGGCAGCCGCTTTAGCGTTAACTCCACTTGTTTTATGGCTAATTGACAAGGATAAAGCAAGGCCAAAAGTTCAAAAATTATTCAAATACGTTGAAGATAATAAAACCCAAATTGACCAAGTTCCAAGAGGATTGAGTGATGAACAAATATGGGACGCTTCTGATCAACTATTCATTGCGATGAAAAGACTTGGTACAAGAGAAAAAGCTGTATATCGTGTATTTGAATCTTTAAAAACAATATCAGACTTATCAGCCTTAATAACATTTTATAATCAGGATAATAAAGTTTCATTAATGAAACAGCTTGATAGGGACTTTAATATGACAAAAGAATGGATGAAAATATATCGTCCGATCAGAAATTTAGTTTTACGTTTTGCTAAAGAAATGGCACAAAATCAACCTGAAACACCTGAAACAAGTGTTGGAGGAGCTGGCGGCGCTGGTGGAACATATAAGTTTGTTGATGGATCAGCTGAAAATCCATATAAATATGGAACTAAAGGTCATGGTATAGTTAAAGTTCAAGAATGTTTAGGATTAAAAGCTGATGGATTATTCGGACCGAAAACTAAATCAAGATTATCATCTCTTGGTCAATCATATGATCAATTTACAAATGAGGATGTTGCAACTATTTGTAAAATGGCTCGTCAAGAAAGATCTCCAATAACTGTTAAAGGAGCTCAGGGTGCGACTGCTGGACCAGTTGCGACTGCTCCAAAATTAACAAAAAATCTAAATATGACATCATTGGCGCCCACAGATAGAATATCAAATGATCGAATGAGAAATATTGTTGGAAATGTGAGGAGAGGTAAGAAATATGTTGGTGAACCACTTAACCCAGAAGAGACCGATTTTGTCAATAATTATATCTCAAAAGCAAGAGAAAAGTAAGAACAACCCGATATTTATAATTGAGTCTATGGCTTGGTCACCATACGACGATAAAGTTTGTTAAACGAAAAGGAGGTTGTTCAAATTATCTCGGCAAAGAGGGCTTCGGTCCTCTTTGTTCGTTTCGTATATATCAATAAAAAAAGGTACTCAATGAGTACCTTTTCTATTAGTGGAGGTGAGCGGGTTCGAACCGCTGTCTTGCTCGCCAAACCATACTTGGACTACATGCTTATTTGATTATTCATAATCAACAAATATCAGATTCCTATTTTACCATTGTTATCTGCAACTCTGGGAAGTTCACTTTTGTTAAAGTAGAACCTCAAACGAGACTTTCGATACACTTAGCGGGCAGTATCGGCCTTTGTTGGAACTTCTGTTGCTAGGTTATATGTTCATCGACCCCTCGTAGCGCTTCGTCTGAGACTAGGCGGCCACATTGGATGTTGCGAGTAAACCCGCTACTTCCATGTTTTTATAAATGTTGCCATTTATCATTTACCATCGTAGTTTTAAGTCATAGATGATATTAGACCACATGCCCAAATACCATTTAAACGCCAATCAATACCTGGTCACCCCCATTAAATCAAAGAACGTAATGCAAATATATAAATATTATTTGAATTTCCAAAATATTTCTTACCTATTTTGAAAAATTTTATTTATAATCTTTTGAAGCTGTTGTGGACTCGTATCAGGGACTTGGGTTGGACCAAATCCATGTTTTTGTTTAAAATGAACAAACCCTTTATTAAAGTTTTCTTTCCACTCAGGAGTATGCCCAATAGTTGAATTCTCAATGCATCCTTCAATATCCTTAATGTATTTCCAAGATTGATTGATATCGGCAAACCACCAGTATGGCGTCGTATATCCCTTTTTATAGGCCATCATTGTATGATCAACATGTTCCCATGCGTTTCGATAGAATTCATCAACGAGGCCGATATCTTCTAGAACATCTCTATGATAATATGAAAATGCCCCAACACAATTAGGATATAATGCCACTTCAATTCCATCTCCAAACTTAAGAATCTCTCTTGGATTAGGTTCCGTAAGATTTTCCTGCTTCGCCCTTTCATCCAGTGTATTAAATCCACGAGCGCCCTTTTTATTGGCAGGGCCTTGCAAAGCATAGTTTAAATGTTTAATACCTGAATAAACTGATGTTTTAATATACTTGTCAAATACCTCGTCCGTTTGTAATAAAACGTCATCTTCCATTACGAAAATATGCTCACATCCCTGTTCAAGGAGATATTTCATAGCAGTATTTTTCGCTATACCAACGGATTTATTTTCATTATGCTGAATAATGTGTGCGTGCTTCGGATAAACATCAGGATCATAAGGTGTTCCATCATTAACTATAACGAAATGTTTTATCCATTGTGGAATTGTTGCTGCAGATTGCCTTATTCTATCTGGTGCATTATATGTAACTATACCAACCCCAATACTATCCCTTGAATAGTTTAATAACTGTAATATACTTTTGTTATTGGTCATTCTAAGAGGTAGAACATCTTTAAATTTTTCTTCAAATTGAGCCTTGTTTAATTCCCATTGTTCATTTGTTTGACCAATAGATTTATGGGTGATATCAAATTTTGTGGTTACACCAATTTTAACACCTTCTAAATAATTGTGGATACAGAATGGAATGTCATAAAAATGAAAACCTTTAAAATCTTCATCAAATTTCACTTTAATTCTTTGCTTATGTACCATAAAAAATACCCCATCCACACATATAACATCTTTGAGAGTATCAATATATGATTCTTTGGAATATTTGTTTACCCATGTTTTTCCATCCTTTGTGTGAGAAACCTTTCCTTCCATTGACTTTTGAATCTCCCACCATCTTCCATTAATAAGATCTGTAGTACCAGCAACACCAATTATTCCGTAATCTTCGAACTTTTCAAATAATTTTATTATTTTATTTCCAATATTTGTTGTGTTAATTATAATGTCGTCGTGCATAAAAACGACTATATCATTGGAGCTTTCTTCAATCCCTTTATTGTAGACCTCAGCCAATGACATCTTATTGTCGTTTTCATATATCAGGATTTCGGTCTTCGGATGTGAAAACGCTTTTCTTATACTTCTATAAAGGTTATCGTCTTTTTTTCTAGTTGACGTAACAACACTTACAATATTATCGTTCATTTTTGTAAAATTTTTGCTTTCAATTTTCCTTTAACTTCAGTTAATTTTATGATAATTGGTTTGTTAGATGGTACATACCTACGTGTGCAGGTTGATCCATTAACAAATAATGTATCAATAGTTGCAAGTTCGCCGTATGCTTCATGAATATGCCCAAACACATGCAAAGTTGGCTTTATCTTTTCAACATAATCTCTCAAAGTTGATGATCCTAGTGGCATATAAGTTGGTAAACCAAAATCTCTTATATTTTGTGGCGGACAATGTGTTATTAAAACATCGGTATCTATTGGTATTTTCTCATAGTATTTATACAAATCTTTTTCAGGAATATTAAATGCCCAGTTCATAAATGGTGGTTGCCATGGAGTGCCATAAAATTTTATTGGTCTGGAAAACTTAGGATCTTCAATAGTAAACGACGAATCTTCCAGATAAACACAATCTGACTGAGATAGATTTTCCTCATTTATATAATGATATAGCCAAGGCTCTTTTCTCTCAAATCCCCAATCATGGTTTCCTGCAATAAAAATTTTAGCGTCATAACCTTCAAGATTCTGAAACCAATGTACAAAACTCTGTATATCTCTCTCAGATCCAATATTACAACAATCGCCAGCATGAATTAACACATCCCCTTTTGGTAATTTAGGGATTATACTTCGATGTAATCCATGAGTATCTGATAATAGTATAATTCTCATAATAGGCAAATATACTATTTTTTATTCAAAAAAACAAATCTATATTTGTATTTATAATTAATACACAATATGACTCAGGAAGAAAAAATACTAGATCTTGTAAAAAGAACAATCAAAGGTACTGAATGGGAAAATAAAATTTATCTCGTTGGCGGAGCCGTTCGTGATCAAGTTATGGGTGGTGTTGTTGATGATCTGGATTTCGTTGTTGAAGGTAACATTACTTCAGGAGTCGACTTTGCTGAATGGCTATGTAAAAAATGGAATGTATTTAAACCCAATAGTAATCCCGTCATTTTTCCAAAATATGGAACGGCAAATATGCATTATAATGACATTAAATTAGAATTTGTTGCTCCACGAAAAGAAAAATATACTGAAGGATCTAGAAAACCTGTTGTTTCGGATGGCGTTTTAATGGATGACGCAATGCGAAGAGATCTTACGATCAATTCATTGATGAGGAATATAAGTACTAACCAAATAGTAGATCTCACGGGAAAAGGAATGTATGACATCAAAAACGGGATAATTCGAACCCCTTCAGATCCAGAAATCATATTTAAAGACGATCCATTACGAATGCTAAGAGCAATCAGATTTACCGTTAAATATGGATTTAAAATGTCCCAAGAAACAATGGATGGAATAACTATGCACGCTAATTTAATTAATAGTGGAGCAGTTTCACAAGAAAGAATTGGTACTGAACTAAGTAAAATACTTTTATCCAAAGATCCTGTTATGGGAATTGAACTGATGCAAAAAACGGGCTTATTAAAAATAATAATCCCAGAACTTGATCAAATGGTAGGACTTGGACAAAACAAATACCATAGTGAGGATGCGTATCACCATACTCTATCGGTATTGAAAAATACTCCACCTAAATTGGAAACTCGATTAATGGCATTACTTCATGATATTGGAAAAGCGGCAACAAAATCTACGGCAGAAGGTGATGAAGTTCATTTCTATGGTCATGAAAATGTTGGCGAGAAAATTGCAATTGATATTTTGAGAAGATTAAAATACCCGAATGAACTGATAAATGCTGTTGCTTTGGGTGTTAAGACACATATGAGTTTAAAACATGGTCTTGATGATGCAGCGAAAATTAGTGATAAAACGTTGAGAAAGTTTTCAGTTTCAACTGGGGAACATCTTAATGATATACTGGATCTTATTCATGCCGATAATGTTTCGCATTCTGATGTTGCGTCAATGCCTAATCAAATTAAATATGTTAAACAAAGAATTGATAATTTAAAAACACCCAAAACTCAAACTGACGTAAAATTACCATTGGATGGGAATGATATAAAACAGATTCTCGGCATTAAAGATGGACCGATGGTAGGCAAAGTAAAAACTGCAGTTGAAGATGCTTGGTATGAAAATCCCAATCTCACAAGGGATGAAGCAATTGAAATCGTTAAACAATTCAAAATTGAAAACGAAATCAACGAAATAAAACGAATAATGAAAGCAATAATAAATTAAAAGGTCGGATTTCTCCGACCTTTTTTTTTGGGGCTGTGGTTAACAGCCGCTCCACCATCTCGTTTTAAAAACGAGCAAATTTTATTTTTTTGGTTCAGTAAAATCTTGATTTGGATCCACTTTTATTGGAACAAATAATGCGTACCCATCATCATCTTCAAAATGATTACATTCATCAATCATCCATTGGAATTTATATCTCCAATATTCGAAAGCATTTCGTTCTTCATTCCATCGTGCTCTATTCGCCCGACGATGATTACCGATATATACTGTCCCATTTACTAATTCATTCTTAGGTATAGCTCCAGCTTCAATGAGTTTTGGAATATAGAATGTTCTATATTCTTCTTGACCCACAACAGGAATGTGCGGAACATCTTCAGGTTTTTCAAAATGGGGAAGATTTTTCCAATATTCCATTTCCTTGATTTTTCGTTCAGCGAATTTCTCAAGTGCCTGTTTCTTATATTTTTCTAAATCGTTCATATACATTAATTTAAAAACCCTAACACTATTTCTTCATCATCGAGGAGATATCTGGATGGGTCATTTATATATTCTTCTATTTTTAAGTAATGTCTTGACAGATGATATATTGAAAATTCTTTAATATAGTCTGAAACTTTGGTTCCGTAACCATCTTGAGCGTCAACTTTTCCATTACTTAAAAGAAATATCTTGATTCCACCTAATCCGCCAAGATGCATTCCAGCGAGTAGTCCACCTTTTGTAATGTAAATCCCATTAATAATTTGCCCAATATAATCAACATATCGAACATCTGAGAATTCACTCACTTTTCGGTTAAGGTCAATTTCATTACATAATACTAAAGACTTCAACGCCTCTATTTGTAATTCTCTAGGGAATATTGATGGGTCTTTTTTAAACGCTTCAGGGGTTATGTGACCAAACCCAACTCTTTGTAATGCTGACTTGCCAAACTGAAATTCGCCAAGATAATTGAATGTATTAATTGCCATCCAATTATTTCCCGATTCTTTAAATCCAAGATGGTTCATAAATTCATTAAATTCCTTTTCATATTCACTCAGATAAAAATTGTATAATGACATTTCTATCTGTTTCTTTTTCTGTTCACCACTAAAATCAGGCGCTGCACAAATGTGAGAAACACCGATCAAACAAAGAACAACGATTAGCTTTTTCATGGTTATATGATTTAAGTTAATAACTAAATGTGAAGCTATGTTGTACAAAGATAATACTATTTTTCTAACTACCAAATATTTTCCTTTCTTTTTTGATGAAAAATACGAAATAAATATCAGATAATCAAGTAAAATCTATTTTGTCGCTATTTCTTTTCGGGTTCTTTACGGAATGACCACTTGTCAAATCCGTGTTGAGCTATCTTATACTTGTCAGCAACATTAACAATGTCTTTTTCTTTGTTTCCAAGAACACCGCCAAGAAACATCTGAATTTCCTGAAATGCCTGAAATGCATTAAATACTTTGAAGAATTGATATTCCTTTAATAATGGATTAATGATAAACTTGGGATTGTTATTATATCTTTTTTCTCTGTAATGTCTTCCATAATCACTATCGTAAACAAACACAGGAGTATTGAGATCACGAAAAATATCTATCGCATCATATGATAATACATAATTAAGATGATCAACAAATTTTTCACTTCGCCAGGCCGGATAATTGATTAATATTGATTTCATTTTTTCATTATCATATTCAATTATGGTGGTAAGATATCGTTGTGTATTATTTGGTATTTTTTCACCAAAACTATATAATTTCCATCCAACATATAGCTTTCCACAAAAACCAATAATAAATGGAGCTACGTGTTCGTAAACTTTTCTATACTCTTTTTTGATAGCAACTTCAGATAGTTTTCTAAATGGACTCGGAATGGGATTTTTTACTGGATCGTATTTACGAAAAATTATAGGACATTTACTGTCCTCTAGCTCAACGATGCTTCGGTTATATAAAATTTTTATATCAACACCCAAAGCACCAGCAACACCATCATAATAATCTTTTTTCTTAGAAATTATGTACATATAAAAATTTTTTAATAAAAAAAATTGTGCCCAGAATGGGACTCGAACCCACACGGCCTTCACAGGCCACAGGATTTTCTTACCACTATAGTTTTCACTACCAATTAATTGTTTGTGGTCTGGACTATACCTTTACCATATCATCATTGACTTAGGTATTCCGTGTCTAGTCTCTACACCTTCCTCACACCAAGGCTTGGCTCGGTATTCCCATTTTAAAGGGTTCACCGAATTTACGGAATTCTACATCTCTCTTTTCAGAAAGAGCACTCCAAACATAAAGTCCTGCATGTCTACCAATTCCATCATCTGGGCAAAAATATCTTCAAAGAACATTATTCGTCATCGTCCGATCCGGCATCAACTCTATCGTCGTCTTTTAACTTTCCAAAAGTTAAAGTGTTTTTTAGATACCGTTCTTTTGTCTGCTCAGCTGTCTCATTATATCTTGTGAAAACAGTTATACGAAGCTCGGGTATGTAAACCATCTTCCGATCCAACGTACATTCCTTGGATATTTTTAATAACCTTGGACTGAGCTTGTCCCGTTCACCCACTTCCGAATAAAACTTTTGTGCCATTTTCCATAATCATAATTTAACAAAAACAAAGATATGTATAATTTTTGAATTTACCAAATTTATTTTTGTTGCCCTCCCAGGAATCGAACCTGGACAGACCAAGATCCAAAGTCTTGCGCGCTACCGTTACGCTAGAGGGCAATATTTTTTGTTGTCTTAGAGAGGATCGAACTCCCAGTTTCTTGATCCAGAGTCAAGCGTGTTACCAATTACACCATAAGACAATTTGGGGTGTCTGACGAGACTCGAACCCGCAACAACCAGAACCACAATCTGGGACTCTAACCATTTGAGCTACAGACACCATATTC
>ENA-UPXM01004722-UPXM01004722.1-activated-sludge-metagenome-genome-assembly--contig:-NODE-4722-length-13777-cov-301.295438_pt1 | contig 13777 bp, 9 predicted proteins | sample MGYA00238178_ERZ772708 | MGnify/ENA primary metagenome ERZ772708 (study PRJEB29002, sample SAMN05720212) | activated sludge metagenome | isolation source: anaerobic digester from wastewater... | reverse complement strand
ATTTAAAGGATATTTTAAAGACATAATTTCAATAATTGCTTCACTGCTTGGGTTGTTTTCGTTTGTCATTATCATTCGTTCTAAATTACTTACTCGATTTTCTAAATTATTTACTCGATTTTCTAAATTATTTAGTTGATTTTCTAAATTATTTAGTTGATTTTCTAAATTATTTAGTTGATTTAAAATTTTATTGTCTGTTTCATGTACTATTTGTTCTACTTCTTGCCTGCTTATTCCGCCCCCGCCTGTTTGTGGTATTTTTGGCATGTTATATATTCCTTTACACATACATTTCTATTGTATAATTTCCTTGTCCTTTTATTTTCCATTTTGAAACGTCAATTGCCTCTGGCAAGTATGAACTTGTAAATTGCTTTGTATCAATTTTAATGCCCGCCGCGTTTTCATTATTTCCATATATATAAAATTCTGAATCAGAATAAATTGATATAAGGTTAGTAAGTTTTACAGGAATAAACTCCGACAGCTCGTGCTGGTCATTGTCATTGATTGTAAATGCAAAAGTATTCATGAAATGCATATTTATTCCCTTTATGTTGTAGCTATTAAACCGTGATTTCTCATAGCTGTTAAAATTGAATTAATAGTTGTTTGTAAAGCTGTAATATCCGTAATAAGATCTTCAATTGTATTCGTTGTATAGCTTGTAGGAATATTGTTTATATCTGAGATTATAATTGTGTTTGCTATTGCTTCTTGTTGTTCTGAGATTATTTGTATATTGTTGATATAAATAGAATCTTGCAAGTATAAAGAATTTGAGATTGTCAAAATTCCATTTGATTTTATTTCGAAAACGTCAATATCTTCTGTATTTCTAATTGTTATAGATGTTGACCCGTCTTTTGTTGTTGTATTAATAAAAAAGTCAACATTCTCGGGTCTGTCTTCTTGCATTGCATATCCGAGCCGAGCATCTATAATTTGAAAAGCATTTGCATATATTGCATTCCAACCAGCAGTGCCGTAATCAGCAACGATTATTTTTGAAATAGGTAATTCCATGTTGTTTTTATCTTCCTATGAAAAATAAACTCCGTTTTGTATTGGTATATTGATTGTTTTTATTTGACTTTTAAAACCGTTTATAATAATTCTTGCATCTAGCTTCACTGCGTCATTGTTTTGTATAGTTATCTTTGTTTCCGTTGTTGTTTGTTGTTGTGAATCATTGATTGTATAATTGATTTGACCTTGAAAGTTAAAAGTGTGTTTTGTATCTGTAACAATATCGGGGTCTCCTATGCCCGCCCCAGAATAATAGTTTGTATTAGGAAAAAACTCAATGTTAATGCTATTGTTGTTTCTGGTTGCTTTTATCATGGTAATACCTTCTGGCATCCTATTAGGTATAAATAAATGCGGAGTTGCGTCTCCTAAATCAAGAGTGTTATGTTTGTTTTTAGGTAAAAACTTAAAGTATATCTTGTTATATAGACTTATTTTTAAAGCCTCCTCTAAGAATGCTATAAAAATTTTTGAGTCTTTGTTATGATTTTTAGGATGATTACCACGCAGAATCCCGTTTAATCTTAAATTATTACCTTCTTCTGTTATAGTTTGAAACCGCATAACTTCATTGTTGATAATAATGACTCTATCTGTAACAAATAATTCACTCAATGCGAGGTTGTCTAAAGCTATATTAGATTCATCGAAATTTATTAGTATTCCATGATTAAAATCAATTATATTCGTGTTGCTAGGATAATCCTCCGCTAGAGTTCCTACATAAGAAAAGCAATCTGACTCATTGAAAAAACGATAATCTGTTCCGTTGTTTGAAATCCATATTTCATAACTAACTACCGCGAAGTTATCCTTTGTTTTGCCTGGTAAAATATGCAATGAATCCATTTCAAAATTGGCTCTATTCTCTGTCCATTCATCTTGAAAAATAGTAACATGTGTTAGATCTTGTACAATGTAATTTGGTGCTGTATACTCAGAGTTTACCTCTTGAATATCCATGCTAGGTTTGCTAGTAATATCTTGCATTGCCTCTAATTCTATTTCACCGTCTAGCAAGTTTTTTGTAATAGATACAATAATATAATTTGTATAATTTAATCTTATAGGTTCATATTGGACAGCAATTAAATCTCCTACATTTAAATCTTTATATCTAATTGGTAATTTTGTTTTTATAATTGCCTTAGGAAAAGTATCATGCTTTATAACCTCAGAAAGCAAGCTAGAAATAGTTGTAGGATTATTATAACAACTCCAATCATAATTCTTTTGAATAGAGACACCTGTAATATTTTTCAAGCCCTCTTTAATGACTCTTAAAGTTCTATTTGTGAAAGAATAAACGCCATCTTTAAGTTCTGACCTTTTATTAAATGTAACTATAAAATCATTGGGAATTTTAGCATAAGAAGCACGAGAAAAGGTAAATTCTTTCATGTCTCTTTCATCAATATAAACAGGGTTGTTTTTTGGTGCAATCATAACAGTAGCAAAATAAACATTGTTTTTCTTGTAGAATTTGATTCTTGTCCATTCATATAAATCTTCTAGATGCTCAGACAATTCTTTTTGTTCTTTAACAATAAAATTCATACCAATATTTTTTGCATTGTAATAATTAGCACATTCTTGAAATGAATTAATGTCACAAACTCCACCCGCTCTTTTGATTAAGTCATAGGCAACACACGCAGGATTAATACCAGTTGAAACAGAAGAATGCAAAGGCGTATTTGGATTGCTATAAACATCCCACTCAATCATGGGGACTTCATCGCCTATCCATCCATAAACTTCGACGGAGGCAACGTGTTTCATGCCTCGACAATAATAAAAATTAGAAGTTGTACCATTGTTGATTATGTATCGAAACGGCTTTTTTATTTGTGGAAAGGGCCAGTAGAGGTCTTCTTTTAAATAAGGATTCCCAATAGTTGCCGGACCTTCGCATAAGACTTGCAAAGTTGCGAATACGTGGGGGCGTCCATTGCCTCCGCTTCCACCGCCTCCGCTCCCTTTACCACCGCCTCCACTGCCTTTATAATATCTTGTATGTTTTGCCTTGATAGTCCCTAAATCATGAAATTCAACTATATTACCAGCTAAACGGCAATTTCCATAAACAATCGGGATTATAAGTCCCTCTTCTGCCTGCGTTACACGGAAATCACTGTATTCATTCTTTAGTTTTCCACTGCCTCTATTTGCCATAATAGCAAATGCACTGGCGGCTCCAGCTGCAGCAATTGTACTAGCTATAATTAGTCCAGTTGCCATAACTCTCTCTTTTCTACTCTTAAAAAATATGCATCTTTATTACAAAATCTTTCTATCTTATCAATATGTACACCAGAATCATACGCAGATATAAATTCATTGCTATTTAAAACAATTCCTAAATGATGATGAAAAGATTTTTTCTTAAATTTACATACAATAAGGTCATTCATTAAAGGAGTTTCTACTTTATATAAGATTTTCATATCTTGTAAAATTTTTAAATCTTCTTCTAAGTAGTTATGTGAATACCACCAGAACGGTTCATATATTTTACGTTTAACAAGCTTTATATTAAAACATTGCAAAATAAAATTTACGCAGTCATTTCTTGAAACTGTATATGCATAATTTTTTAACTGTAAAGCCTTTTCTGCTGGCTCTGAAAGTTTGTCAAACTCTATTTCAAAACTTCCTATTTTCATTTTATACAAACCCCATCATCACTGGATTTTTTCTCGGGACAAAACGAAAACCAAAAAAATTATTTGTATTTCTATATTTATCACGGCACATCTCATATGATTTGTTACATCCTGGTATACAATCAACCAATGATCCGCTTTGAATGTCTAAGAAAGGCTCATTAATGGAAATAGAAGTACTTGTACAACCTGTTATTAATCGAATTTCATTATTATATTGACAATATCCATCCTTAAAGCTTTCCTCAGTAGAAATTTGAAAAGTTAAAGTCAATCCATCATGGCTTATAGATTTTATAGTTCTGGTTCTTTTATATTGATTGATATTTAATCCACATCTTGCATCAAATAAATAGTTATTACAAGCAGGCGTAATTGAATATCTCGGCAATTTAGTAGTTGTTTCTATCGTATCAGACAACAAAACAATGGCTAAATTTGAGTCTTGCAATGTAATATTAGTAACTATGCCTTTGTATGTCTCTAAATAAGCATTATCATTATTTAAATTCCCAATTGTTACTATCATTTTCCCAATTGGTAAAGAATTAACATACGTAAGAATAGGTTCATTAATAGCAACTGTAATTTCTAAATCCATGCTTTCTAAATTTGTTGTCTTATTCAAAGAGCCTCTTTTTATGAATGCTGGGCTATAGGTTTTATTCTCATAAAATTTTGGTGTATCTGAGGCGGTATAATACCACGCTTGTGATCCATATTCTATTTTATATAGTTCATGTATTTGATTTATTTCGTTTTCGTTGTACATTTTTTTTAATTCCTTTTATTCTACAATTATTTTTGCTTTTGCCAGCCGTTTATCCGCCTCTAAAAAATAAGAAACAAATTCACCGTTTTCATACTCAGAAGCTAAACATGCGAGCGGATGATTATACTCGCCTTGTAAAGTATCATTTCCAAAAAATCCATAATAAGGATTAGGCATTTCACCACTAGGAGGTTCATAAATAAATAAATTACAATAATAACCACCCATATAAACAGAATGATCTAATTCATAGATAAAGATAAAAGGTTCATTCGTTGAATTTAAATTTTCATTTTCATAAACACTGCATCCAATGAAAAAAGCCTCTCCTTTATAATATACTTCTGTATAGCTCTCCCAATAATAATTGCCATTCCATGTGGTGTTTCTTGACGCTGTCAAAATTAATTCATTTGTTAGAAAAGGTAAATTGCTAATTCTTATTGTAATAAATGCTGGTACAGGATTGACAACTCTAATAACTTTAAAACTAGAAATCAAATTAGGAAAATAAAAGCCGTGAAACCGCCCGATAGCATTTTTGAAAAATTCTAAAAAACTTATTGAATTGATTTCTATAATATTTAAATTCCATTTCTTCCTTTGTGCATGTATAAATTGTAAATTATGAACTCCGCCTGCTATATTTTCTTGTACACCCATGTTATACTCAGTAGAAACGGAGTTTTGCCAGTCCACCCAGTTTTTATTAAAAAACGGCGTAGAGTCAAAGCTTGGAAAGGTAAAATTATCCTCTTCAAATGTATCGTAAATCCCGAAAATTTCTATGACATTCACGGCGGTATTATATATTTTAGGCGTTATATATTTGATAGTTAAACCGTCATTGTCAAAACGTGCATAATAAACCCAGCAACAAAGAAAAATATTGTCTATGTTTAAACCTGGTATAATATCATTATCAAATAATTCAATGTTATATGTGAAATTATCATTGGTATTGTAAACATTTTTTGCACGGCGGAGATAGTATTCTCCTGTTTTCAAATAAATACAAAATGCATCGCCCTGCGGATAAATGCTAGTATGTTGTATTGTAATTGTCTGTTTTTCTTCTGTTTCAACAACAATCATTTTTTTACCTTGCTAATTTCTTAATTTCAAAAGTTGCTTGTACAAAATTATACAATGTATGATTTAAAGAAATATTCTTGATAAATCCTTTGAAACCAGTATAAACATAATTGCTTTTTGTCATAGGTGTTTCTAACACAATTTCGTTTTCATACACCCCCATAACTTGACTAGATTCATTGTTTTCAACATTTATTAATAAAACATCTGACAAATAATTTAAAAAAAAGAACTTAGATAAATTTTCATAACATACTATTCTATTTCCATTAATACTTTGTACTTGTATTTTTTCTATCTCAATAGGAAAATCAAATAATGTTTGTCTATCTACTTTTAAAAATTTTTGTAATTCTACTTCTAAAAGCCACGCTGTAACAGAAAAGGAAACAAGGGGGCTCCCCCTGCCTCTTTTCTGTATTCTTTGTTCATATAATAGATTTGATTCGTAAATATTAGTTTCATAATCAATCTTAATGCTATACTCATTTTTCCAATCATGGAAATAAGTAAAAATCATGTCAAGATCCTTTTAATTTGATTTCTATTTGAATTCATCATATTCAAAAATGCTTTTTGTCCTTCTGAGCTTGACAAGTATCTATTCATTTCTCTATAATCAAGATAATTTACAATATTGATGCTATTTTGAATATTTTCTGAAGATGTTTGTCTTGCTATTCCACCTGTAAAATATCTTTGTGCTTGTGGCGTATATGCATTGCTAACATTGTGAATATTTGACATAATGTTTCGTATTTGTTGTACTGGTATTATTCTTTGTCTTAATGCTTCCATAAAATCCGCACCATATTGTGCAACTACAGAAACAGGCTGTACAAACTCTCCCGCCGTCAACATAGCAGGGATATTATCAATTCCGCCCGCCCCTCTAACTTTCCCGCCAGAAGCATAATGTGTAGGACCTTGAACGGTTGTTGCTACAATTTTTGCGGTTTGTGCTGCGCCCGATGCAATTACAATGCCCGCCATGGCCGCATTAAGTGGAGGAGGATAAGTTGCCAGAGCTTTTGTAGCCGCCTGTGCTGTATTAATAATAGATTCGGCAATAGCAATGGATTTATTAGCATAAAAGAAACCTTTAATTTTCTGCCCGGAAGCTTCGTACATGTCAGACATAGCACCAGAAAGAGAACTAGTTGCCTCTTTTAGAATGTTAGAAGTTGCGTCAAAAGCCTCCCTAGTCATTTTCACAATACTATCTGAAACTTCCTTTTCCATTTCTGTAACTGTTACAGCGATTTCTTCTACCGTCATTCCTAAAGCCGAGCCCATTTCCTTAAATTCATTAATAATTTGATCTGTTTTTTGTCTTAATCCTGAAACGTCAAATAATGCATATATATTTTTCTCGCCGCCTTCTGTAAACGGACTTATTGCGTCTTTTAAATCATTAACAATATTATTTCTTAAAACAAAGTTGCTTGTTTCTTTTGCCTGGTTAAGTTCTTGCTCAGATGCACCCATCTTTTTCAAGTCTTCAATAGCTTTGTACATCTCTAATTTTGTGGCGCTAATTGTATTCTTGATTTTTAACAAAACATAGGAAGAAGAGTTGCTTAAACTTTTAGTACTTTCGTTGAATCCTTTTAATAAGAAATCTGTTAAAGATTTAATCTTTGTCAAAGAAACTTTTTCTATTTCTAATAAAGTACCATCGATATTCTTTTTAATTTTTTCCGTTGCTTGTTCTACTTGTTCAATTGTTTTTTCTATCTGTATCTTTACATTATCATTAATTTTATTATAATTTAATTCTTTAAAGCGTGATTTGATAGATTCAAAATTAGTTAAAAAAGAATTAAAATTATCTTCAAAAACTGTCCCTTTTGTGTTTTCTTTTAAGTTCTTTATAAAAACTTGTAATTGTTCTTGCAAGTTTTCCGTCAAACTCTTTGCCTGTTTTTCATCAATATTTAAATTAAAAATATCTGAAAATGCTTCTTTACTCTCTTTTGAAAGAGTATTTAAAGTATTATTTAATGATTCATAAAGAGTAGAAATCTCAATAGCAAATTTATCTTCAAGAAAACCAAAAAAATTTGCAATCCATCTAAATGGATTTAACTTGGAAAATATGTTGCCAATAGCTCTCTGTATATTTTCAGGAGACAATTTGCCAGTTACAGTATCGTACAATAATTCAAAAAAAGAACTTACTTTATTAAGTAAAGATGCCCCTTGATCCTCTACTTTTTCTCTTGTATATTTAACAAAATTATTAGTAGCATTTTTCGCATCTTTTACCACACTTGTTACTTTTTCTTTTGATTCATTTGCAAAATCTGTAACATTTTTGGTTAATTCTTCTTTTGTTTTACTTGCAATATTGCCAATTTTATTGCCTATTTCATTAGAAGAAGATAAAGACTTTGTAAAAAAATTATCTATAAAATCAGCTATTGTTTTAAAAAATGTTGCCCACATTTTTATAACATGATATTGAATCAAACCTGAAAGCAACCTAACATACGATGGTATAGCAACGATAACTGAAATAAAATTATTTTTAATTAATGTCTTAAAAAAATTAGTTATTTTGTCATAAAACTCATCAAAAGGAATCGTATTAAACGCAGAAATTAACAATGAAACGCCTGTTTGAAAGACAAATTTAAAAAACGTTTTAATCATTTCAAACATAGCATTCAAAGTTTGCTTTGTATCTGTAAGAAGTCCCTTAATAAAGCTTGTAAATATGCCAGTGGCAAAAGAGACCATCACCCCAGCCATCTCCCCAACGATCTGTATTTCTTGAGAATAATCTAATAGATATTGCTTAACAGTCTCACAAAATTTCAACCAAATCGGTACAACTGGCTTATAAATGCTTTGAAAAAATACATCTTTAATATTTTTTATTTGTGAAATTGTACCATCTAACTTTTCAGACGTTTTAGAAAAAGTATCATCTAAAGCAATATTGCTTTTTGTCAATTCCTTTACTATTTTTGTAATTTCCGCCCGCCCTAAAGATAAGAAGTTTACAAAATTACTAGTTTTGAATATAGAAAAAGAAGCAAGCAACTCTTCCATTTCTGGCGTCATACCAACTTTTTTTATTGCGTCTGATATTGCCAGAAAAAGTTCAAGTAAAGGATTTGTACTTTCTCTAATTGCATGAATATTAATGCCGAATCTTTCTAGCTTGATAAAATCTTCTGGTTCAATCAAACCATTAATTTTTTCTTGCATTGAAGAAATACTATAAGAAATATCTTGAATAGAAGTTCCTGTTCTTGCAAGTGCTATGTCTAAAACAGAAAGTTGTTCCACGTCAACATTAAGTCGTAAAGCTGTCCTAGCTAAATCCGTTGCTTTTCGAATCGGTCCTACAATGTAAGAATCCAACATCTTATCAATAAATTGACTTAATTTATTAGTTTGTTGTTGCATTCCATCCATCAATTGAATAGGGATTTTGCCACCTACATATGATAATAATCTTAAAGGTCCAATCTTAGCAGGCGAGCGAGGGAAATAATCCATAATAGTATTTGTGAGTGATTTGATAGTACGGCGTACGTCTTTTTCCCCTAATGCTATACCTTGCATTAATTGTTGGACTATTCTTAAACCTGTTTCTTTTTCCTTGCCTTTGAATTGTTTTAGAAAAATTTGTTGAAAATCGGGACTGTCTTTAAAGTTTTTACCTATATCTTTTAAATCAGCATTAGCAAAAACATTCTTAAAAAAATCTTTAAGTTCTTTCTTTAATTCTTTTTGACTAAAGAGATTCTTAACAAATACGTGTGGTTTTACCTTGCCAGCAATAGAATCTTTTATATAACTGTCTAAATTAACAAAGCTTTTATCAAAATTTTCAAATAACTGCTTCTTTAAAAGAGATACATTAAAAAGCTTGTCGGTTTTAAAAACATTGTTAAAAAGTTGTTGTATACTTCCCCTTATCTCAGAAAGCTCCTGTGGGCTTGCTTGAATATTTTTAAAGACATTAAATAAACTTTTTCTTGTTTCCTTTTTTTCTTTTCTGCCAGCAACAATGCCTAAGCCCGCCTCAGTCTTAACATTTTTAAAAGTGTCAACCCCCAAGGCTTGCAATGTTTGTAATAACTCATCTAAGCCAAGCGTTTTTATTGCATTTTTGATTACATTAAAATTTTCTGTTGCTTTTTCCTGTATTTCTTGAAAAGCTGAGCCGATGCCTTGAATTGAATTTTTGAAAGGTGTTATACCATTGTCAACCATTTCAGAAGATAAATTTAAAATTGTTCCATGTAAATTTTGGAAACCTTCCGAGGCATTTTTAAAACTATCTATTGTTGAATGTACTGTTTGAGTAACAACTTGAAAAGGTCTATGAATTTGACTAATTGCATTATCTGTCCCAGTTGTAGCATAAAAATTTTGCATACTGCCTGAGGTAACATTAATTTCTTCTTGTAAAGCTTTAAAAGACTGAGATAAAAAATTATTTTGACTTACTAAATTTAAAATATGACTTTCTAAATTCTTAATGTCATTCTGTAAAACCTTAATAAAGTTTTGTAAATTTTCCAAAGCAACATTCTTGATACTTTTAGGTTCTGTTTCCGTTTCTTTCTTTTTCTCTTTTTTCAAAAAACTCTTTTGTATTTTTGCAAAACTTTTTTCTAATTGTGAATTTGATTCTATTAAACCTTTTACTTGTTGTTCTATATTAGAAAAGTTTTCTTGTAAAGTTACAAAAGCATTATTCAAAGCATCATTAAACTTTGTAAAGTTTTCTTGAGTAGAAAGAGTAAAATTATTTGTAACAGTTTCTAAAGATTTTAATTTTTGCTCATATGCTGTTTCAGAAACGCCTCTGCCTATACTAGAAAAGAAACTTTGAATAGTTGTATATGTCTCTTGAATTCTTGTCTGTAAAGTTGTAAAAGACCGAGATAAAAAATTATTTTGACTTACTAAATTTAAAATATGACTTTCTAAATTCTTAATGTCATTTTGCAAATTTTTTATAGTAATTTGAAAATCTTTTAAAGCAACATTCTTGATACTTTTAGGCTCTGTTTCTTTCGTATTTAGTTTTCCTCCCGCCTCCATTGTAGGAAGAATATTTCTAGATGCCTCTTTTACTTTTGAAACTGTTTGATACACTTTCAAAATTACAGTTTCTAATAGTTGTTCAATTTTTATTCTTATCTTTTCTAATAAAAGAAAAACAATTTGTTCAATAGATGTTGTTTCTTTCTTAAAGAACCCACCAATAAAAGGCAATGAACTAAGGAAACCACTAAGGAAACCACTAAATTTCATTTTCAACTTTTCAGACAAAGACAATAATGGCTCAATAACTTGTCTAAATTGAATATATAAAGCACTAAAATTAGTTTTAATATATGTTATCAATCTAGGAATAATTACATTTGCAATCAATGAAAGAATATTAGAAATTACAATTAAACCATTTGTTATCTTTTCTATTGTTGAAGTTTTATTAAAGCCTCTTGCCGACAAAGCATATAAAGCGTCTCTAATTCTAATAATAGCAATTTGAATTTTTGCCCCCACATTGCCAACTCTAGCCTTAAAAGACAAAATAGTCTCAGTCATAAGGTTTCTTACAATTTTTGATAAATTAAAAATAATAGCAAATTGCCCCATGAAAGGATTTAAAAGATTCTTCCACATTAATATAGAGTAAGAACCTATTTTAAAAACTTCTTTAACAATAGCTTTTGTTGTCATTAAAGATTTATTTAATGTTTGAACTAACTGTAATCCGTGTTGTAATGGTGTAAGTTTTGCTTCTGATTTACCAGCAATAAATTTAAAAAAACCTATAAAATCTCGCCCGGCAGATTTTATCATTGGAAATAAAAAAAGTATATTCCCTATAAAATGTTGCGTAAATGGAATAATTATTTGTATAAAAATATTTTTAGTTTCTTGTAATAAAACTTTAATTTTTAACAACATCTCATGATTCCATGCCCATCCCACTTTTGTAAAAATTTTATTAAAATCTTTTGGAATCTGTAATAATTGTTTCACCCCCCCAGATAAATAATCTATTAAACTTTTTAAAACTTCTTCTGCCTGTATATAATCTCTTATTAGCATGTCTTTAAAGTTTTCATGCAGACCTAATATCCCCCCTGACCAATATTTCAACAACACAAATATTGTTGCAAACCCAAAACTAGAAAAAATATTTATTGCCCTTTCAACACCATCTTCAATGTCTTTAACACCTTTTAGCCCACGCCCGGTGACTTCCCTTATGACATTGTTAATTTTACTTTCAATTCTTTTAAAGGCTTGATCAGCGATAGAATCTATTTTAATAATGCTATTTTCTATTGTCTTTTCTATTTTCTCAGAACATGTTTCTATTACCTTGTTAATTTCTCTGTGTACAGATTGAGACATTTTTTCAATAGATAATGCTTGTTTAAATTCATTGACAGTACTACTAGCCTCTTGTTTTAATTTCGAAAATTCAGCTGACAAATCAGCCCCTTGTTTTATAAAATTAAAAACAATATCAATTGTTGTTGACGCCATAATTAAACGCCTCCGATATTACAGATAAAAGCCCGATACCATCCAATTTAGTTTTTGTCTCAATCGATTTTAGTGCAGTCAAAAAAAATGAAACGCCATACTCCATAACTCTGCTATGACCATATGAAATCAATAATGCTATACTTTCATTTAATAAGTCGGAAACTGATTTTGACGCTTCATTTCTTTTTTCTTGTTTTCTAGAATTTCTTAGTAAATCATCTAAGTCTTTGTTTCCTGTACTAATAAACCCCTGTTCTCTTCCATCGTATTTATTTCCGCATCTATTTTGCTCGTCATCTCGTTCAAGTCTTTCTTCTTTAAGTCCAATAGACGCATTCCATATTTTATAAAAGAACTGCATAACTCCCGAACTTTTTTTAAAAGCTCTGCTTCTTCATTTTTAAAACCGAGTTCACTTAAAACGCTCAATGCATTATTATTTACATGGAAAAAACAACCTATCAACGCATTCATTTCACTGAAATATAATTTTGTTAAAACATCATGCGGTATGTCACAACACAAACCAAAAATTTTCCCCATAATGTCTATATAAAGAGAAAAAGTTACTCCCTCTTGTTCTTTTTTCTTGTAAAATGCATCAATATCGCCCGATATATAAATACATTTAAAGACACTCATTTCTTGAACAGTGTAAATTTCATTTGCTAATTGTATTTTTTGCATTCTAATTAATGGTTGTACAATATCATCCATTATTTAACTCCTCCCACGCCAAGCTTTACACCTAAATCATTATACACAAAACCGACTGGGGAATCATAGTCGGGATGCCTATTAAAAGTTAAGTCAAAAGTCATACTTTGAAATTCATCGCCTTTGAAAGACAAGTCACCGTTTGGTTTCATCATTGCATAACCTTCAAAATCTCCTCTAACCCCTGTCGCTGGGTCACTCTTAAACACTATATGCATATACATATAATCAAGGCTTGTAGCCGCGCCAACTTTTTGAATAGTTAAAGGAGCAACATCCATGCTAATATAAAATTTAGCTGGTTGATTGTAATGCGTGTAAAAGTTATCTTGGAAAAATACACTATCTTTGAAAGGTTGAAAAAGCCCCGAGCGTTCATTAACTTCATAGTTGTTTTCTTTTGGTATGGCGGTGTAAACATGCTTTACATTGCATGTAAATTTGTCATGATTATGAGGGATGCCTCCCGCCCAAGTAAACCCGAGTTTTTCACTTGTAAAAATATTCTCTTGTTTTTGCAATGGAATTTCTGCTTCGTTTTCATCCTTTAAGGTCCACTCTCTAGCATGAAATATTAGTTGATAAATACCAATCTTTACGTTTTCTTTAAGAACTGGCATATTCAAAATTGCATTGCCTTTATTTGTTCCACTTGCAATAAAAGCCGTTGCTTGTTTTTGTGGAGTAGCTGTGAAAAAATCATTATCCGCAGGCGAGCCTGTTAATGTAAATCCGATTGTTTCTGACTCATAAACACCTTCTAAACCTTCTGTTGCATGAAATAAATTAATTTCAATGTCTAGCTCTGTATCTATAAGTGTTAAATGCTCAGCAACAAATTGAAAGTTATATTGACCTTGTACAACGTTGTTATTGAAATTAAAATTTTCAAGAATTGCCGTGCTTGTATTGTTTTCATCTTTTGTAACAGTTGCTTTAAATACAACGTCAAACATCCACG
>ENA-UPXM01004713-UPXM01004713.1-activated-sludge-metagenome-genome-assembly--contig:-NODE-4713-length-13792-cov-5.303778_pt1 | contig 13792 bp, 16 predicted proteins | sample MGYA00238178_ERZ772708 | MGnify/ENA primary metagenome ERZ772708 (study PRJEB29002, sample SAMN05720212) | activated sludge metagenome | isolation source: anaerobic digester from wastewater... | reverse complement strand
ATCAACCCCCGGTTCATGGCGACCTGGTAAAATCGTCTGATGACGGTCAGCTTTACCGCGATTGACGATGCTTTCATGCCGGCCTGGATGAGTTCATGGCGAAAGCTCTCCACATCAGCCTGGGTCATGGCAGCCGGAGTGATGCCACGGGCGTTACACCAACGGAGCCAATGGTTGAGGTGGGACGTGTAGGTTTTGATCGTGTCTTCGCGTGGATCACCCAGGGCAACTTCACGTTCCAGCCAGTTGCGTACTGCGGCTTCAAGATCCGCTGGCAGGTTGTCCGGAATCTGGCTGGAGATCAGTGCCGAATGGGAGCCACCGGTCGGGATGATATCATTATTCATGCGGATGCTCCGATTCGATGCTGGTAAGTGAAGTGTGCGCTACGGCGCTGACAAACCCGTTGATGAAAGCCATGACTTCCCGAGGGGGGCCATGGTAGAGCGATACACTCGGCACCCGGTCTTGCCGAGGGCGTCGATATAGACGGTTGACGGTGAACCCGGTCCCGGTTCGCTCAATCTTCAGACCCGAGTCCCAGGATTTGAGCTGATTGTTGTTTGCTGAAATACACGCTTTGCTGAGAGCGCGTTCCGTGATCTTTGACAACCTGACCCCCCTTGTAATTTCCTGTCGAAGTGTGACGTAAAACCGGCCAGTCAGTTGGCCGTCTTTCTGGCTGGGTTACGGGGACAGTATATCTAATTGACAACAGCGACTCTTCGCACAACAAATAAGCCCAAAAGAAACCGGGGTAACCTAAACACAAAACCGGGAGCATCCCTAGTTTTCCTTCCCCACAAATAAAATGTCTATCCTAACATTCCCTGTCAGCACTCCAACATCTATTTCCTTCTCGCTGCCACAGCACCTCCAAAGCCGGTGTACCCTAGTGCCGGAGCGGCAATTCTAACTGGCCGGGCAGGCCGCCCCTGGTAGGACTGACCGGCATTTCCTGACATGTAAATCACGCTGCCCAAACCGGTATATCCCATTGCCGGGGCATTGATTGTTAGCGCTGTAGCCGTATCCGCAAACATGCATCCCAGGCAGACAGCGCATTTCACAATCAGGGAAAGGCCGGTTTTTTCGAGTGAATGTGACAAAATCTCCCCCTGCCTCTATTTGCCGGACGCGATGTTTCCCTTTGCAGAAGTGGCGTACGGATATCTGCTGTCTGCGCAATACCATCTGGTACTGTCATAGTTACAGTTTCCTGTATTTATGGCGGTTCTTGAACCTTTCGAGTTAACGGCGACCAGGTTGCACTGCCAGCGTTTAAACAGCTTTATATCGGTGTTCGCATTCAACCGGACATCAACGGTGAATGGCCCGCTTGTTACTTCCCTTCCCGCCGTTGTGACAACCGGCACAAACACCTTTTCCTTAACAAAAACATCAGGTACCCAACCGTCACCTTTATACAGAAAGCAAGCAAGCTGGATACTCTGCACGTCATCAGGAATACGCTTAACCGTGAGCGAAGGAAATTCAATGACGATATTCGGCAAGCTCGGCTGAGGGGCTGCAGCTGATGCTCGGTTAGCAAGGCCAGGCAGCAACAGCATGACAGTCGCCACCAGACAGATGCCAGACAGATGTTTCCTGATCAGGCTTGAAAAAAAGATGAAATGGCCATATTGTCTCCCGTCGCTTGCGATCAGTTCAGCAGTCTTTCCGGCTTCATCACATCCAGCAGTTTGATCAGTTCCGCCTTGGACAGCCCCCTGGTCTCTCCCATCTGACTGATGGTAAGCACCTTGCCGGACTTCTCGTACTTGATGGCAATCAGGCCAAATCCGGTTGCGTCGCTGAACAGTGCGGGCGAACCCTTATAGGTGAACACTTCCGGCTTCTTACGGTTGACAACCTGCTGGAAGCTTTTGAAGCTGGATATTTTGTTCAGATGCACCCCCAGCACCTCCCCTTTGGGGCTCATCCATCCGGCCATGAATACACCCGGATCGGTCTGCTCGACTCCACCATAGCTGTAGCCCGAAATCTTTACGCCCTTGGCCCACTTATCAAACTGGGCCTGCCCGGGACCGGCAGCAAAAGCGGCGCCTACAGTAACCAGCAGCATAAAACAGGCAGAAAAAAGAATGCGCTTCATTTGTGTTTCCTCCGGATTATTATAATTTTGCAAGCTGCTTTTATCACAGTGCCGTACTATCTTCAATCATCTTAATCATCTGACGGGAGTTCCAGGCAGAACCCCAGGTGCATTACATTTAACCGCCTGCCCGGAGATAATGACCTCTCGAAAATGATCCCCTGAAAATTCCCGTCTGCCTGCCCATACGCATTATCGGCACCACACTCCTTCTAAACCTCCCGCGCAGCCCTTTTGGCCTGTTTCTGCTCATACATCAGGCGATCGCCACGTTCCAGCAGTTCATCCAGCGTACAGGCCGCATGTGGGTCATACAGGGCAACACCATAACTCATGGCCAGCCTGAAAGGACGTCCGCTGTCAAGGTTGAAGGCATTGATGTTTTCCTGCAGGCGCTCGACAATATGCGCCTCGGTCTGCTGATTGGCCTCGACGGAGAGCGCGACGAATTCGTCCCCGCCGATGCGGGCGACGATGTCGGAAGCCCTGAAGGAACGCTTTATCACCGCTGCGGCATCACAGATGGCCCGATCACCCTCGCCGTGCCCCAGTGTGTCGTTGATGCGCTTCAATCCGTCCATGTCAATGAACACCAGCGCCAGAGCCCTGCCACTGCGGTCAGAGACCTTGATCTGCTGTCTGGCCAGAACCATGAAGCCACGCCGGTTAACCAGGCCGGTCAGTTCATCTGACAGCGACAATTCGCGCAACTGCTCTTCGGTTCGCTTGCGTTCGGTAATATCCTCTTTTACGGCAACATAATGGGTGACAATGCCATCGGCATCCGTTACCGGAGAGATGTAGGCCATCTCCCAGTACAGTTCGCCGTTCTTTTTCCGGTTGCAGAACTCGCCTGACCACTCCCTGCCGTCACGCAAGGCATCCCAGAGCGCTGCAAAGGTCTCAGGCGGCGTTTCAGCGGAACTGAGTACCCTGGGGTTTCTGCCGGTCACCTCGTCTGACAAGTAGCCGGTCAGCTGTTCAAAGCGGGGATTCACGTAGGTGATGTTGGCGTCCTTATCCGTAATGACTACACAAACCGGGCTCTGCTCCACGGCCCGCGACAACTGGCGCAAGCGTTCTTCGGTCATCCATCTGGCTGTCACATCCTGCACAATGCCGATCGTCCGCAACAATCGGCCGTCAGCATCATAGAAATGCCGACAGGACTCACTGATATGCTTGACACGGCCATCGGCAAAGTTGAAGCGGTGTATTACCCCGTTTGCGGGCATGCTGCGGGCGGCAGCGGCGTAGGTATCCTTGACGCGCTGTTTGTCCGCCGACGACATGATATTGAAAAAGGGGTCAAACTGCGTGGCAAATTTGTCCCGGTCAACCTCATAGATACTGTAGACCTGATCTGACCAGACCAGGGTTTCCCGTTCAAAATCAAGCTCCCAGTAACCGAGAAGGGCAATCTTCTGAATTTCGGCCAGCATTTCCTGATTTACTCGCAGCGCACTTACGGTCTCTGTTTCATCATTTGCTGTTTGACGGCATGAGGCCAGTCTACGGACCAACAAGCAGCCTGCAATAAGGATTGCTACAGTCAGCAGGGCCCACAAGGGCTGGGCAGCGGGATACAAAAAGCCGCACAGGACGGTCAAGATGCCCGCCAGCAGATAGAGCAGAGCCAGTCGTTGAGGAGATATGTGTGTTGCGCATTTATTCATAGCATGGGTAATACATGAAAACCCCGGACAATTGAACTAATTTAATATCAATTGCACCTTTAGCGGGTATTCCGTATAATAATCAAATAGATAAACAGACAAATCCGCCATACACGGCAAGGCCATGAACACTATCGAAAACACATATGCCGGCAGTTTCAATGCTTATGACGCGCTCCGCGGACAGCTGCAGGCATCCCGGCCTGTCAGCGGCAACACGGGCAAGAACGGAGATGCAACTGCTGCCCCAAAAGCCCCGGCCTACGATAGCCGCCAGCAGGGCATCACATCCGACAGCAGCAGCCAGAAGGAATACCAGACCTACGGGCCTGACGGTCGCATCAGCAGCAAGCCGGACGCTGGCCAACCCCCAAAAGAGACATCCGCAAAGGTTCAAGGAAACGCTTCCAAGGACTCATCCGATCAAACAGAAGACCTGCAGGTGCAACAGGAGATTGCCCGCCTGAAACGCACCGAAGAGAAGGTCAAGGCACACGAGGCGGCCCACAAGTCGGCTGGCGGCGGCATTACCGGCCCGGTTTCCTACACATACACACGCGGCCCGGACGACCGCAGCTATGTCACCGGCGGGGAGGTGCCGATCACCGTTTCCACCGGGCATACACCGCAGGAAACCATCAACCGCATGCAGCAGGTGATCCGCGCCGCCATGGCTCCGGCTGACCCCTCGCCCCAGGACAGGGCTGTGGCGGCTCAGGCTTCCAATATCATGCAGCAGGCCCGCCAGGAGATGGGCAGCGCCACACTTACAAACAGTACAGAGACCGAGGATGTTTCAAGCGCAACAGGCATGAACACCCTACCGCAAGACAGCAGCAACGCGCCCCGCCCATACGCCGATCCTGGTGTCTATGCAGCCAGCGACTCCCGACCGATCGGCAGTTCCGTTTCCTTCTATGCCTGATTTCAGGCACATAATACTCTCAAAAGGCACATGCATTAAAAATATTGCTTACAGGACACAGCATGCATTAACCTGTGCCTGGCAATCTGGCCATGATCGTTCTTCAGACCACACGGCAATGCTTGCTGACAAATGAAACGCGTAACGAAAGGCCGCTGATGGCTACCCCCCGCACCGCGCTGATCTATTCGCCGATGTTCTGCAAGTACAGCTTTGGCGAGCACCATCCCTTCAACCTGCAGCGCTATCAGCTTGCCCATGATCTGATGCAGGAATACGGGCTGCTGTCACTGCCCAACATGGAAATACGCACCTGCCAGCCCGTGCCTGATGAGCAGGTGCTCCACATCCACTCCCGTGAATACGTTGACAGGCTCAAGGAATTCAGCCTTTCCGATGAACCCCGCGCTGATTTCATGTTCGGGCTTGGCGATGCCGACTGCCCCGTATTCAAAGGGCTTTACGATTGCGCCACCCTGGGCGCCGGCGCCACCCTTGAGGCTGCCCGGCTGGTCACCGAAGAAGGTTTCGACACGGCCTTCAACCTGGCCGGGGGATGGCACCATGCCCACCGCAGCAGGGCCTCCGGCTTCTCCTATCTCAACGATGCCGCCCTGGCCATCAACTGGCTGCAGGAACAGGGGCTGCGGATCGCCTATCTGGACATCGACGCACACCACTGCGACGGTGTTCAGGAATGCTTCTATGACAGCAACCAGGTGCTGACCATCTCCCTGCACGAGTGCGGCGTCTGCTTTTTCCCTGGCACCGGACTGTACACCGAAACCGGTGAAGGCAAAGGGTGCGGTTACTCCGTCAATGTGCCCCTGACAGCGCACACCGATGATGCCATCTATATGAAGGCCTTCGATGAGGTTGCTTTTCCTCTGATCGCCGCCTATGATCCGGATGTGCTCATTACCCAGATCGGAGCGGACACCTTTCGCACCGACCCATTGTCACAGCTTGAGATCACCACCCACAGCTACGGCTATATCATGCGCAAGATGAAATCCCTGCGCATCCCCTGGGTCGTGCTGGGGGGAGGCGGCTACGAACTCGTCAATACGGCCAGGGCCTGGACCATCGCCTGGGCGGTCATGAATGACGTCCGACTCGACCCGCGACTGCCACCCGGATTTGTCAAGCAGATCAGCGCAATGGGTTACCACAACCGCGCCCTGCTGGATGCCATGCACTGGGCCGCAGAAGATGAGCGCGGCCTTGCGCTTGATTATGCGGAACAAAGCATTGCCAGCATTCGGAATACCATTTTCCCTTGTATATTAGGTAACCATGCCAAAACTGCCCGGAAATAGCCGGCTGATCAGCGCCGCAGGTACACCGCTCGCATCCCTCTCGGAGATCAACTCCCTGCCCGATGACGAGAAAACCGCCATCTACGGTGGCCTGCTGCCACAGCGCCTGCGCCTGATGCTGGGGATTGATCCGCACAATCTGCGAAAGGCGATTCATGGCCAGCTGCTGCGGATCATCGCCCCACCGCGGTTGCCGCTGGTCAGAATCGAAGCACACCAGAGGCCGAATCAGCCGCCTGTCTTTTTTATGGAGCTGTCCGACACGCCTTTCCAGCAGATCGAGTTCGGTTTCTGCATCATCCGCGATCCTGCCGCCCCCTGCTTTCATGTCGATGTGGATACGGTCGGCAGGACAAACTGGTTTGCCACCAAAGGACGCAACATTCCGGAAGAGATCAGGGCGATGCGGGCCGGACTGTACCCGAACCAGACCTGCCATGGCTTGCGCATGTTCGGGGAGGTGCTGCCGTTGGTCGAAAGGCTGACCGATTCCCTGGGGATGGAGATGATGGTTGCTGATCTGTTGACATACTGCAATGCAATACGCTATGAGCATTATGGCTTCAGCTATTTAAACGGCATGCAACTGATGCTTCATATCAACCGCGAATTCCAGCCCGGCGGTATATTTTTTAACCGGCTGGACGGTTCATCGCCATTCAGAATGCCCGGCATGGAGCGTACCGTGCATGGCCGCAGCTGGGCCATCTATGACGGCATCATGGATGAACCCTGGAACAATGTTAAAATTTACAAGATGGTTGGTGAACATGCCGGGGAGAACACCTTCCCGGACAGGCAAAGGCTTGAAGAAGCCGCTTACCTGCATCAGGATCAGGCATAGCAGAAACGGCATCCGCACCGCTTCTCAACTGCAAGGGAGTTTCCATTATGTTCGGCTTCAGCACCAATGACTGGATCTTTATCGGTGTCATACTTGTCATTATTTTTATCTGCGTTGCCGTCAGCGACATGAAACGCAAGAAAGGAAACGACGAATGACCGCCATCAATAGTGTCAACATGAAAGAACTGTTTGCTTCCTGCAAGACAATCGCTGTTGTGGGCCTCTCAAACAATACCCAACGCCCCAGCTACGGTGTCTCGCAGTACCTTCAACGCTGCGGGTACCGGATCATTCCGGTTAATCCGTCAGAAACGGAGATCCTTGGTGAAAAATGCTATGCGGGCCTCAAGGATATACCCATCCCGGTGGATGTGGTCGATGTCTTCAGAAATCCGGACACGATAGGCCCGATCGTTAATGATGCCATCGCCATCGGCGCCCGATGCCTCTGGCTGCAGGAAGGTGTTGTCAATCAAGCGGCCGCCGAACAGGCCGCACATGCCGGCCTGGATGTTGTCATGGACCGCTGCATGCTCAAAGTCCACAGAAGCCTGACCTGATGGCGCCACAGTCCCTGGAAACTACAGACCCTGCGACCAGCGGGGTCAGCGTCCGCATTGAAAAGCTGAATAAATCCTTCGGCAACCTCCATGTGCTCAAGGACATCGACCTGGAGATTGCCGCCGGGGAGACCTTTTCGATCATCGGCCCCTCCGGCACCGGAAAAAGCATCCTGCTCCGCCACATCATCCGGCTGGAATCGCCTGATCGCGGCCAGGTGTTGATCAACGGTATACCGCTGTTCGGCCCTGAGGCGCCAGGCCGTCAACCCTGCCGCAGCAGCATGGTCTTCCAGTCGTCGGCCCTGTTCAACTCGCTCAGCGTCGGCGAAAATGTGGGACTCTGGCTGAGAGAACACCGCATCTGCCCGGAAGCCGAGATCCGCGCCATTATTGCAGAGAAACTGGCCACCGTCGGCCTGGACGGCAAGGAAGAACTGAAAACCGCCGAGCTTTCGGGCGGCATGAAGAAGAGGGTTGCCATTGCCCGCTCCCTGGCCATGAACCCGGAACTGGTTCTCTACGACGAACCCACCGCAGAGCTGGATCCAATCACCACCGATGAACTGGCCGAAACCATCCGAACATTGCGGCAAAATAGCGGCAACACAACCATCATCGTCACCCATGACTTGAATTTTGCGCTTTATCTCTCGGACCGGATTGCCATGATGCATGAGGGACGCATCATTCAGGTCGGCACACCAGATGATATAGTTAACAGCAAAAACCCTCTGGTACGGCGCTTTATCAGCACCACCACCAAAGGCATCAACAGCACACAGACACCGGCCTGAGCAGCTGGCCTGTGTTTGCACGGCATCATGTTTTCACTTTAGAGAATCCGGGGAATCGGTTATATTGAACTCCATGGGGCGAATTCTTCTGATTGACGATGACAAGGCCTTTACCAGCTTTCTTGCCGGGTATATCCGTGACAATTATCCCTTGTTGCAGGTTGAAATCTGCAACAATCCGGTTGCCGCACTGCAGTGCATTAAAACCGGCGGCCACGACCTGCTGCTAATCGACCTGGAGATGCCTTCACTGGACGGCATCAAGCTGCTGGGGTTCGCCACGCAGCTGGGCGTCAACAAAAACCGCATCGTACTGCTATCCGGACGTGACGCCGACTTTCTGCACAAAATCTGCCCCATGGGTACCTGTCTGGCTGTGCTGAATAAATTTGAGGCCCGCCAAAAAGCCGTACTGGACATGATCCTTAGCTCACTCCAGAAAAAGACAAGCGCCCGAGAATCCTCCTAGTCATATCGCGGAGACCCACTTATGAAATCAGCCATATGCCTGACCGTCATCGGCCTGATCAGCACCATCATCAGCGGCTGCATGGTCGCCGAAAGCAAATACCTGAAAAAGGCCGAAGATGCCGACAACCTGTCCCGTTCCTTGGCCGAGCTGAATGCCAGACATACCAGGCTCGTAACCACCAACGTCGAACTTGAAGGCCACTGCAAACAGCTCAGGATTGAAGCGGACATGCTGACCAAGGATAAAACAGATCTGGAAAAAATGCTGCGAGCCCGTCCGGACAACGTATTGCAGGAAATGAACCTGCTGCGCCAGAAGGCCTCCGACCTGGAGACAGAAAACCGCGGACTGCGTTCAGACGTGGCACTGATGAAGAAATCAAAGGTTGAAGTGGTAAAGGATACCGGTAAAGTCTATGAGCAGCTGATTGATGATCTTAAGGATGAGATTGCCCGTGGGCAAATTACCGTTTCCGAACTGAAAGGTCAGCTGACTGTCCGTATGGCAACCGCCGTGCTGTTTGGCACGGAAAGCTCCGACATCAAAACCGATGGCGCGGCAGTACTGCAAAAAGTGGCGGCCAGGCTTAAATCGACCAAGGGAAGGCAAATCAGAATCGACGCCCATACGGACAACCAGGCCCTCCTCAGCGGCACATTCCCATCCAACTGGGAACTGGCGGCTGCCCGGGCCATCAGCATCTGCCGTTGGCTGCAACATACCGGCATCAATCCTGCGTTGCTATCGGCCACAACATTTTCAGAATACAGGCCGGTTGCAGACAACGCGACCAGTGCAGGACGAACCAGAAACAACCGGATTGAAATCAGACTCATGGCGAATGAATAATGGCAAAGAAAAAAACAGAAGCGGGAAAAACACCAGAAAAGGCATTTCGAACAGCACCATTCAGTGATCTTAAGGGGCTGGCCCTGCCCCCCATAAAATCTGCTGAACCGGTAAAACCTCAGCAATCTCCCATACCAGCCCGCCAGCCCCAAGATGAGGAGCTTTTTCTTCAAGCCATGCAGGGTGTAAACCGATTGGGCGCCAGGACAGAAAAGCCGGCCCACAGCCAGTTACCAGCGACAGAACGAAAGCCGCCCCGGGCCGAGTCAACAGGTTCATCGAGCGCAGCCATACCTGAGATCGAGCGCAACACATTTGCAAATGCGATCAAAGCCATGAAGCTGGATGTAAAATTTGATGACAATCTGCCAGAAGAGGAAGAATTTAAACCGATCGGCAACAACCGGCTGCGCCAGCTTAAAAGAGGTGTCATTACTGTTGATCGGCAGCTGGATCTGCACGGCTTGACGCGCATTGAAGCCGTTGAAGCACTGCCCGGTTTTTTTGAAAGCGCCATCAGACATGGCGAAAAGGCTGTGCTGATCATCACCGGCAAGGGACTCAACTCAACCGCAGAACCGGTCATCCAGCAGGCAGTGGCAGCCTGGCTCAAGGACAGCGGCAGCCAATATGCAATTGAATTCGCTCCGGCTCCCAGAGAGATGGGCGGCAGCGGGGCCTTTGTCGTCTTTTTGCGTAACCAAGCGCGATAACCCGCCAGATTACAAAAGGCCATCCGAATTACGGATGGCCTTTTGCTTTACACAACAGTTTGTATTTCAGGCTCGGCCCGGCTTGGCCCGCTCCGCTTTTTTCAGCAGCGCAACAGCCAGGGGATGATTATTATTTTCGGCATACTGGGCTGCCGTCGTGCCGGCCTTGGTCCGTAACGCCGGGCTGGCACCGCCGTCCAGCAGTGTCTGAATGGTTTTGTTGCAGCCATAGATGGCAGCCAGCATCAGGGCAGTATGACCTTCACCGTCGCGGGCATCCGCATCGGCCCCTTTCTCCAGCAGCATCCCAACGATCTCCGTGTGGCCATTTGCTGCTGCATAATGGAGAGCTGTCTTGCCCTTCGCGCTGGTCGAGGTAAGGTCGGCACCACGATGCAGCAGGTCAAGAATAAAGTCTTTCTGGCCCTCCTTGGCGGCGGTGATCAGCGGTGTATGTCCGTTACGATCCTTGGCATTTACGCTTTCCATGTGCTTTCCCTCCTGAAGATGTTTTTTGGATGTCGTTCTTTCCCATTAACCTCTCTGTTTCAAACAGCTACAACCTGAACCTTCTGCAAAATTTCTGGAAAACTGGAACGGCATTGCAACCAACAAACGGCGTAGTGGATACAACGGCTTTTTGACTTGGATTAACGGTGGAGATGCAAACAGGATTGCCCTCGGCTGAGCCGTGGCGTCCGACACATCGGAAGTAACCAATTGAGATGACTGATATTTAGGGTGGAAGATCAACATTTGCACCTATCTTTTGACAGGAGAAACAGACCAGTACATTGTTGGTTTTTTATAGCACATTTCCCCTTGCCCTGCCACTGCATTTGCAAAGCAGGCTAAAAAGAATTATCCACTTGAATCAACAAACCCCGGCGCACTATAATGTTTCATTTAATGGAGGATTCATGGAAGTCAAGCAGGCCGTATTCATAAAAAGCGCCGCCAAGCCCGGGGACTACCCACCCGCAGAACTACCGGAAGTCGCCTTTGTCGGACGATCCAATGTGGGCAAATCTTCACTGATCAATGTACTTGCCAATCGCAAGGCACTGGTCAGAACAAGTTCCACCCCCGGCAGAACCCAGCTGATCAATTTTTTTGATATCAATGGTTGTATGACCCTGGTAGACCTGCCGGGTTACGGCTACGCCAAGGCGCCACCAGAACTGCGCAAGCAGTGGGGGCCAATGATCGAGACCTATCTGTCATGCCGTGAAAACCTGAAAACAGTTGTACTGATCCTGGATATCCGCCGGATTCCATCAGATGGCGATCTGCGGATGCTGGACTGGCTGTCGGCCTACAATATCCCGCCGATCATCGTATTAACCAAATGTGACAAGCTGTCCAAACAGGAGCGCACACGCCAGGCCGCCGTCATAACAAAGGCAATCAGCCGCGACTCTTCACAAATAGCCATGTTTTCAGCGCTCTCAAAAGAGGGGCGGGACAACATCTGGTCACGGATTGAACAGCACCTGGGGCTGGCAGATTCAGCGGCATGAACAGCAGAGTGCATATTACTGTTTATGGCCGCGTGCAGGGCGTTGGTTTCCGCTATTACGCCATACAGCAAGCCAGAATGCTTGGTGTCCACGGATGGATCAGAAACAGGGCCGATGGTTCCGTCGAAGGTATTTTTGAAGGCAGTGAAGCCTCTGTCCTGGCGCTCGTAGACTGGTGCCGACTAGGACCTGCCACAGCCCGGATTGAAAAGGTTGACCTGCACAAGGAACCTTTTACCGGCGAATTTGGCGAATTCAGCGTTAACCGCTGAGACGGCCCCCCCATGTAGCCTTTTTCAGAGGACCAACACCATGTCACACAGACCAGTTTCCACAGACACACCGCAGATGCCAGACATGCAGAAAAGCCGGGACCATCGCAGGATTCCCATTGCCAAAGTCGGGGTCAAGGATATCACCTACCCGATCGTGGTCATGGACAAGAACCGCTCGCTGCAGCACACCATTGCCAAGGTCAACATGTATGTGGATCTGCCCCACCATTTCAAGGGTACGCATATGAGCCGATTCGTGGAGATTCTGAACCGGCACCGTGAGCAGATCGCACTGGACAAAATGGAAATCATCCTGGAAGAGATGAAGGCAAAACTGGGATCCAGCATTGCCCATCTGGAAATCCAGTTTCCATATTTCATCGACAAACGGGCGCCGGTTTCGGGCGCAAAGAGCCTGATGGAGTATAACTGCGAGTTCATCGCCTCAATGGCTGATACACTTGATTTCACACTGGTGGTCAAGGTGCCGCTCACATCGCTCTGCCCCTGCAGCAGAGAGCTTTCCCGCTTTGGCGCCCATAACCAGCGCAGCCTGATGACCGTAAAGGTCAGATACTGCGATTTCATCTGGATCGAGGATCTGGTTGAATTGATCGAGCAATGCGGCAGCAGCCCGCTGTATGCACTACTAAAGAGGACGGACGAAAAGTTTGTCACTGAACAGGCGTACGAGAATCCGCGCTTTGTAGAAGACATGGTGCGCGAGGCATATTCCCGGCTGGCAGCCCTGGAAAACATCACCTGGTTTTCCGTTGAAGCCGAAAACTTTGAATCGATCCATAACCATTCGGCTTACGCCGCTGTCGAACTGGACCGCAGGTCAGATGTTCACCAAGCAATTCAAAAACGTACCTGAAACAGGGGGCATTGCCATGAAACCGGTGGTCATCATCTCTGCCATCAGCAGGGAAACAGACATGATCGTGGGCTGCCTGCAGGGTGTTACCCGAGAAAAGCAGTCACCGTTTCCCTGCAGCAATGGCACCCTCGGTGGAATACCCCTCCATGTCTGCACCGGCGGAATCGGCAAGGCCAACGCAGCAGCGTCAACAGCCGCCATGCTGGAGCGTTTCAAACCACAACTGGTTATCAATACAGGCTGCGCTGGAGCCTACCCTGCCAGCGGTCTGACCATCGGTGACATTGTCGTGGCAAGCGATGAAATCCTGGGGGATGACGGTGTCCAGACATCCAGTGGCTGGGTCGGTCTCGACGCCATCGGCATACCGGTCTACAAGAACAGGTCTTCCGTCTATTTCAACCAGATACCGCTCTCCGTTCATGCCATCGCCAGGGCCATGCAACTCGCCAAACGTATCGGCATTAGACTGACACGCGGTAAAAGCCTGACGGTCTCATCATGCAGCGGTTCTGTTAAACAAGGCGAAGAAATGGTGGGGCGTTTCAACGGTGCGATCATTGAAAACATGGAAGGGGCCGCAGTTGCACTGACCTGTCTCAGGTACGGGGTTGACTGTCTTGAAATCAGGGGCATCAGCAACATGGTAGAGGAACGCAACCTGGATAACTGGGACATCGGCCGCGCTGTGGGCGAAGCGCAGCGCTTTATTATTAAATACTTGGAGCATTTGTCCATGTAGAAGGGCGGCCAAATCTGGCCGCCCTTCCTGTTTACGGATTATCCATTTAACCACACCGGGTTACCTCTACTTGATCTCATACCTCTGTGCGATGGTGGCTGC
>ENA-UPXM01004704-UPXM01004704.1-activated-sludge-metagenome-genome-assembly--contig:-NODE-4704-length-13812-cov-7.563277_pt1 | contig 13812 bp, 12 predicted proteins | sample MGYA00238178_ERZ772708 | MGnify/ENA primary metagenome ERZ772708 (study PRJEB29002, sample SAMN05720212) | activated sludge metagenome | isolation source: anaerobic digester from wastewater... | reverse complement strand
AAATCCAAGGAACTACGGAGGCCAAATAAAAATGGCCTCAGAAGCTCATTTCTGAGCTCCCAAGGCCTAACTTCGACTTAGCGAAGTTACTGGTAAATTGTTAGTGGAGTTAGCAGAGTTAGCGGAGTTAGTTTTTTTGCAAAAAGAGGAAAATCTATGCCAAATACAGTTCCATACCTTTGTGGCGGTACATTTTTTGTCCTATTAACAGAAGCAAAAGGGAGAACTAGAACTCAGAGACAACGTCAGCAAAGTGCAGATACAATCAACAATAAAAATATGCTTGAATACCTGATCAAGATTTATAAGCCTACTTTTTCTCAGCCTAGCTATCGGGGAACTTTTGATGGAGAAACTACTAATTACAAGGCCTGCAAAGTTTCTTACTCTTTTAACTTGCCCTTCAACGATGATGTATTGATTGCCGCTTTTGGTAATCGAGTAAAAACCGAATATGCATCCTTACTAGAAGAAATGAAAATCTTCGTTTACACCTTCCTCGACTATGAGGATAAAGCAAGAATGACGTGGCTTACCAAAGCACTACTTGAAATTATTAAAGAATCGGTTGGTGATGATACAAAGCTATATGCGTTTGAGTCGGGGAAACCCGTATCAAAGCAAGAGCTGTTAACAGAGACAGAGTACAACCTACCTGCACTTCTTCTTGGAATATGGCATTACATCATCACAGAACGAAAAGATAATGAGAAAGGAAGAGATACCTATGAGGCTTGGCATATACCACCAAGAGAAAACAATTCAAGATGGAAATTCAATAGCACCATAGGCAAATACTATTCGAGAAGAATTTCTTACAGACTTGAGGTTTTGGATGAAAAAAAAGGCTCAACCACTGACACGGAGTCAGCATTTGAGCCTGAAGTAATTGAAATTGAAGCAAATAATGAAGATACAAGCACACCAAGAATCAATGAGTACGAGGTAGATTCAAAGGATCCTATAACACAACAAAAGATAGTTGCTCAGTTTCATGTCGAAGCAAAGGACAATGGAATAGCTGTTGGACAGCTTTTTGGTGATTTGGTGATAGGTAATCGGGATAAATAGCACCCATAGCAATAATATCTACTTCCAAATAATACCGAAACTTGTCGACAGGTATGAAGTGTTGTATCTTTTTACATAATGTAATTAGTAAATTGAGGGGAGATAATCATATATGTCATCCGAATTGACTCGTTCCGAGAGTTCATTACCTTCTGTGCCAACTCAACAGATAAATGTTGAGGCATCTGGTAATGGTCTCGCCATAGGAAACAATTATGGAAACATGATTATAAACCTCCCTCCCGAAGCAATAGCCTTATTACCAAACCTTCTTGGCAATCTTCAGCCTCAGGTCTCCCATATTACAGAATGGACACAACTGAGCAGATCCATATTCAATGTCTTTGTTCTGAGAAACGAGAAATATGATAGAGGATCTTTTTCAATTTCTAAGCGTGTAGCCCTTACCCAACTAACTCCTGAATATTATCAAGAGTATTTCAGGCCGCTAACATCGGCGCTTATTGGTGAACTGCTTAATATGCCTTGTATTTTTGCAATTAAGAATGATGACTATATGACAGCTTATGAAGGCTGCCCGGCATTTCTTGGAAAACTGAAAGAAATACGTTGCCAGGAGGAAACAATACGATTTGAATTTGAAGCTTTCTGTGCCTTTAAATCAAAGTTTATAAATGAGCATATTAGAGATTTTAATCTGGGAGTAACAACCGTAAGAAATCAACTTGATGTGGAACACTGGAGTATAAGAGAAGGCAATCTAATTCAGATTGCAGAAAGGCTAGGATTGGAAATCAAGTAGCACAAGCATATACGCATACCAATCAGCACATAACAGGATAAAGGAGATAATCAAATGGCAGAAAAAATCAAAACTTGTATCACGAAAATGACTATAAACGCCCCGACTTACTCAAATGTATCATTCTCGCCAACTATGATTAATTTCCTTTATGGTAAAAATGGTACTGGAAAATCTTCTCTTGCCAGGTCTTTCAAAGATGGGTGTGCTAAGATGGAGTGGAAAGGCTCCCCTCTTTCCAATGAACAGGTGTTTATATACAACGAGGAATTTATCCAAAAGAATATACAAAGCTATGGGAATATTCCTGGAGTCTTTACCATCTCGGAAGTCAATGCAGAAACGAAAAAGGAAATCGACGTTAAAACTTCAGAAAGGGGAAACCTCAATTCTCAACTAAATGCAGCAGAAGCAGAAAATGACAGGCTGATAACTACTCATGCCAAAGCAGAAGAGAGCTACTATGCTTCATTATGGTCAAAAACCGAAGAATTTAGAAAGGCATTCCCTGTAACACAGAAAGGATTTGCAAAAGATAAAAGAAAATTTGGCCAACATCTAGGAGAGACTGTACCTGCTGATATCGAGAAAGAAGATTGCAAGGAACTGTATGAAACCGTTTTTGGAGATGAACAACCCAGATATGACCAATACAGGCTTATCTCTTTAGACAACCTTTCAGCAAATGAATTGATGAAGACAAAAATTGAAAGCCGCGCAAATACTGAGTTTGCCAGGCTTATCCGAAATCTCGGGAACCTGGATTGGGTCACTGAAGGTCACAATCTTTATCATAATGGATCCAAAGGAAAGTGCCCGTATTGCCAGCAGGCCCTACCCTCTAACTTCGAAGAGCAGCTCTCAGCTTGTTATGACGCCCAGTATAAAAAGGATCTTTCCGACTTACATACTTTTGCCAATTCATATACGCAGAAGATGAGAGAGGTAGAAAGTATCATTGAAAGAAACAACCAGAACCCTTACCCTTCCAAACTCACTGATGTCTACAAAGCTCAATCAAAAGTTGTAATATCATCAATCAAGAATAATTATAGACTTCTAGAGATAAAACAAGGCAAGCCTTCGGAATCTTTAGAGTTGGAAGACCTCATTCCCACTATTGAAGAGCTAAATTCCATAGCCAACAAAATCAATAATGAGATAAAAGAATACATGGAAGTGGTGAACGACATCCCAAAGCAACAAAATAAGTGTACTGAAATGGTCTGGGGCATGATGGCAAAACACTGCACATCTATATTGAAAGACTGGAAAACCACTACCGAAAAATACAATGAAGATTGCAAAAAGAACCAGAATACAATCAACACACTTAGAAGTAGTATTTCTACTCTTGATGCAGAAATCACCCAGTTAAACAGTCAGACAGCAAACACAGAAGAAGCCAAGACAGCAATTAACAATGCAATAAAGAACGCCGGTTTTAAAGGATTCTCACTAAGAGAAAAACCTGGGGCAAAATATGTGTATGAGTTGATTAGAGATAGAAATGGTAGAGTTGAGGTTGTCAATCAGAATCTTAGCGAGGGCGAAAGAAACTTCATCGCATTCCTCTATTTCTATCATCTCGTTATGGGAACACAGTCTGAGAAAGGAAAACAAGAAGATAAAATTGTAGTCATTGATGACCCTGTTTCTTCAATGGATAGTAGTTCTCTGTTTATTGTTGCCTCACTGATAAGGGAACTAATCTCTGTTTGCTACAATAACTACGAAATGGACAACGAAAGCCATGACAAACACATACGCCAGTTCTTCTGCATGACCCATAACCCGTATTTCTTTAGAGAGATAACCTATAACCGCATATCTGACTACGAATGCGCAAGCTTCTTCTTGATAACAAAGGACAATGACAATAAAACCAATATTGAACCATGTGAAGAAGAGGACGGATTGCCAGGAAATGGAAAAGTAAACTGCTCCCCTGTAAGAAATACATATGAATCCTACTGGAGAACGTATTCACGAGAAAATGATCCGGAAACGCTTATTATGGTGATGCGTCAGATTCTTGAATACTATTTCATACAGATGGTCGGATATAAAAGCGGAAGCTTAAGGAAGATTTTGTTAGATAAAAACAAGAAAGAATTCATACATATCCTACCCGATGGATCCGAAGATAGGTCTGATTATGTTGCAGCATCTGCAATGATAGCCATGCTGGAAATCAATGCCAGAGACTTCAATGATGGGCTGTACTACGACTCATCTGCGGTTGATGCAGATCAGCTAAAAAGAGTATTTGAGAGAATATTCAAAGTACTTGGCCAACAGCAGCACTTTGATATGATGACCAGAAGAGCATAAAAAAAGGGTTACAGACTATCAGCAATCTGTAACCCTTTCTGATTACCCTTGGAATCTCCTTATCTAATTAGTCCTTCGTACTCTACTCTTATCTTCTCGTATCCTTCTATGGATCCGACATCAAACCTCTGTCCCGGCATCTCAAATGCATGTACTTCAGTCTGCTTGCACAGCCATTCGATGAAGGAACCAGGAGCATCGGTCTTACATCCACCGTCTATGCCTTTCTTGAAAAGTCCGAGATCTGATTTTTTGTAGATATAGAATGGAGGCACAGCCCACTCGCTCTCTGGAATCTGAGGCTTCTCTACCATGTTAAGGACCTTGTCGTTTTCATCTATGGTTGCAACTCCAAACTTGCAAGGACCTTTCAATCCAGGGACACGGTATCTCATTATGCATGTTGTTTTCTTATTTCCAAAATAGGTAACAAAAGAGTTGAACGAGAAGTCCATGACATTGTCCCCTGCAAGAACTAGAAGATCATCGTCAAGGTCAAGCTCATCAATGGCAAACTCAATATCCTTGACTGCACCAAGTCGGTTATCGTTTGATGTGGATCCATCGTCAAGCAGTTCCATGTTGAATCCTTGGGACTTCTTTAGAGCCACCCACTTCTCAAAATGTGACAGGAATTTATGATTTGAGATGACAACATACCTATCGATCTTGCCTGATGTAGCAAGATCATCAACAATCCAGTCCAGGATAGTCTTCCCTTTTATCTCAAGAAGTGGCTTCGGAAAATTCTCTGTAAGCGGATACATTCTAGTTGCATATCCAGCGGCAAGCAGTACACAGATCATATCAACTCCAACTATTATTTATTTTCCTACACCATCTGCAGTATCGCAAAGATGAAAACTATACTTCCCTCTCAGCAATGGGAACTCGGCAATATACTCTCTTTCCACCTTCTCCTTGATGGAGTCGGCATATGCAGGATCAATAAGAGCCATGCAGCAACCTTTGAATCCAGCACCGGAGAAACGACCACCATAGATTCCCTCGGTCTGCGTCATTATCTGATAGAGCTTCTTCAACTCGGGACAGCCAGACTCATAGTTGATGATAGATGAAGCACCACTATTGAATATAAGCTTTCCATATCCAACAAGATCTCCAGATTTCCATAGTTCTGTTCCCTGCTCCACCCTGTTCATTTCGCTAAAGAAGTGCCTACACCTTCTCTGCCAGGTTTCTGGCATTCTGAAACCATACTCATGGAAGACACCTTCAGTGACATTGCGTAGGTACATATCCTTCAGCTTGAGACCAACCCCCATATCAATGTCTGAGCGAAGGTCTGAAACAGCATAGGAATACAATGCGAATGCCGATGCCTTGCACTCGTCTACTCTGTTGTTGTATGCCGATGAAGCAAGTGACCTCTCCAAACCGGAGAAGAATATGGCGATCTTGAAATCAGGCATTTCAGCAGACTTCACATAATTCTCATACTTATCATCAAGGCAATCCAGAGCCAAGAGAGAATCTTTCTTGCAGAGAACCTCACAGCTCTGGTCAAGTTTTCCGCATGAGACACCCACATACTCGTTCTCTGCAGCCTTTGCCATATAGATGTATTCTGAATCAGACAAGGAGATGCCATTAACAGAACAAAGAGCTTTGAGATAGCAGATGATTACGGCAGCTGATGATGAAAGACCGCCTATTGGAAGAGCTCCCTTAATCACACCGCAGAGACCATGACGCAATGTATACTTCCTGGAGAGCATCTTAGTTGCACCTCTAAGATGATCTGCCCAATCCCCTACTTTCTCGTCAGGGATAGAAAGAACATGGAACTGCGCCCTCTTCTGGAAGTTCATGGACTGAAGCTCTATGACTCCGTTCTCCTTCACCCCGTATGCCATGTGCACACCATAGTTCAATGCAAAACCATGGACCTTGCCGAACTGGTGATCGATATGAGCACCCAAAGGACAGACTCTGTATGGACAGAATGCCTGCATGGGCTCTCTGTTATATGTCTGAATGAATACTTCTTCACAAGTCATTGAAATAAAATGCTCCCTACAAGACATGGGAAACAAATCATTTGCAATCAAACACCTTCACAATCAACTACAACGGTGTTATTTTAGATAACATATTCGAATTTATTTCCCAATCGTATTTACCAAAATATAATTCATTTGTTAATATGATTCAATAAGGGAGAACCAATATAGAATGAAAACTCTCAGCCAGCAGATTCTTTCAACCACAATCAGAAAAAAAAGAGAGGAGAAGCATGTTTCCCAGAAGCAGCTATCAGAGAAGACAGGCATCAATAGAAGCCTGATATCAAGACTTGAAAGTGGCACTTTCATTCCATCGATTCAGCAACTTCAATCCTTGGGACAAGTATTGGATTTTGATATTACTGATATGTTTCTCGAAAGCAGCCCTGAACAAGAGATTGAAATAGACAAGAGCTATAAGATAGCTGTTGCAGGAAGTGGATATGTAGGCTTTTCTCTTGCTGTTCTTCTTGCCCAGCACAATGATGTCACTGTAGTTGATATAGTGGAAGAGAGAATCAAAAAGATTGAAGACTTTATATCACCAATTCAGGATGACTACATTGAACAGTATCTTGAAGAAGCAAGAACCGGCAGCAGAGTCCTCAACCTGAGAGCAACTACAGATTCAGAAACAGCATACAGAGAAGCTGATTTTGTTATAATTGCGGTTCCAACAAACTATGATCCCAAAACCCAGTTCTTCGACTGTTCTGCTGTAGAAAGTGTAATAAGCCTTATAAAGAGTTCAACAGAAAGCAGAGACAATAAACCTGCTATCGTAATAAAGTCTACAATCCCTGTCGGTTATACAAAATCCATAAGCGAAAAACTCAACATGGATAATATTCTATTCAGCCCAGAGTTCTTGAGAGAAAGTAAAGCCCTTTATGACAACCTCTATCCAAGCAGGATCATTGTAGGGAGTACAGAAAAAACAGAAGATAAGGCTCATATCTTTGCAGGACTTCTTCAGAGAGGAGCGATAAAGGAGAATATCGCTACCCTCTTCATGGGAACTACTGAAGCAGAGGCCACCAAACTCTTTGTGAATACATATCTTGCGCTCAGGGTCTCCTACTTCAACGAACTCGATACATATGCTGAAATAAAGGGTCTCAGCACTCAAGAGATCATCAAAGGTGTCTGCCTCGATCCACGTGTCGGGGATTTCTACAACAACCCATCATTCGGCTACGGCGGCTACTGTCTCCCAAAGGATACAAAGCAGCTACTTGCGAATTATCAGGACATACCGGAGAATCTGATCAATGCTATTGTAGAAAGCAACAGGACCAGAAAAGATTTCATAGCAGATCGTGTCCTGGAAATAGCCGGAGGATACTCCTACACCAACAACGCCTTCAATCCAGACAAAGAGCAGAAGAATACAATAGTCGGTGTCTATAGGCTTACAATGAAGGCCAATTCAGACAACTTCAGGCAGTCCTCAATCCAAGGAGTCATGAAGCGTATAAAGGCCAAAGGAGCAACAGTAATCATATATGAACCATCGTTGGAAGATGGATCCACCTTCTTTGGCAGTCTGGTCGTGAATAATATAAAGAAATTCAAGAAGATGTGTGGTTGTATAATAGCAAACAGGTATAATAGTGACTTGGACGATGTACAGGACAAAGTCTATACAAGAGATCTTTTCAGAAGAGACTAAAGGAATAAAGGAAGAATAAATGGGAAAAGTAAGAGTTGAACTAGATAACAAAACAATACTGGTAACAGGATCTCCCGGATTCATAGGGGCAAATCTTGTCCTCAGACTTCTTAGCGATATGACCGGTGGTACTATCATCAGCTTTGACAATATGAATGATTATTATGATCCGAAGCTCAAGGAGTACCGACTATCCCTTATCGAGAAGAAAGCAGAGACTGCACCTGTGAAACATGTATTCATCAAGGGCTCTATTGCAGACAAGGCCCTTGTCGACAAGGTATTCAAGGATTACAGGCCAGCAGTCGTAGTCAACCTTGCAGCTCAGGCCGGAGTGAGGTATTCGATTGACCACCCAGATGTATATATCGAAAGTAACCTCATAGGGTTCTACAACATACTCGAAGCCTGCAGACACAATCCTGTAGAGCATCTGATCTACGCTTCATCTTCCTCTGTCTACGGAGGCAACAAAAAGGTTCCATTCAGTACAGAAGATAAGGTGGACAATCCTGTATCGCTTTATGCCGCCACGAAAAAGAGCAATGAGCTGCTTGCCCATTCCTACAGCAAACTGTACAGCATTCCATCTACAGGGCTCAGATTCTTCACTGTCTATGGCCCCGCAGGAAGACCTGATATGTTCTACTTCTCTGCAACACAGAAACTGGTTGCAGGCAAGACCATCCAGATATTCAACTATGGAAACTGCAAGAGGGATTTCACCTATGTAGATGATATAGTAGAAGGAATAGTTAGGGTAATGCAGGGAGCACCGGAGAAGATAACAGGAGAAGATGGTCTGCCTCTTCCACCATATGCTGTATACAACATCGGTGGAGGCACTCCAGAAAATCTGTTGGATTACATTTCGACCCTTCAGGAGGAACTTGTAAGAGCAAAGGTCTTGCCAGGGGATTACGACTTCGAAGGCCACAGGGAACTAGTTGGTATGCAACCAGGAGATGTACCAGTAACCTATGCAGATAGCAAGGCATTAGAAGATGACTATGGTTTCAAACCAACAATTGTTATCAGAGAAGGACTAAGGGCCTTTGCTGAGTGGTACAAAGAGTACTACAAGTGATTTTTCAATATTCAACTTGAATAGTTCAAAATAATGACAAATTACAAAATGACAGATATAGTCGTACTTAAGACATTCTATCATTTGTAATTGCTTTATCGATAAGTAGGTTTTTATGAAAATATTAGTTACTGGAGCAAAGGGAATGGTTGGAACTGCACTCTTGTTGGGGTCGGCTGAAATGGTCTGACGGTCGGTTGAAATCGTAAGCCCGAGATTATCGGCTGACCTTAACACTAACGAAGAACAGAACACAAAAACAAAAGGAAATCCTATTCCAATCCAACGGCCTTCTTTCTTCTGCTTCTCTCTACTCTTCTGGCATTTCCGCTTCTGTTCTCAAGACCATAGACAACCTTCCCATAAGGAAGATTAACATTGACAGAAACAATACTGATCTCTAGTTCCTTTGCAATCTTTTTCACTGCAGTCTTAGAGTCCATAGATCTGATGTATTTTGAATACAGTGCTTGCACCTCTCTTGATCTTGCTGTAGTCCAGCAACCACCAGAGACCAGAATCTTCTGAATCTTAGAAATGGATAGTTCAATTCCCTTCTCTGCCAATTCCTTTCGAAATGCAGAAAGGCTCTTGTGCTCAGATGATACTCCTGGAATCCAATCTCTACCACCTGGCTTTGAGTCTTCCACCCGATCATCATACACCCCGCCGTAGAGACTACATATCATTTTCACATATTCAGTAGATGGCCTATCCTCTTTCATCCGTTCCCTCAAACACAACTTATCATTTCAATTCATACATGTCAATTAAGACAAGCAAGAACCGGAAAATCAAACTGGTTCAAAGAACGTATCCGGATGCTTCGGATCAAACACCTCATTGCATGTCATGACAGTGACAAGGTTCTCTGTCTCTGACATACTTCCTTTTGGTCTTGGCATCTTAATACTCCTTTTCCTATGAATCTGTTGCAATAGTAGACCATATTCTTCTACTCTTCAACACTTGCTTCTTCCATCCATTCCTGGATAAGCCGTCTCTTTTCCGGATGCTGGTTGAGATATTCCACCATCCTTTCATCCAGAGGATACTCCCGGCTTAACTCGTTGCCTGTCAATAGCCAATCCAAGGAAACCTGGTTTGCCTGGGCAATCAGCCCAGCAATCCTCTCACTGACCTTATGCTCTCCGGATTCCATCTGACGGATGCCTTCTGCCGTACAGGAACAGAGAGCGGCAAAAGCCTGTAGAGACAGCTTCCTTTCCATGCGAAGCCTTCGGATTCGGTCTGCCACCGTTTCCTTATCACTACGGGTATCCATTACCTGATTCAGGAACAGCTCACCACTTCCCTGCCGCAAATAATCAGGATTCACGGAAAACTGCTGGGTAAGCAAAGTAACCAGCTTGGAACTGACTGGATACCTACCCTTCTCAACTGCTTGATAGTAGCCAGTGGAATAAGCAATTCTTCGTGCCATCTCCTCAATGGAAAAGCCAAGGGTCTGCCGGATTTCCACCAGCCGTTCATGTATGAAATTCATCGATATCATTCCTCTAGTTCCTAGAGATTTCATCATATTTATGATAATATTTTTGAAATTTCATAGGAGCTCATCGTGTCTATTACTTGGATTACAGCGGCAGAGGCCTCTGTTCTATTGCATATCAGTCTAAAGACTGTCATCAAACGGATTCGAAATGGAGTCTATCGGGGGAAAATCAGCAAGGATCTTCCTTATAGTCAGGATGGAAAACCTTTATTTCTTCTGGCTCTGGAATCTCTTCCAGGACCCGTGCAAAGGCAATACCATCAAAGGCATTACACCAATCAGCCAGCAGCAGGCCTCCATCTACTCTCTGCAAGATCAGTACAGGGAGAAAGCTATCTTCCCTCTGCTTTGCAGGCAACAACGCTCATCGAAGAAGTGCGTCGAATCAAACGGGAATACCACAGTACCGGTCATGTCACGGAAAAACTCCGATCAGTTGCTGCAAGAAACAGCATGTCACTTGCAACTCTCTACAAGCTAACGGGTTCCAGAATCTTTCAGGATGCAGGAAAGCTCTTTGAGGACCCAACACTGGAAATGGCAAAAATCCCAAGGACGATGTGTCTCAAAAGCATCGACCTTGCCGTGTCACTCTATCTGAAAACCGGGAACCAGACCGATGTCTTCCGGGAACTGGTCAAAATCCAATTCTCCTGCAAGGACTGCGAATTCAAGGAAAATGGTTCCATGCCCTGTAGGAAAACAGTCCAGGAAACCATCTATCTTCCATCGAACCTACGTGCTGTCAGCAGACTGCTATCCTCAATCTCACCACAATTGAAATATCTCTATCAGAATGGCAGAATCGACTTCATCTCCCGCTATGGACTCTTTGCCCTTCGCCAGAAGACAATGCTTTTTGGAGAGTTATGGGAAGCGGACCACACCGTCCTTTCCATCAAGGTGGCCATCCGGCTTGAAGAGGAACATAACGCAAGAAGAATGACAAGAATCCTTCTTGTCCATCCCGTTGTCACAGCCTTTCTGGATACTGCAACAAAGTTCTATACCGGCATTGTGCTGTCCATCATCCCCAATTCCGATACGATTGCCGATGCATTTCTAGAAGGCATCCGGACCTATGGAGCTCCTGCCCATATCCGTACCGATTGTGGGAAGGATTATCAAAGCATCATGCTACAGGCAATTCCAGAGGAGATGAGAAGCTATTTTGATCCAGACGAGTCCTTCCTGAATCGGAGCTTTGCAGGCTGTGGCGTTCTCTCCCTATTTGGCACCAAGATCAACTCGGCGATGCCTTATCACCCCCAGGCAAAACCATGCATAGAACGCTCATTTCGCATCCTTGATGGTATTGTGCAGAAGGAATTCCAGAACAGTCCCATTGTTTCCTATGATGAATTTGCCAATCGCTTCTTCAGTACCGTTCTTCCTAATTATCAGAATACCCCCTGGAAGGAGGAAGACTATCTTCCGGAAGAATGGGAGCTGGATTACTGCGAACTCAGCCCCGAAAACCGAAGGCTCATCATTCCAGCAGTCCGGACAAACATTCCATCCCAGGAAGACCTATCTCTTCTCCGCTTCCATAGAAAGGACGGCTGCAAGGTAGGAGCCAATGGTATCCACTTTGCCAATTGCTATTACTATGCCAAGGAGCTGGAACGTTTCACAGGTCCTGATGGGCCCAAGGTATCCATTCAATACAACCGTGTCACAAAACCACTAGCACCACAAAGTGTAACCGTCATCTATGAGGATGTGTTCGTCTGCGAAGCCTTCGCCATGGAAAGACTACTTCCGGTAGAAGAAAACGCTTCCGAATACAAATACTTCCTCGATTCCCGCAATCACCGGATCCAGCAACTCAATGCTAGCATCCATCGCATCAATCGCTCTGCAGAAGCCTTGCTTCCTGCAAAGTACTGTGACAGGAAGTTGCCAGACAAGAAAGCACAGTTACAGAACATGGAGCTTCAGCTTGCTACCAACAAGACAGAAGAACAGAAGCCAAAGGGTGCCAAACTTGATGCAAAACGCCTCAAGGATACCCATCAGCAACGACAGGAAATCAGTAATTTATTTGCGACCATCGCACAGGAGGAGGATACCAATGGAACAGATGAAAGATCCCTTTGAAGCTTTCATTCAATCAGCAAAGGAAGCCAACCAGCTTCAAGCACCAATCTCGTACAAGGGAATGCGTTTTTCCTTCTACAAGCCACCCTATTTTGAAATCCAGGACCATATCGAGGCGAAGAACCGCATCATCGAGGCCTATAACTTCAAGGAGATGCTCTTTCTTCATGGCTATTCGGGTGCAGGAAAAACCACAATTCTCCGACAGCTTAGTAATCAGGTACCAAATCAGTTCATCTACATTTCCCCGGTCTCAAAACTCACCAATACCGAACTTGTCCGTAGCATTGCACAGGCTTTAACAGGAAAGGAGTACTTTGGACGTCTTCGCATCAAGGATCTTAAGCAGCTTCTCTCTCCTTATCAGAGCACCATGCTCCTATTTGATGAGGTAACGGTAGAAATGCCAGAGGATAGACGCAAACTGGAAACTCTGAAATCCCTGTATGATGAAACAGGACTTCCTATGATTCTTACTGGTATCAACTATACCTATGCCTACCTCATGCAGGAGAATCATGATAAATATTTCTCATCCTTGAAGACCAGACTGAGAGATCAACCAATAACAGGGATGTCTCTATCAGATGCCTATAACTACCTTCAGTTTCTAGAGGAAACCGAGAACATCAAATTCTCCTACATTGCCATCCAGGCTCTTGCCGATACTGCCCTAAATCGCAATGCGGGAGGTATCCACGCCCTTGTCACAATCCTTGGGAAATGCATCACCCATGCAAGAATACGTTACTACATGGATGATAACCATAACATTCCACCTTCAGCCCTCTATTCCAATTCTGAAGAGGATTCCAGCTATGGAGCTAGAAAAGTCGTCACACTCCCAAAAACCAATGGTATTATCGAAATTGATGAGTACCAGGTTCTAGAAGAGCAGGAACACTACCGGACCAATTTCCCGAAGATCCAACACTAAGATTCAGGCATCTACATCTTTGCATGATAGATGCCTTCTTTCACATTCTATTTGGACAAAACGAATAGGAATATCAAGTCCAATTCCTATAGCAAACCTATATCAAAAACAATGCATTAGACGCGATATTCTAAAATCAATATTAGAAATTCATTGTTTTTTAGGTTCATTATATAATAATTATTTATTTATATAACAAGGATTTATATAATTATAGACACGATTTTCTTATTTTTCTTGACCAATTACAAGAAGGAGGACTCCTTCTTCAATAATGTCAGTCACAAGTATGCGAGAAACACAAT
>ENA-UPXM01004693-UPXM01004693.1-activated-sludge-metagenome-genome-assembly--contig:-NODE-4693-length-13832-cov-4.407563_pt1 | contig 13832 bp, 14 predicted proteins | sample MGYA00238178_ERZ772708 | MGnify/ENA primary metagenome ERZ772708 (study PRJEB29002, sample SAMN05720212) | activated sludge metagenome | isolation source: anaerobic digester from wastewater... | reverse complement strand
ACAGGCGCAGGTTCTCCCGTGGAGGTAACCTCCACACTTGAGGCTGGATAATAGTTAATCTCCTGCTGACAAAATTCTTATACCAATATTTTATATAGGGTACGGATTCTGTGTACGGAATTATTAATATAGCGTACCCTTTTCATTTTTTGTCTTTGGTGCTCAAAATTATGTGTGGTATTTTTACCCCATGGTAAGTGTCAGAAAACTGACGCTACGTTTTTACCAAAATTGAGGTGATTGAGGTGTACTATGGTGCTAGTACACCTACCAAAATGGGGGTACCATCCTTGGGTATTGTGATATGGTTAGTATACCAGTATTCATACTATATTGAGGATATCTGTATGTGGTACAAAAATCATTTTCATGGTGCAATGGGGGTAAATAATAAATAAATAAGCATATATACGGTTTTTTTAATAATACTTTAAATTTCTCTATATATGCTTATCGAATCTACAATAATGCCATTTGCACCACCATTTTATTTTATGCACCAATGTCGTACCTGTATCATCTTCTGTTTATGCTCGTTATACAGATACTAATGTGTGTACAATCGTACAACACATTTTCAGCACCCATTGCACATCGCGCATCTGATCAGCATCTACCGCATATTTGACGACAGCCACGCATAACCCTATATTTAATTATGTGGCTAAAATAAATCTAAAAAATCAAACTTTTTCCGGCTGAAAAGTCACTTTTACAATAGAGGACCTATATCTATGAACGACACTGACTTGAAGAGAATTTACGACAGTATAGACGAGCTGGATGCACAGTATAACAAGCTGTCTGAATCTATAGCCATGCTAAAAGTTACTACTGACAACGTGTCCATAGATAACAGAGCTATAAATACCTCTATACACAATTTATCTTTATCATTGGGCGGCCTTAAAGAGCGCACAGATGCTGTAGTGTCTTCACTTAAGATGCTGGCTGAATCTAAGGATGACAGGATAGACTCTGCACTTAGAGAGAGTGGGGTTAGATTCACTGACTTTAGATCTCTGTGCGATTCCCGAGTAGCGGCCACAGACATAAAATTTAAATCCATAAGGGAAAGCATAACCTCAGAGATTGACAAAATTAGGCTAGAGTTCTCAATGCTTAAGAGCACTGTTGATTCTCTTAAAAGCACTCTGTCAGAGTATGAGAAGAAGCTGACGTATGGCATGTACATGCTTATAATAAACCTTGGCGGAGTAATTATATGGTTAGCCAAACTGTATGGAGAAACAAAGGGGTGGTTGTGATATGTTTAAGATGCTTGTGGCAGAGGATGACTCCCTGCAGATAGCACTGTATAGATCCTGGATGTGCGATATGCTATCAGAATACCCGGGTATGGTAGTAACCATGCTAAGTGATGGTAATGACATAAACTGTGACCTTAAATCTTCTGTATATGATATAACCGTTCTTGATGTAGCACTCCCAAAAAAATCTGGACTAGATATATATAAAGAAAATAGTAGTAAGATGGGTGTGATTGTGCTATCGTCTTCATATAGCGATGTGTTTAAGTCATACTTGAATGCTGATAGCAAATGTATTATATTAAATAAACCATGCACCAAAGAGCAATTCTGCGTCGCTATACACAAAGCTATGGAGGCACTAGGCCATGTTAAACAAGGAACAGCTGGAAGCAGCGAAAAACTATCGATTATCGACTAATTTCACTTTATATGAACTTATAAAGAGTGACCGGTATCCTGAGTTTGTTGAGTGGCCTGCAGACCATATAATAGAGTTGCTAAAGGACTTTGTGACAAACACCCTCCAGCCTATAAGAGATAAATTTGGATCAATACGAGTAAACTCTGGGTATAGAAACCCACTGTTAAACAGAATGGTCGGAGGAGTTAAGAACAGCATACATCAAATAGAAATGAGCGGCGTGATCTTGGGGTGTGCCGCGGATATAGTACCCCCTTCTACTTGCGATATCATGGACGTATATTGGTGGATAGCAGATAATGTTAAGACGGCTAGAAATGTCATAGTATACCGAAATAGGTTTGTTACAAATTCCCCATTTATACATATAGACACTAGACGTAATGTATCTGGACCTATTAGGACCTTAGAGAAGACAAAGTCAGCTACCTATGTGGCTATAGATAGGAGTAAATAAATGCTGACGTTAGAGCTGTCCCCACTGCCATTTGTATCCGAAGTAGATGTATCATTTGTGTTCACATCTAGTCTACCATGCTCAGTGTTTTATACTTTGGATGGTAAATCTCCTATGTGCCCAACTGCAACGCAGTGGGACGGACTTCCCGTGTTTATACACGCGGATTCTACCAGGGAAGTAACTATAAGAGCTATAGCATACGACGACGTATACATATCCAACCAGATCTCATTCATAATAAAGATGGTTGATTTATCCGGAGATGAGGATTCTGACGGTCTGTCAAATGCGTTAGAAGGCGCACCTCATCTGGATACAGATTCTGACGGCATTCCAGATTATATGGATACTGATTCAGATAATGACGGAAAGCCAGATTCATACGAAGGCCTCTCAGATTACAATAATAATGGGGTACCAAATTTCCAGGATCCGGAGCAACATCCAAAACTTATATTTGAATTCATAAACTGGCCACCACTAAAACCTTTAGTAGAAAATGTTCCATATACCTTTGGGATAAAGATACTAAATGGCGACGGTCTGTTGGAAATAGTAGAGTCAAAAGATTATCTGGCAGGAATAGACACTACTGAAGACCCTATACAAGTGTCTGAAGGCGAAGAGCATACGTTCACTATAATGCCTATAGCATGCCGGGCAGATGCCGAGGCCGCCCTTACTTTCATGCTTACTGATATATTTGATGACGAAGTGACCACTCTGTCATATCCCCTCACTATAGTTACAGAATCAGAAGAGTACCCCAGAAAAGGGATACAGATAACCTGGAAGAAAAATACATTGGCAAAATCTTATAGAATATACAAGAAATCTTCCGAAGACATTGGCATGGTACTACTTACAGAAGTTCCGCATGATCCAACGCCACATACCGCATACCAATGGTACTTGGACAGAAACGGTGAGCTTTCTACCAGATATTCCGTGTCTGCGGTAGACGATGATGGGGTGGAAGGAATAATGTCTCTTCCAAAGCATGCTCCAGATATAGAGAACAACACCTGTTTGATACAGGGTAACATAGCTGATGTCAATATGGCTCCAGTTGCTAAGGTTACCGTGGCGTGCAAAGTTAAAACAAACCCAGCCATATTTGGAAACACAGTTATATACAGAGGATCGATGATAGTATATACTGATTCCAGGGGATACTTTGAACTAGTGGTTCCTCAGGGGTCAATAATAGTCATAACGATAGATGAAGTTGGATTCAAGAAATCTATACTGGTTCCGCATATATCGTCGGTAAATCTTAAAGAGCTTTTAGCGATGCCACAGAACATATTAGGAGGCTGATTATGTTCAGCGTAGACCTCATCAACAGTACTATAACTATATTCTATGTCAAGATGGCTCTGGCCGATTTCTTTATGTATATAGGCGCTTTAGTGGGCTTCTATAAAAACTACAGGTCTAATATCGCTATACACGAGGCTCAGTTGATAGCTATCAGCATGACTGCTGAAGATAAAAAAGAAGCACTCAAGATTGCTCGATATAAATATATACGAGATAATGCTAAAGTTCATTATATGAAGATAAAAAAGATGGCTGAGATGACGGACAATAAAGTTGATGACAAGTTGTTATCCTACCTGGAGAGTTTTTACTCTGCCATGGTTACTACTTTCGGGGAGCCCCCTACTAAGGAAGAGATAGTTCAGATGGTAGAAAAATCTACAGAAATACACGAAGAAGTTAAGCCAAAGGTGGAGGCCGACAAATGATATCCTCATTCTATATAAAAGGATTTGTATCAAACGGAGTTCAGCTAGGCTGGACATCTTCAAATTCCTCCGCCAGTTTTATACTCGAATCTTCTTCGTCAGAATCTGGACCATGGAGTTTTATAAAAGCACTAGCGGGTGACCTGGACTGGTCAGTAGTAACTAAAGACGAGCTTCATGAAGAAAATCATAACGTACTCAGACTGACTGAGTATTCTGTAAATAGTACTATATCCGATACGAAGACGCTAATAGTAGACCTAGATAGAATATCATCTGGGCCCCTGACCACAATAGCTGTGGATAGTAACGGGATCCCTAGACTATTGAAAACAGATGCTGGCGGGAATCTGCTAGTATCTTACATGGGAGGAGCCTCATCTGGGCACGGGGATGCCTCTGAGGGCCTTCAGATTCAGCAATTGTCCGCAATAAACAGCGTTCTGTCCAGCGCAAACGCAATAAAAACTGCTGTAGATGCTGTGACTTCAAAACTGTCGGATGCCAGACTTAACGCCACCCAAGTCGCAGATCTTAAAAATGTGTCGATATTAAATATTCCGTCAGATTTTCCAGATTCTACTTCTCACGCAATACTGAGCTCTATACAAGCGTCTATAGCTAAAGACGCAAGCATGTCAACCGCCATAGCATTATTGGCACAGCTTTTAAAAAAAACGGATCTAGACTTAAGTGCCAGTGGCGAGGTCTCAACACTAGTAAATAACCTGCCTACTGATTTTCCAGACGCGGCAGCCTCTTCGAAGCTGTCCGATATAGATGCAAAGCTTTACGCAGTGTTCAATGCGATATCAGCGTTACAGCCAATACTAGAATCCACAGACGTGTCCACGTCGTCGATATTAAATAGTAGCGTAAACTCATCAGAACTACTGTCTAATATAACGGCACTACTTACTGCTATACAAAATACATCAGACCAATTACTTACTACTTCTGTGAGCATGAAGGATACCTCTGAAGATAGCCAAGCGCTGTTGTCCGGGGTGTTTAACAATACGTCAAATCTTCTAAAAAAAGAGGATATACCTGTAAACGAAGCTGGCGATATAAAAGCAGAAGTACTAAATATTCCTACTATATTCCCAGATCCAGATGTTTTAGCTGAGATAGCTGCGCTAAGAGCTGACGCAGCTGCGCATACTTCTGGGCTAGTATCTGTCATATCAGCGCCTATACCAGAGGGATCTAATAAAATAGGTGTAGTGAGCTTAGATAACGCTATACTACCAGAAGATGCTGCAAAAGATTCTACTTTATCCGATATAAACTCGCGCATAAGCTACCTTATATCTCAATTTGTGTCGTCAGCTCCAGGTACCCATAAAGCTCTTCTGATAAGTATATGCAACAAGCTCGATGCCATAAAGAGTTCTATTGAAGCGTCTTATGACTCTGTCAAGCTCTACGAAACAGTTGAGTATAATAACATAGCAGCAAACTCAGTACTTGTTACGGACGTCATCACTAATGCGACAAGTGGAAAATTGTTGCTAGCTGCAGCCTCAAATAGTCCACTGGGAATGTTGATTACAGTTACTACTTCTGCAGATGGAATAAAATACTGGCCGCTATCAGGATTTACTAAAATAGAAGTAGTTGGAAATAGGCTGCATTTGATATCTGTGCCCTCAACACTTAAATACATTAAAATAGAAATATCAAATCCGTCTACATATTCTAGCATTAATGGCGCGTACCTAAGGGTTGATAGAGTACTTTAAAGGAGATCATGACTATATGACAGTAGTCAAGTCTTGATGTTATTGACTTTTTATTTGCATGCAGGTATCTTTAATAAGATATATAAAGCGTGACGAGATATTCTGCGTCTATTCTGCGCGAAATAGCAATTACGATATTATAGGAGATTTACTATGGCATCCTCAGAAGTAGGTGGAAATATAGTGTTGAGAAACGGCAAAGTATTACTCAGAAACGGGCATATAGTGACAAAACAGGACGTAAAACCTGCAGAATAATAATTATTGGAGGGGCTGAAAGGCCCCTCCTATACAGTACAGGAGATATAGCATGTCAGGACTAATTCAATTAACAGGACGGCAGGTAAAAGACCACAGCCTTGAAGTGGCAGATCTTCCTCTAGCCTCATCTCCTGGTGAGATATTAATATCGTCAGAAGTCAATGGTGAGAATGTATTCCTACCGAAAAAACACAGTGAGCTTAATGTATCAAATGGCATACATCCAGTACACGCATTTCAATTCAACTCATTAGAAGATAGAGATTCTTTCATACCAGAGGATACGGACATCGGTAAAATTTGTAGAATAGGCGAGCATTTTTATATGCTCTCCTCCGCAGATCCTATTAAATGGTCTTCATTTGGAGCCCCTTCTGCCGAACTTGATTCTGGTGGAGCAACTACTGAGTACACTGTTAACGACGAAATAGATGGAGGACACGCATAATGGCTTATAGAATAGTGCTAAGAAATGACATAAAAGCAAATTGGGAGCTGTCAAATCCTATACTCGCATTAGGAGAAGTAGGTATAGATAGAACTCTAGGCATGATGAAGATAGGCGATGGGACGTCTGCGTGGAATGATCTTCCATATAGAGGAATAGACGGTACTTCGGTATTGAATGGCTCGGTAGACCCAGCTTCAGAAGGTAAGCTGGGAGACTTCTACGTTAATACCGCGTCCAACACTATTTTTGGCCCAAAAACAGAATCAGGGTGGGGGACAGGAGTTTCTCTGGTCGGTCCGCAGGGCCCAATGGGTCCGGCAAGCGGACGAACTATATTTAACGGAGTAGGAAATCCGGCCCCTGAGGTTGGGGATATAGATGACTTCTATCTAGATACGTTTTCTAAGATAATATTCGGGCCAAAAACCATTACTGGATGGGGCTCCGGAACAAGCTTAATAGGTCCAGTTGGACCAGCTGGAGAAAAAGGCGACCAGGGTGTGGCAGGACCTCAAGGGAACATAGGTCCTGTTGGACCCGTAGGTCCAAGGGGAAACACTATTCTTAGTGGAGATTCAGACCCAGTTTCTGGCGCTGGATCAGAAGGCGATTTCTATTTGAACGTCGCGACTTCAACTATATTTGGGCCTAGAAAATTTGGTGAGTGGGGAGTTGGAATCAGTTTAGTTGGTCCAACTGGCTCTGACGGAAATACTATTCTTAACGGACCAACAAATCCAACTGGGTTAGTCGGAGTTGACGGAGACTTTTATATACAGACAACTGAGGGCGTTATATATGGACCCAAAAGTATGGGAATGTGGGGTCTACCAACGAGTATAGTTGGGATACATTCTTTAGACTTTCACTCTGACGTGGATGGCTGGGCTAACTCTAATCCAGTAATGGATGGGGTAGCTACCCCTGGAACCAGTAACAGAATAGCCAGACAAGACCACGCGCATCCCTCTGATACTTCGAGAGAGCCAGCGTTTATTAAAAATAATGCGTTCAATAAAAACTTTGGATCTTCTGCGGGAACGGTATGCGAGGGAAATGACGCCAGATTAAGTGACGCCAGAACCCCGGTGGCGCATAACCATGACGCATCCACAGTCACTACAGGAGTATTCGCTGCGGCAAGGATACCTGTTTTGGATGCTAGTCAGATAGGCACCGGCGTGTTCGATATTAATAGAATACCTGCAGCGGCGTTAGAACGACTCGTTCCGGTTACTAACCAAGCCGCCAGATATACTCTAACTACTAATGAGGTGCAGTTAGGTGATACTGTAAAACAACTGGATACGGGCATTATGTATGTAGTTACAGATGTAGCTAATTTGAATAGCGATGCTGGGTACATGGAATACACCGCGGCATCCGCTGCGTCAGTTCCATGGTCTGGAGTTACAGCTAAGCCAACTACAATAACAGGATATGGCATTACCGACGCAACCCCGAGCTCCCATATTGGAGCTACAGGATCCGCGCATGGAGTAGTTAGCACCTCTATTAATGGATTTATGTCCAGTACTGATAAAACTAAATTGGACGGGATAGCGTCTGGAGCTACCGCATATAGCGATTCTTTAGCTCGAACTGCCTGCGTAGCGCAAACTATAACTAATGGGGTAACCACTTCAGCTCCTAGCCAGGATGCCGTATTTGACGCCTTAGCGCTTAAAGCAAATGTGGCCAGTCCGACCTTTACTGGAACAGCTACAAGCGCGTCATTTGCGTCTACAGTAGCTACAGGTACCGCCCCAATGACTGTAGTAAGCACTACAGCGGTGGCCAATTTGAACGCAGACCTACTGGATGGAAACCACGCCAGTGCTTTTGCTACATCAGGGCACACTCATCTATATGCAGGGTCAGCATCTGCCGGAGGAGCAGCTAATAGTGTAGCTAGCTCTCATTCTCCTGGTACCGGACTTTCAGGAAGCGCGTATAACGGATCTGCAGCTCAGACATGGAACGTGTTGTACGGATCTTCTGCAGGTACAGCGTGCCAAGGTAACGACACTAGACTCAGCGATGCTAGAACCCCGATATCGCATACCCATGGAAATGTGTCGAATGCTGGAGCAATAGGCACGACTGCAGGATTACCGATAGTGACTGGAACATCTGGAATATTGCAAGCAGGATCGTGGTCAGCCACTACTCCAGCTGCAGCCACCACTACTGGTGCAGTCGGAACGAGCACTTCCCCTGCCAGGAGTGATCATGCTCATCCTAGCAGAATAGCCACTTCAGCCCCGGCAAGCCCAGTAAATGGCGATATATGGATGGTGTAACTTATGGCATTACATACTAAAAAACTTTACTACGTAAAGGGTGGAACTACCTACTCGATTAATTTGTATACCAGTACATCTGACATAGGTCCTGACTATATCTCCATAAGAGACGGATCCACCACAGTATACGCCCCATTAGGGGAAGTTACTGCGGGAGATGTGTCCTTTATTAGAGTCATGAAGGGCGGAACAGTAAAGGGTATTCTTACTGCCTATAATAGCTGCACGACCTCATACGTAGTCCCTGCCGGAGTTACCTCTCTATCTGTAAAAATGTGGGGAGCTGGGGGCGGAGATCTATCCGCATACTACCCTGGAAACTACGGAGGAGCTGGAGGCTGTGTGACTGGAGTAATCCCCGTAACTCCGTTGGAAACGCTAACTCTCGTGACTGGAGTGGGTGCGGGAAACGGGTTTATTAGGGCGTGTGGTAACGCCGGATATGGGGCCTATTTTACAAACCAGGGAGCTCAGGGTGGAGGCGCCTCATGGATATTTAGGGGCAGCACCCCTCTCATGGTGGCCGGGGGTGGTGGTGGCGCTCCGCAGGGAAACGGCTCCGGAAAAGGTGGCGGTGGAGGCGGGCTGACTGCGCAGGCTGGAGCTACTGGAACTAATCCAGCTAGACACGGACAGGGGGGCACCCAATCAGCAGGCGGAGCAGGCGGAGCCGGAAATCCAGGTGCCTACAACGGACTTCCAGGATCTTACTTACAGGGTGGAGATGGTGTACTCGTAAGCAACGTAGGTGGACTCGGCGGATCCGGTGGCGGAGGTGGATACTACGGTGGAGGTGGCGGCGGCAGTGATACTGCTTATTTAAGCGGCGGTGCTGGAGGTGGCGGATCTAGCTACACCGATAGTTCAGTAACTTCTGTGGTGCACTATCCAGCTAACTATAATGTCCCGGGGAACTCGTCTGATCCGGATAGAGGAGTGGCTGGCAATCCCGTAATAATGCAAACTGAATGGACTCCAGGTGTTGGTAAAATAGTAATAACGTATTAAGGTGTGAAATATAATGAACAGAAAAATGTTAGAAAAAAACTATAAGACCAACGTCATACAGTCGCCATCTACATTTGGCGAGCTGGAATACAACGAATTAAAGCTAACCTCCTTGATTTCTGAGATAGAAAAAGACATAATGATATTAAGACTGCAAAAGGCGGGTCACGCTATACGGCGGGAGGAGGAAGAAATGGAACGGCGAAGCATTTCTTCTGAAAAAGTGGCGCCGGGCGGTTCTGTCAAATGGTTTGACAGAATAAAAAACTACTTTTCTTTGGGGTCACCCAAAAAGTAAACTCAGGAGGATACTATGAGTTTTCTAAGACTTAACAAGAATCAGATCGGACTTCAGACTGTTGGAAACAGTCACATCGACCCTTCAGATCCAATTTCAGAAGCCAATTTAAATTTGGATGTAAATACCTCCGCTCTAGCTCAGAGCATTGCGGATCTGTCTAGCGGCCTATCTGGACTCAGCGGCAAGATGGTCGCTGTATTTGGGCAGATATCTAACGTAGCTATTGCACAGTCGGCCTCTATCCTGACCGCAGTAGACGCTTCCCTTATCGATATCTATCCAAGCAGAGATCTAGCTGCTAACGGAGACGCGTCTAACGAGGGTCTTATTACAGCAGAGCCCTTCAACAAGATTCCAATGAAACTAAGTGGGAGCAATCTCCCTGTAGAGATGCAGGAAGGCGGACCGGACATCTACGGTAGACTGGTGTACACTGAAGCTAATCCAGAAGGAAGCAGATTTGACATAGAACTGTTTTATATGGACGGCTCTGGCGTAGAACAGGTAGCCACTGTGCCTGCCGCTTGCAACGCAGATATTCTAGTTCCAATGAGCTTGCTGCTTGAAAACGTGCCGTTCCAGAGCTTGACTCACGGAGTTGCATTTGTAGATGGATTGCCAGCAGAGCATTTCCACGAAATAGCCTCTGTAAATGGACTTCAGGGTGCTCTGGATGACATCGGCGGAAGATTAGATGTAAACGAAGATGACATCGTCACTTTGTCGGACGATCTAGCCGCTCTGGATGCAAGAGTTGTTACTGCTGAAGGAAGCATTTCCACCCTGCAGGGCGAGATGGTAGCCGCCCAGGCTGATATCGCTGGACTGGAAGAATCAACTGTTACTATCGGAGAAGTTGCTCTGATAGCTAACATCAAAGAGGGCGTTGATCTAAGCGCGCAGGCTGATGGCGTCCTTGCTGCCTTCATAGTAGGAGAAAACTATGTCGCCAATAGCCTAAGAGTATTTGTCAACGGCTCTCGTCAAACCAGGGGCGTCCAATACAATGAGAATGGCAGCGCTGGAGAATTTACTTTCGTATCTGGGGCCATACCAGAATCTACCGACAGCGTAACTGTTGACTACGTAAAACTAGTCTGAATGTAATTTTAACTAATGGAGGGCGCTAACGGGCCCTCCATTTTTTATTTGACAATATACGGTACAATATAGTATCTATAATAGATACAGATAGTAAAGAGGTTTGACATGCCAAATATGTTTGTTCCATTTGACCTTGGAGTCAAAGATCTTACGACGAAAAGTGCCATATTAACCTGGGATTTAAACAATGTGGCAGAGTATAAAGCAGGAACCTATTATAAGGTATACCTGTCAGATAACGGTACCGCGTTTACAGAGCCAGCTATAGTTGCCAATATACGAACGTTATCCGTTCCGCTAAAGGCTAATGAGTTTTGGTTTGCAGTTACATCAATAGTAGACGGTTTAGAGAGTGTTAAAAGCGCTCCATTTAAAGTAACTGCCAAGTTGGGGATGTCTGATAGCCGAGATAACAGCACTGTAGCCATAGATATAAACGGCAACCCTGCTAAACTTATTGTAGATGAAAACGGGTCGCTTAAAACTACTGCGACACTTTCTACCGCAAGCATAAGCGTAGCAGTATCCGGAGGAGCTACAGAATCAAAGCAGGATTCTTTAATAGCCGCGGTATCTGACCTTGACAATAACATAACTATAACAAATAGTGATATACTAGATAAGCTAGACGAGCTCGCTGATAAGCTCGACACGATATTGACTCCTAAAGTATTCACGGTTGAAACTACTATGTCAAATGTTGGCACTGATGGCGCTATAACTTTTTTAGCTATAAAAAATAAAGCCAAAATAAATAGGATAACAGTCCTAAAAGAATTTGGATCAGCCAGCCAGTTTAAAGTTGAGTTGACTAACACGAATGCATTAATAGCCGAAAGAAACATAGTGCTAAGAGAATTCTCCGCGCAACAGTATGACCCAAATAGAATAGATGTTGTCAGAGAGTTTTCTTTCATAAATAAAGACGGTCAAGATCTAATGGGGGTGAGGTTGACTCCGGACACAGGAACTAGTAATATATTCTATATTTGTATTACAGGAATAGAAGCGTAATTTCACAAGGAGATTTTTATGTCAAATATTTTTCCACTTATGCCCGCAGAAGCCAAGTTGAGACAGGATCTTGGTACACATGGAGATACCGGAAATGAACTACATGCCAAGGTAGACAGAGTACTTGCAGACACCGGTAATATACTCACCGATACTGCCGATATTCAACCTAAACTCGGCACATTCATTACTGGAACTGTAGCAGGGGATATCGCAGACCTTAAAACCACGGTACAGTCACTTGATCCTAATAATGACGACGTTATTGCACTGTTGGAAGACGCCGATATAGGCCTGTCTGCTATAAAAACAGAAGTTTCTACCAATGGCGCATCTATACTCGTATTGGATGGGAAGATAGGGACTCCAGCTAATGCTACGGTATCTGAGGATATAGCAGCCATAGCACTGGATGTAACTGACGCTATTACCGCTATTGGTGCTATTGATACCAAATTAGGCTACCCATCTGCTGGAACTGTATCAGCAGATTTAGCTGCAATATTGAGTGCAGTCAGCGTCATTAGTAACAGCACCAGAACGGTTGTTCCAATGTTGGAAGAATTCGAGCTTCCTCCTACCGGGCAAACCTATTCTTATTACATTGCTCTTAATAATTTCGACGGAGACGGGATTCCTAACGACGCAGACTCCCTCCCAACTGTATCTGTTATAGAATCAGCAGGAGGAGCTTCTCGCTCCGCTAATCTGGTAGACGACGCTGGCATCGCTTCTACTACTATGATTAAGGATTCTGTTGGTAGATACCATATCAGATACAAAGTAACTGACACTCATGCCGCCAATGAAGGACTTCTGTTCTCATTTACCCTTGTAGAAGGCGGAGTCACTCGTGTATTTGATAAAGTAGCTCGCACTGTTGAAGAAATAAGTTCTACCTTTACTGTATCAGACCGTGTAGCTCTTGGAAATGTCCAGGCAGACACTGACGATATACAATCTAAGATTGGCTCTCCAGTAACTGGATCTATAGCCGCTGACATAGCAACTGTCAGGACTGAGCTAAGTGCTCTTGACGACAAAGTAGACGCTATCCCAGCAGAATTATCTTCTATTAAAGATTCAGTATCTGAAGTTAAGAATAAAGACATCAATGGAACCTATGATGCTGCTACAGACTCACTGGAAGCTATTAGCGAAAAGCTAGATACTATGGCAGCTGCTGCTAACAACAACACCTTTGTTAGAGCATACAAGTCATCTGGATCAATAAGCAGTGGAAGCTCCGAACTTGTAGCGATAGAAGCTGTGAATGGCGTAACTTCTCCTTATATTAATGTAAAGGAAATCAGAGTAGTACCGAGTACTCAGACTTCAACTAACTTTACAGTAGAACTGTTTGAAGACGCGGCTGCTACACTGTCACTAATGAAGTTTGAAAAAGCTAATGCCACTAAGAATGACTTGCGCCTGGCCATAGATTTAGTGTATATTAACCGTGATGCCTCTCCTGTTAGCAAGATATACGTTAAGATCACAAACGTGTCAGATTCAAGCTCAAGTGTATTTAACGTAGAAGTTCGTGGTATTGCACTTACCGTCTGATACATTCACGAGTAGGCAAAAGGAGATTTGATGTATGTCGATACAGTATCCTATAACCGGGCTTACTCGTGACCAGTTAGACGCCTTAGAAGGTACTAATGGGGCCCCTTCGGATGTAAACAGATTTGTCACATCCGAAGACCCCATATTGCTTCATGGAGACCAGGCGG
>ENA-UPXM01004683-UPXM01004683.1-activated-sludge-metagenome-genome-assembly--contig:-NODE-4683-length-13852-cov-6.410162_pt1 | contig 13852 bp, 8 predicted proteins | sample MGYA00238178_ERZ772708 | MGnify/ENA primary metagenome ERZ772708 (study PRJEB29002, sample SAMN05720212) | activated sludge metagenome | isolation source: anaerobic digester from wastewater... | reverse complement strand
TTATTCTAACTCTGTTTTTATTTATCACTTCTGCGTGTGTTAATTAGTGTATAGGCAAAAAATTATGAGACTTGAAAGTACTCATTTTTCGAGAAAACAAACTTTGTTTCGAAAAACTTTTTAAATTTATACTTTTTTACGATACTGTGTCCAAAATTTATAATAACAAATCAATTTTTTATATATTGCCAGATTGTTTGTCTAAGGAATAGGAGCAAAGCCTCTCTGTTCAAATTCAAATTTGTATAACGAATACGTAACTAAAATACAACACGCAATCCCTGATTGCCAGACAAATAAATGCCACGAGATTGTAAATAAAGAAAATTTTAAACATATGAGATGCTATCATTTTTCACTATTACTGTTTTTTGCAACATTTTTATCAATTGGTGTTTCAGGACAAAGTAGCACAATTGACAGCCTATTAAGATTGGTAACAATAGAAAAAGAAGATACTTCGAAAATCTCGCTTTATATTAAATTGGGAGACTGTTTTGAAAAATCAAATCCAGATTCCAATCGCTATTTTACCTCAAAGGCTTTAGAATAATTAATAGGATAGCTAAAAAAAGACGCAACGACAAATATGGACCTATTCTTGGTCAATATCAAGCTCGTTTGGGGAAAATTTATTTTCAGCAGAAACAATATGAAAAAGCTGTAGAATATTACTACCAATCAATTAAAACGTTCAGGAACTACGAAAAATCGAAAAACATAGAAGTAGCTAATAGTTCGAAAAAAGGAGTGATAGACGGATATTTTTGTTTGGGCCTTGTTTTTTCAGAGAAAGAGAATTCCGATAAATCGATAGAATTTTATTCTGAAGCCATTAAGCTTATGGAACAAGTCTCTGATTTTCAGGGCATGGCGCGTTCTTTCAATAATGTTGGCACAGTCTATTACTATCAGGGAAATTTACAAAAAGCCATTGAGTCGTACAACAAGTCTATTGAAATTAGAGAACAAATAGGTGATTTTGATGGCATTGCTAATAATTATTTGAATATTGGAGTGCTTTACACCGATCAGGGAAAATTTGATTTGGCAATCGACAGCTATTTAAAAGCCCTGAAGCTTAAAGAAGAAATCAATGATAAGGTTGGAATAGCTCACTGTTACAACAATATAGGAAATTTACATGCTGAACAAAATAGTCCAAAAAAGGCTATAGAATATTATTTAAAGGCACTTGAAATACGTGAAAATATTGACGATAAAGAGGGAATTTCTGGTTGTTATACAAACATTGGAGCAACTTATTCAGAATTAGGTCAACATGATAAAGCCTTAGAATATTTCCAAAAAGCAATTCCGGTATACACCGAACTGTCAGACTATAGTGGATTAGCTGACAATTATAATAATATGGGGGTTGTTTATCGAAACAAAAGCGAGTTTTTTAAAGCAATGGAGTTCTTTAAAAAGACTTTAGCCATTAGAGAAAAAATTAATGATAGTCACGGGTTAGCTGCGGTTAATTCAAATATTGCCACAACATATTCTGATATGTCTAGCATTGTTAGTAAGGGAAAATCGGCTGAATATCTTAAATTATCACTTAAATACGGCCTAGATGCCTTACAATTAGCAAAAAAGATTGGTTCTGTAACGCTGCAAAGAGCAATTGTTGATGGATTAGTTACGTCGTACAAACTTAATAGTAATTATGTTAAAGCATTAGAATATGCTCAGCTTAGCATTGAGCTTCGTGACAGTTTGTTTAAGGAAGAGAAAGCAAGAGCTTTGGCTGAAATGGAAACTCATTATCTTTTCGATAAAAAGCAACAAAAAATTGACAAACAGAGTGAACAACTTGAAAGTCAACAACAAATAATTTCAAGTGTAGAGTGGGAAAATAAAAAGAAAAAAACTTATCTGATAATAGCAATAATAAGTACTTTGGGGTTGGCTTCCATTACGGTGTTTTACGTGTGTAAAAGCAGACAAAGACATTTTGAAACAAACAAACTGTTAGTGCAATTAAATACAGAAATATTACAGCATAAAAAGGAAATATTGACATTGAGAGATGAGATTGAACTAAAAAACAACAGTATCACAAATGGCATTGAATATATTGGTTGTGTTCAAAGAAGCATATCAACCAGCCTACAATCAATAAGCGAAATTTTTAATGACTTCTTTTTAATTTATAAACCGCGTAAAATATTAAGTGGCGTTTTCTATTTAGTAAGACAAAACGAGCGATCAATATATATAGCGGTAGCCAACTCAATAGGGCATGGAATACAAAATTCATTTATCAGTTTGCTGGGATATTCGTTCTTAAATGAAATTGTACATAATAAAATTAGTTCACACACAAATTTGGCTTTGGATGAGATAAGAGAAAAAATTAAAAACAGCTTGCCTCAAGTCGAAAATACCGATAATCAAGATAATGGATTGGCGATAGCGTTTTGTATTATCAATAAAGCTTCAAAAAAACTTTACTATTCGGGAGCGAGAATACCCTTACAGTTAGTTCGTCATAAAGACGGCAAAACGGAGCCCGTTTCAGAGGTTTTTGAACCCGATTGCCAGCCCATTGGAGCTTATGTTGACGAGAAGCCATTTGTCGAGAAAGTTGTCCAGTTGCGCGAAAAAGATGCTCTTTATATTTTTGCTAATGATATTTTGCAACTTGAAGATAAAAATAGACAAGAGTTTGCCGAAAAGCAGTTAAAAGAAACTATTCTTGCTGAAAGCAACAAAAGCATGAAAGAGCAGGGTAAAAATATTGAAACTTTTATTTCAGAATTGCAAGGAAATAACGACGAAGCCGACGATATTTTAGCTCTCGGAGTTAGAATTTGAGACACTAATTGACGATTTGCTTTAATGCTCTTGCTGTAGGGAGCGGTCTTTCCTCTTTCAGTATCAATGTATCGTAGATAATTTTTATCCATATTAAAATACATGGAAATGCTTTTAATACATACGGTTTAACAAACTCCTCTCTCAAATATCTCGGGAAAATATCAGTTGGAGATAGTGTCGTTAATATAAAAGCAGTTACAAAGAGAATGATATTTAGTTTTGTTTTTTTGCATTGAATAAACCACAGTGCTACACCTGTCATGGCTAAAATAAACGTTGGAGATTCGGCTTTGTGATTAAAAATCACAATCCAAATTAATATTGAACTCATTATAAGATACTTGAATGTATATTCTCCGTACATTTTTATCTTATAGAAAGGTAATAGAAAAATTAATGCTCCTGTGGCAACAACAATGTTTTTGTTTATATCAATTGCAAACCAGGAATTTAGCCAACCCATAACTGAATATCCGTAAGATGCGTCATGATCATTTGCAAGTAAGTTTAAGTAGCTGTTAAATAATCTCGTATATTGCTCGAAATCAACGAAAATCAGTGGTAGAATTAGTAAAAGCCCTGTCCAAAACAATGCGTATAAAGCTGATCTCCATTTCTTGGGATAGAACAGGAAAAGTGCAAAACCTACAAGTCCAAAGAGTTTTATAAAAACCGAAAACACAATGCATAAAGTTGCCCAAAAAGATTTGTCCCTTTCCAGCAAACCAAAAGACAAAACAATTAAACCGGCTATTAAAGCGTTGGATTGCTGGTTTTGCATTGATGTCATAAGTTCTATCAGCACAATTAATAAAATCAACCCTTTTTGGTAAAGGCTTAATCTTGGCAAATAATAGATAGCGAATAGTAAAACTAATGCGTTTAAAAGATTCCACAAGCTCAATCCAAGCCAATCAGGAAGAATATTAAAACAAGCGAAAAAAACAGAGAAAGTTGGTGTATATTTATACAGGTCCCAGTGTTCTTCAGGGTACAAAACATATAAGTCTTGCTGGTTTTTAAGATGTTCAAAAGATTTTTCAAAAATGGTATAGTTGTTATATCTGTTGTAAACGATACCACCATCATGATAAGTCTTTGTTCCAATTAAAGATTGAACACTAGCGCCTAATGCAAATAGAATATATATAGCTATTATTATTCGCTTATCTGAGATTGTTTTTATTAATTTATCTTTCATTCGTTTGCAATTTTTCAGTTTCGGGTCGCGTGGAACTCACATGTTTAATAATCATTTGATTGTGTACCAAGTTAGGTTGGAATGTTCGTTTCATAACAATTCAAAATGTACGTCTTTAGAGCATATTACAAAGTATTTAAGCACAAATTTGAAATGCATTTTATTGATTAAACCTAAAACCAATAGAGAGATCAATACGACCTAAGCCCTCACGCTTATTTTTTTCTAATTCGACTGTTTGTGTGGTTACTCCATTATCAACTTTAATTCTGGATAAAGTCCCTGCAATAAACGAAATCTGAAATCCTACCGATGCTTTTTCTGATACTTTAATATCATAGCCAACATCTATGGATAATCCAATTGTGTTGCCAGTATATTTATAATTATTGATAAAAACAGCATTGTTTGAATATCCCATATAACCTAACGAATAGTTTATATAAAGGGCATTCCTTTTTTTCTTGTCAAAGTATCTTGTCGAAAACATTGGTCCAATAAATGAGGTAGTTATATCATCGCTCATCTTGCCGTACACTCTGCCGCCAGCTTCTTGCTCTACATATATGTTTACACTACTTGTAGTTGTTTTAAAAAAGTAGCATTTAGCCCCAACACCAAACTGTTCTTTAAAATAATAGGTTAAATCTCCACCAAAATGGAAGCCATTTTTTAAATCTTTTATATAACCTGCAAAATCGTTTGAAAGACCTTCCGGAGCTCCAGCTGTAAGGCGACTATATCCTACATTAAATGCAAATCTTAAGCGTTGAGAATTATTGTTGTCAACAAGATTATCTGTGGGTACTTCACTGGTAGGAAAGTAGTTTAATTGATGGGTTTTAATATCCGACTGGGGCAGTAAGGTGTTTCTAATCTCATCATTATGTTTAAAAGTGAAATATACTCTATCTGCTTCTACGGTTGTAATTTTACAGTTAATTGAATCTCCGTCGTTTGTAACTATCAAGTCCTGAGAGAATATTGATTTGGAAATGAAAATTAAAAGAGTAATAATAAATACTTGTCTCATTGGTTTTTAGCATTAAAAGATTCAAACTCAATTTTTCCTGTTTTATTGTCAACTAATTCAAGCTGGGGTCGTCCAACAAAAGCTCCCATTCCAATTGAGCAACGCAGATAATAGGTTTTACCCATTTTAACGTTAATTGGAACTTCCGATTTTGCTTCTGTCTTAGCCCATAGCGTATTTCTACCATCTTTTTTTATGTAGAGTGTAGTTTTAAAGTTATTAATGACCCGGCAAATTACAGAGTCTCCAAGATATAAATCAAAGTTAACCGCTGCACCATATCCACCGTATCTATATACGTTAAGAATTGCATAATCAACGTCTAATAACTCCTCTTCCTTTTGAGCAAAGTTTTCTATATCTTTAACTTTTAATATTTTAGCAGTAATTCTGTGGCACGAGCTCCCCATTGCGGTTGGAGGTTTATGTTCAATAATTTTAATTGCGTTTCCTCCTGTTTTTCGGGCTTCAAGTTTGGCTTTGTCAACAACAGTGCTAAAGTCGCAATTTGTGGTAAACCCTGTATCACCGATTTTTACTTGTCCCAAAACTTCTGAGTTGTCAGGTTCCGGTTGGTTCAAACCAATTACAACAACGTCTTGTTTATAGTCTATAGGAGGATAAGTTTTACTGATACTGGTTGAAACCCGAGGATTGCACGAATTGAGAAGGATTAGTGCAGAAATAATAGAAAATCCGATTAATTTTTTCACTATCTGTTAAATTGTTTATGTGAACTAGAACTTGTTCAAAATCAATAACGTAGTGAAAAAAGTTGTTCTCAGTATTTTGAATATTAAATTCCACTACGATTTACAAATGCAAACATACAGAGTTTTATTTTATAAACGATGAGTATTTTGAAAACAATTCGGAATCTATATTAACCATTAAGGGGTAGAGACGGAGCATGCTCCGTCTCTACAATATTCGTACAAGTTACATTTCCATATCGTCTGAAAAATCCTCGGTTTTTTCGCCGTTAGTTCTTTGTCTCTTGACTCCTTCGTTCAGTTTATAGCTAAATCCAATGGTAATTCTTGGCATATTAGGTTGACGATATGAGTAGTCGTAAAAATTAGGTCCTTCGGAAGTAAATTCCCAACGGAATTTTCCAAAAGGATTGCGCATTGATATTGATATAGTTCCTTTTCTGTCCAAAATGTGATGTCGGTAACTTAATCCATTGTTGTAAAATGCACCGCGTGTTCCTTGTGGGCTAACAGAAGGAGAGAAATACATTGCGTTAGCAGTTAAAGTGCCATTTTTGCTCACTCTGAATGTAAGATTTGCACGGAACGTATGATTCATTGAACTTGTATTTACAGGCATATTGTTTGTGAAACCCTCGATTTTATAATGGAAAAATGAATAATTACCGTCGAATTGAAGCCATTTCGTAAACGAATGCCTTACGTTTGCCTCAACGCCTAATGACGAGTTTTTATTCATATTCTCAAATGTATTAAGCATCACTCCCGGATTATTTTCTGGGTCGTACAAGCGATTTACTCTCGAAATTGCATTATCGGTTTGTCTGTAAAACAGAGTTGCGCTTGCTGTTGATTGTCCAAAATATCTTAAATAGTTGATTTCCAAAGCATGGCTAAACTCAGGGTCAAGATTTGGGTTACCTCGTCTAACACTGTAAGCGTCTGAGAATGACTCATAAGGATTTAGAAAGAAAATAAAAGGACGATTTACCCTACGACTATATCCTGCCATAAATTTGTTGTTACCTGTTGAGTTGCTTAGGTGTATTGTCGGGAAAAAGTTAATGTCCTCCTTAACACTTTTCGAGCCATCAGATTCTTGATGTAAGTTAATTCTGTAATATTCGGTTCTCAATCCTAATTGGAATTCCCATCTTTCAATTTTACTGCTACCCATTATATATACAGCATGGATTTGGTCGTCGTACAGCAAGTGGTTAACACTGTTTGACAGCATATAGGGGTTGTTATAGTTAGTGTTTTCAAAATCAATCTGTCTAAATCGTGATTTTGCACCCGTTTCAAATTTGAAAAAAGTAAATGGCTTAGAATAGTCTAATTGAATTGTTTGAGCTTGCTCTGCTGTCCATGAGCTATCTTGCCATTCGATAGTTTTAATATTATCAACAAACTCATCATTATAACCAAAGTTGTTGAACTTGTTTCCCGACAAAGATCCCATTATTTGTAGTTCGTGACCCTCGTTGTCAAACTTGTGCAGAAATGTACTATTTACATCGTAATTGTCTCTTTTTCCGTTTGATTTATTGTTTGTTATTAGATTAATTGTTGAGTCGGGGCTTGAGTGAGATATTGTCTGTTTGTTCTTTGATTCAGATTCGTCTCCTCCAATACGTATTAAACCGTTTATACTTAGCGATGATTTTTTTGTTAAATCTACTTCATAACCTAGTCGGAATGTGTTGCCTATGTTGTCTGATAATCTTTCGCCCTTTTCGATACGTGTAATGGTGTCAGTGTTAATAAATGTTTTTCTTTCTCCTCCTCTCAACCCAGAGCGAGACGACCGGTGTAAGTCATAGCCAAATGTCAATGAGTGTCCTTTGTTTCTGTAATTGAGGTTTGCCGACACGTTGTAACGATCTATCATACCTATCCAGCCCGAGTTCCCTGCGCTTACATCGAGCAAGCCGTTCAAACCGCTTTTTGTATCTTTTTTCAAAGTCACGTTAATAATTCCGGTTAGTCCATCTGGTTCGTAACGAGCTGAAGGGTTTGTAATTACTTCAATATTTTCGATACTTGAAGCCGGTATCTGTTTCAGAGCGTCGTTACCTGTTAGAACTGTGGGCTTTCCGTTTATTAAAACCGTAAAATTATCGCTGCCACGTAAAGTAACATTACCCTCGTCGTCAACCTCAAAACCCGGTGTGTTTTCTAACACCTCTACAGCTGTAGTCCCGACAACATTGGCATTCCCGGCAACTTGAACAACTTTACGGTCAATTTTATAAATTATTTCGTTGCGCCTATCTGTAACTACTGCTTCCTGCAACGTTATAGCCGAAGGATTGATGGTAATAGGTTTTAATGTAATAGTTGGACTTTGTGGCGAAATTGTAATCCCTTGTAAGGTATATCTTTCATATCCAATAAACTGAACAACCATATAGTATTTCCCGGGACGTTTTGCTTCGATTTCAAAACCACCATCTTCGCCCGTAATAGTTCCATCGACCATAGAGCTGTCGCGTTGGCTGTATAATACAACATTTGCGTACATAACAGGCTTGTTGTTTTGGCTGTCGAGAATCGTTCCATGTAAATTAAACTTCATTCCTGGTTGTGGTTGTGCAAAAACCGATGTCAGTGTGATTATTGACAATATGGTGGATAAAAAAAGTGCTTTGTACATAAAAACTATCAATTAAAAATTAAAAACATTTCATAGACAAAATGGGAGCCAAAAGGTTTATTCGTTGGGGTTAAATTTTTATTGTTTAATTTTAAACCGAATAATTTGATAATAAAAGTTGCGTGGGTAGAGACAGGGCATGCCCTGTCTCTACAATCGTCACAATTTTATCATATTAAAAATAAGCAATAGCAGGATGAATTGTTTATTTTTGTGCTTAAAACAACAATAATATGCAGAAAGAATTTACCGATATAAGTAAAATAGGCGAGTTTGGCTTGATAAATAAGATATCAGAAACCGTAAAACTTTATCATCTCGACTCGGAGAAAGGTATCGGAGATGATGCCGCAATATTAAACTTCAATGGCAGTAAAATTTTAGTTACTACTGATATGCTAACAGAGGGTGTTCATTTTGATTTAACATATATGCCGCTACAACATTTGGGATATAAGGCAGTTGCAATAAATCTCTCGGATATTTATGCAATGAACGGCGAGCCCAGGCAGATAACGGTTTCTATTGGCTTGTCGTCAAGGTTTTCGGTTGAGCATATCGAAGAGATTTACAAAGGAATAAATAAAGCGTGTGAGTTTTATAAGGTAGATATCGTGGGCGGTGATACCGTATCTTCACTCAGCGGACTTATAATTTCCATTACAGCCATCGGAGTAGCAAATGAAAAAGAGATAACTATGCGTAGTGGTGCTCAAGAGAATGATTTAATATGTGTTTCAGGAGATTTAGGTGCCGCGTACTTAGGACTAAAACTTTTGGCGCGCGAGAAGGCTGCGTTTGAGGTCGCTCCACATCAGCAGCCACAATTTGATGGATATGAATATCTGATTGAGAGACAGTTAAAACCAGAACCACGTCGTGATATTTGTAATAAGCTGAGAGAAGCAGGCATAATTCCAACCTCAATGATAGATATAAGCGACGGATTATCAAGTGAATTGATGCATTTAGCCCAAAACTCGGAAGTAGGTTGCCGTATATACGACGAAAAATTACCTATCCATCAGCAATCAATAAGACTTTGCGAAGAGTTTAATATCGACCCATCAATACCTGCCCTTAATGGCGGTGAGGACTACGAGCTTCTTTTTACTATCAAACAGTCTGATTACGAGCATATTGCAAAAATTGAAAATGTGTCAGTCATAGGGCATATAACATCGTACAAAGGATTGTGCGAGATTGTTTTCAGAGACGGAACAGCTGTACCCTTAACAGCGCATGGGTGGAATGCCTTTGTTAACGATGACGAAACAGATATGTGATAAAAGAGCAGAATTGTCTGCAAGTTGAGTTTCTAACTTGTAAACCTTAATATATTGGAAAGTCCAAAAGAAATAGCCTCTGTTTTACCTGAGAATCCCGGTGTTTACCAGTTTTTCGACGATAAAGGAGCGATTATTTACATTGGGAAAGCAAAAAATCTTAGGCGAAGGGTATTATCATATTTTACAAAAAATCATGATAATGCCAAGGTTCGTGTTATGGTCCGACGAATCAGTAGAATTGAGCATATTGTGGTTGATACTGAAATAGATGCCCTACTTTTAGAAAACAGCCTAATTAAGAAGCACCAACCTCGCTACAATATTCTGCTAAAAGACGATAAGACGTTTCCATGGATTTGTATTAAAAATGAGCCTTTTCCTCGCCTGTTTTATACACGCGAAATTGTTAATGATGGTAGCGAGTATTATGGTCCATTTACATCGGTTTACATGGTTAGAACGTTGATAGATTTTCTTCGGAAAACATACTCTATCCGTACTTGCTCTTTAAAGCTAACGCAAAAGAATATCGAAAGTAAAAAATTTAGTAGCTGTTTGGAGTTTCAGATAGATAACTGTAAAGCACCGTGCATTGGGTTACAGAGCGAAGAGGATTATTTGGAAGCCATTCCGCAAATTAGAAATATTTTAAAAGGTAATATCAGCGAGGCTATCCTGCACTTCAAAAATAGCATGATTTCGGCAGCAGAAAGTCTAAATTTCGAGGAAGCAGAGCATGCTAAACAGAAAATGCAACTGTTGGAAAATTATCAGAGCAAATCGACTGTGGTAAATTCCAAAATAAGTAACGTCGATGTTTTCTCGCTCGTTAAAGACGAGAAGAGTTGTTTTATTAACTATCTGAAAGTTGTGCAAGGCTCAATAATACAATCATATACTACTGAATTACAACTACATCTCGACGAGGACAAGGTAGATATTTTGCAAATGGCTATTATCGAGATTCGCGATAAACTAAAGAGTGTATCCAATGAGATTATTGTCCCGTTCAATCCTGAGTTGGAAATGGAAGGGATAAAATTTGTTATTCCCAAAAGAGGCGACAAACGCAAACTTCTTGAACTGTCGGAAAAGAATGCAAAATATTATAGGTTAGAGAGACTGAAAATGTCTGAAAAAGCCAATCCTGCTTTGAAAACCGAGCGACTGCTTGCTCAAATGCAAAAAGATTTAAGACTTCCCAAGCCCCCTGTACACATTGAGTGTTTTGATAATTCTAACTTGCAGGGAACGAATGCAGTATCGGCATGTGTTGTTTTTAAAAACGCAAAACCGTATAAAAGCGAGTATCGGAAGTTTCACGTAAAAACTGTTGATGGTATTGACGACTACACTACAATGCAAGAAGTGATTACACGTCGCTACAAGCGATTGTTAAGTGAAAATAAGCCGTTACCAGATTTGATTGTGATTGACGGAGGTAAAGGTCAACTAAACGTTGCTTACGAAGCATTGAAACGGCTTGGTATTGAAGAAAAAGTGTCGTTAATATCTATTGCCGAGCGACTCGAGGAGATATTTATACCACATGATTCAGTCCCTCTGTATATAGACAAAAATAGTTCAACGTTAAAGGTTATACAAAACATTAGAAACGAAGCTCACCGTTTTGGGATTACATTTCACAGAGACGTTAGAAGCAAAAACTTTGTACAATCCGAACTCGATAATATAAAAGGGATTGGTCCAGCTACAATCCGAACTCTTCTGTCGGCATATAAGTCAATAGATGGAATTAAAAAAGCCACCCATGAGCAGCTTGTCCAAAAAATAGGTAAAAGCAGGGCAGATATTATTTTTGCACATATTCATAAAAAATAAAGTTGAACCTGCCAAGTTAATTAAACAGACAAAATTTATAAAACAAATAAAAAAACTTCTATTGCGATATTTTCAAACGCATCATAATAACACATAAATTTTAAAATATGAAAAACTTAACCCTCACAATAGCCCTTATTGCTTTCGCTTTTTCTTTGCAAGCGCAGTATATAACTCGCGGAACAGAGCCGGGCGAATTTTATTTATCATATTACTGGCACGTGAACGCACAAGATCAAATGGTTTGGGCTATATACCGTTCTGTTGACAACGGAGAGAGTCTAAGCCTGCAATACTCTTTTGCAGAAATGCTTGGTCAGTTCATAGGTATGGAAATTGTAAGTGATGCCAAACCGGGGGTATTGTACGGTATCAATCTACGCAAAAAATTGTATATAAGCCATGATTATGCAAAAACATGGACGTTTGTTGAAAATATCGGCAATGATGGAGGTTATTATGCAGGAAGTGTGTCGGGTGTTATATATAAAGCGTGGTACAATAACTCAATGAGCAGACGAGAGTTGCTAAAAAGTTCTGATTTTGGTAGTAACTTTACCTTGTTATCGATATTGGAACATGGTGGAGATTTTGAAGTTGGAACAGAAAGCAAAGAATTGTACTCTTTTCATGGTATATATAATCTTAATGATACTTATAAAACATATTTTAGCAATAATGATGGTTTGGATTTTCAGTTGCAAAGCGAATTGGATACCTCTATTGTTGGATATTCGCTTTCTGGTATTCAGCCAGGAATTACTCGCGGTGCAAGTGATGGAGAATTATATCTAATAGGTTGGCATAAACCAGCTCATTACAAAATTTATTACAGTAGTGACTATGGTCAAACCTTTGACCTCAAATATCAGTCGGAGTATTGTAATCTTGGTTATTGGGACTTTCTTTTCACGGCAGGGCGCGAACCTGGTTCATTCTATGTAGTGCGTTCTATGAGTCCACATGTAACACCAAATAATCATACAATCGCTTATATAGATTATAGTTCAGACTATGGAGAGACGTTTACAACCTATTTCCATTATTTAGATAGTAGCTATGTTTTTACAAACGTCAATTTGCCCGAGAAAAACAGTAATGTTTCAGTTTTTCCTAACCCTTTTAACGAAACTGTAACTTTTTCGTTACCTGCAACGGTAGATAATGGAACAATAACTATTTTTAATGGCAGTGGAAAAGTTGTGTTTGAAACTAACATCCAATTGCAAGAGCCTGTTGTAAACCTATCACATTTGCCAACAGGGGTATATTTTTATAAAATTAATTCAAAAGATAAGTTTTTATATAGTGGAAAAGTAGCTAAGTATTAATCAGTTAACAGGCAAAATTATTATAGAACAAACACAATAACCAATATTTGATATTCAGAAGCGAACAACAAACCGTATAAAATCGTTTATTAATTATGAACTCACAAAATGTAAAGTAAAATGAAAAACTTAACCCTCACAATAGCCCTTATTGTTCTCACTTTTTCTTTGCAAGCGCAGTTTATAACTCGCGGAACAGAGCCAGACGAATTTTATCTATCACTTTCTTGGCACCGGAATGCACAAAACAAAATTGTTTGGGCTATATTCCGTTCTGTTGATAACGGGGAAAGTCTAAGTTTACAATACTCATCAACCACATTCCCTGAACAATATTATTACGGTTTAAGTATTGTAAGCGATGCTACGCCAGGTGTTTTGTATGCAACCACTAACAAAAAATTGTATATAAGCCATGATTATGCAAAAACATGGACGTTTGTTGAAAATACAGGTCAAAATGGAAAATATTTTGCAGGAAGTATGTCAGGTATTGTATATAAAATACGATACAATGTGTCAACGGACAAGCAAGAGTTGTTTGTAAGTTCAGATTTTGGAAATAGTTTTACCATGTTGAGTTCATCCTTTAAAGGCTACTTAGAAATTGGAACAGAAAACAATGAATTGTATTCATTTCGTGGTACTGGTACAGGTGATTGTACATTATATTTTAGCAATAGTGCCGATTTAAATTTTCAGTTTCAAAGTGTGCTAGATACCTCTATTGCAGGATATTTTATATCCGGCTATTATACTGAAATTACACGTGGTTCGAATATGGGAGAATTGTATTTAGTAAGTTGGCATTCTCCTGTTCATTACAGAATATTCTATAGTAGCAATTATGGTCAAACCTTTGATCTCAAATATCAGTCGGAATACTGCAATTTTGAATTATGGAGTTTTCTTTTCACGGCAGGGCGCGAACCTGGTTCATTCTATGTAGTGCGTTCTATGA
>ENA-UPXM01004676-UPXM01004676.1-activated-sludge-metagenome-genome-assembly--contig:-NODE-4676-length-13867-cov-15.620982_pt1 | contig 13867 bp, 18 predicted proteins | sample MGYA00238178_ERZ772708 | MGnify/ENA primary metagenome ERZ772708 (study PRJEB29002, sample SAMN05720212) | activated sludge metagenome | isolation source: anaerobic digester from wastewater... | reverse complement strand
TTGATAACAGAGTATAAATTGATAATTAAGTATACACAAGATTTTATAGTTAGTAATTATAATATATACAAACATAGAGAAATTGAATTTTATTTACTACCAATTAAACTAATACGAGAGAAATATTTAATTCCTTTAAGAGTAAAGTTTTATGCAAAAAATAAAAAATACTTAATACTTAGCACAAATTTTAGTCTTGAAAAAGATAAATCAAAAAGAATTTAGTTAGTACAATATGAAATAGAATTATTATATACAAGAACTTACTATTATAAAGTTTATAGGATAGAATATCAATTAAAATTAGAGCAAAAAGAATTATTATAGGATGTAAGTTATACTCCATTATATGATTTAGAACAATCAACAAATAATATTTTTAAATTTATAAATCTCCAAAAGATATTAAATTTGTATTTAACAATGTATTATAATGAAACTTTCATTATATCAAATCCATAGTTTGAAAATCATATAATTCCAAAAACTTTTACTTTTAAATTAAGTAATTTATATAATAATGATTTTATTGTTAATTTGGAATAGGATTATTTTCCATTATTAAAAATATAGAGATTCAAACAAATTATAACAATGTTTACACCAAATAAAAATTATTTAGAAGAATGGAATTTAGAATATTTTCAAAAATTAGATAAATATTATTATCCTTAGAATATAATTAAAAATGAATCTGATTGGGATATAACTATTAAATTATTAGATAATAATAATAAAAATATAATATTTAAAGAGATATTAGATCAAAATAAATTTAAAATTGATACAATTTTTACACCTTTTGAAAATATAGAATTAAAAAATATACCATTAACTCAAATATATGAAAGAATTAATTGCAATTTATATTCTGAATTTGAAATTAAACAAGAACAATTTGTATCTAATTTTAAGTTAGAAACATTTTTAAATAGAAAGAGATTTAATAATATTGATGATTATGATAGTTCTTTGTTATTTATAGATGGTAAATATATATCTATAATGAATACTGTTTCGCCATATTATAATATATTTGATTAGAAAACTTTTAATAATGAATTAGAAGATATGAATATTTATTTAGAATCAACTGGTGCAAATACATCACCATTGAAATAGTATATGAACCAAAATAATATTGAAACTTATTATTTTAGATTAAACACAGATAAATTATATTCAGATTTATTTATGATAGATGGTGGAATATTTGATATACAAGGTCAATTTAATATATACAGAAGAGATAATCATATTAGATTTTTTTACATATTTCATAAATTTAACCATTTGGGATATTTAGATTTTATAGTAATTTGTGAATATATTATTGAAGATTAGTTTATGGGTGATTATACTTTAATAAGTCTAATAGATAAAGAACTAAATAATATTTATTTAGATTTACTTAGCTATAATCAATTAAGTAAATTTAGTGAATTAAAATCAAAAATTATATCAGATAAAATATGTTCAATATAGTTTGTTGATATTAATGATTCCACAAAAATTTACAATGGAAATATTATCTCTGTTAATATAGGAAATGATAAAATTCAATTAAGAAATTGGTCAAGTATTAATGTTAAGGATTTAAATGGCACCACCTTAAATCATGGAAATAATGTATATTCAAATTTAGTAATATCAAGTTATGTATTTTAGAAAAGTAAATGGACAACATCTAATTCAATTTTTTTAAGAGATGTAATAAAAGAGAAAAACTTATTAAGTTAGTATAACTATGAAAGTTTTTATTCATGGATTGGGGTGGAAATCTAAAATGAGTTCAATACCAAAATTATATAATAATGGAAGTCAATTATCAAGAAATTTAATAAATTCAAGTTTAACAGATTTATTTCATATATAGATATTATCTCAACATAAATCATTTGTTACTGATATTAAATATTTTTAGAATTAGTCATTTTCTATTTTAACACCATCAAGAACAGATTTAGTAACTTATATTTTAGAGCATGGGTATTATAATATTAATATTTCTTAGACACAATTAGATTTAACACCTTTTTCTATGTTTGAAAATATCATTGAAATTTATAATATATCTCGCAATGAAACTTATTTTATGTTATAGAAAGATCAAAATTATTAGTCTTTCACTTAGCCTTGTGAATTTGTTGATATAATAAAAGATGTTGAAACAAGTCTATATAGGATAACTGGTTTTATTTCCAAAAAACCAATTATAGATAAATTAAATTTTAATATTGTAAGTTCTTATAATAATAAACCAAGGAATAGTATGTACTTTTTAAAATACATTGGAAATAAGCAGTTTTCTGTGTATGAAATAGAAATGTCAGAAGATACAATTATTACAGAAATAAATACATTGTTGAGAATTATACAAACAACATTAGAAGAAAATATAGATTTAAATTTAATAGACTTGGTTGGTTTAATAAGAAAAGACTATATAATTACTTTAAATTAGAACGAAGCAGTTGTAATAGATGATATAACATTAGTTTGCGGTTATTTAGATACAGCATATGATTACTTACAATTTTTAAATAATGGAGATATATTATATTTTTATGTAAATAGAATATTTGGAAATGTACATAATCATGATTTAACATATGAAAGAAAATCTGATTTTATTGTTAAAACTAATAAAAATAACACTTTTTTAAGAACATATGGAAATAATATAGTAGAAAATATAATGGAAGCAGGAGCATTTTTTATAAATTGGAATTTAGGAAATATACAGAAGCTGTTAGTTACAAGTGATTTAGAGCTATACTTTAATACTACATTAGAAGATATTTTATTTGAATAGACTTTATATCTAAATCAAGATGATGTTGGTAATCACAGTATTTCATTTATGGATTCAAATATCAAATGGATTAATGATATTGTACCAGAATTTAATATATCTTAGAATGGAATAAATATAATAAAAATATCATATGATGGTATAAATTATTATTGTGAACTTAAAAAATTTAATTGAAGGTGGTAATATAATATGATAAAAAATACACAAATTCTAATTAGTCCAACAACTATACTTGGTCCAATTCCATCAGGAAAAGAAGTATCATCTGTTAGTATGTTCTTTTGTAATACCAATTTGACATCTGTTCGATCCATAAATTTGTTTGTAGTTCCGTCTGGTGTTTCTATTTAGAATGACTCAAATATTATTGTAAAAGAATTTCCTATTCCATAGGGAGATACACTACCATTTTCTTAGGAAAAACTTATTTTATCATAGGGTGATAAAATAGTTGCAACAGCAAGTGAAAATGGAATAACATAGACAGTTTCATATATTGAACTATAATCTTAATAAGGGGGATTATTATTATGTAGGAAAATCCTTGTAATGTTTATGATCATTAGGTAATTAAACTACGAACAAAAGTTACAGATAGGCAATTATTACCATCTGATTTAAGAACAAGAGAAATAGTTTTTGATGATGTTGAAAACACATTAAATATTAAAAAAAATTCTCAAGAATATGTTGTAAAATATAAAGAATCAGATGATTCAAAAACAACATTAAATAACACTTGGAGTTAGATGAAAACCAAAAAAGAAATTATTAAGATGTAGCTGGTGCTTGGTTGAATTTTGTTTGTAACAGGGTGAGATAATATGTCAAATTCAAAGATAATAAACTCATATATCAATTTATAGGCTGATAGAGAAAAATATACTACAAATTTAATTTCAAATATAAATTTATTATATAATCCAAATGATTATTTGTGGTATAATTAGATAATTCGTATGAATCTAAAGATCATAAAACAATATGTTTTTATAGATAAAACAAACTATTTGAACATAAAATTTTTGCATTATGATTGTATAAAATGGAAAACAAATAATATTGTATCTTTTGCAAACTTTACAAATAATAAGAACTTTTATAATCTTAATTCAAAAATATTAGTTGAAAATGGTTCTAATTTAAATTAGAATATAAAAACAGATATGTTAGTTTCAAAAGGTAATATAACGATAGATAAAACTTTGAAATCTATTAAAAAAACAATTGTTAGAGGAAACTTAAAAGCAAAATAGATATAGTCAACAAATAGAGCATTAGATACACTTAAAATTGAAAATGATTTTTTAATTATAAAATAGAAAAACGATTCTCAAGAAATTGGTATTGAGATAAATGATAATAATAAATATCCAAAATTTGTTTGGAAAAATGGTAATAATGGTTGGTAGTTTTATTGTGTAGATAAAGATAATAATCTATTGCCATTTATATTTAGCCCTGATTATTTTTCTGATAAATATATAGAAAAAACAGGAGATCGGTTGACTGGTAATTTGTTAATGGATAATAATCCAACACAGCCATTACATTAGGTAACAAAAGGTTATGTAGATTTTATTGCAAATAGTCAAACCACTTAGATAGAAACTCACAAACATGATGAAGTTTATTTAAAAAGAGCAGGTGGATAGTTTTTAAATGGTGTTAAATTAAATCTAAATTTTTATATTGATTGGAATTAGGAAGATACTACAATATAGATAAATAAAAAAGTATGGGATGAAAAAATATCAATTCACAATCATGATAATTTATATGTTAAAAGAACTGGCGATACATTATTATAGAATTTAGAAATTCAAAAAAAGCAATATGTAAATTTAAATTAGTTAACGACAGAAGAACAGAAAAGAATTTAGACTAAATTTGATGTTGATTCAAGATAGCAAAGTATTATAAATTATAATCATATAAATTATTTATTTAAAACTAAATCTATTAGTGATACAACACATATCAATTATACTGGACAAATATTTCTTAAAAAATTACCTCGTTTAACTGATGAAAACAAAAATGATTTTGTTAATAAGCAATATGTTGATATTATATCTGGAAAATCATTTAATGGATTTTTTAAGATTTAGTTTTTAGATATAAATCTTGGATGGGTTAGTCAAATGTATGAATATACATTTGATTTACAATCTTGGTATAATTCTTACTATAATACTTTACCAGCAGAATTAAAATCTATTTACGGATAGATAGATCAATATATTGTATATCCAATTGTTACATATAAAACTATTAGATTTACAAATTCAAATTTAGGACAATATAAAGGTCAAAATGGGGTTGGATATGGGAGCGATAGATTTGTAAATTATAAAGTTTGCAAACCAAATTATTATTCAATAATAGAAGATAAAAAATGTATGTTTAAATTCAAACTAAGACTTGGTTAGTTTGGTGTTATGCCAATTACAACTGGAAATACATATACTTACAGTAATTCCACATCTGGTTTTGTTAATTATAGAGTTTATTTAATTGGTGGTCCTTAGCCATTATTTTTTGAAGGATGGAATAAAGATTAGGCAGAAATAGGAAATCTTCGATCTTCGAGTTCTCTGTATAACACTTTTAATTTATTGAATAGTTTGCACACAACAAATGAAGAAACTAATTTGTTTAACCCAAATTTTGATGATTATAGCATTTAGCTTTAAGTTGGTGATTGATTGTGTTAAGTTTATTACGAAATAACTATAAAAATTTGATTAAATAGAAATATTATAATATGATGTTTCCAGCAAATTTAGATTCTCAAAAAGATATATATGTTTTCAATTCTTTATTTGTTGGTAAAACATCTAATAATACATTAAAAACAAATTTATTAAATTTGGAATAGACTCATTTTTATGAAAATATCATAACAAACAATACATACATAAATAACAATGTAATAAATATTACTGGTAATTACTTATACTTGAATAGAATATTTTTTGAAGATTAGAATTTGAATTTAAGTAAAGGTATTATTTAGAATATTTTAACACTTAATTATATAAATCCAATTGATAGCAATACATTGTATGGAATACAAATAAACTATACAAATGTAAAATCATAGTATATTGGTTGGGATTCAACTCTCCAATAGTTTGTTTAGAAAAATTATAATGGTGATTATGTAAAAGTAGATTTTGTTAGTGATTTGAATATTTCTTTTAATGGTGTATAGAAAGATGGAGATACCATAAATGGGCATTTAACATTACAACAAAATACAAATCCACAAGATTTATCTTTATAGATAACAAAAGAGTATGTTGATAATTATATTATATCAGGTGTTGGTCTTAATCATGATAATAAATATGTAAGTTATACAGGAAGAAATATGGAAGATACATAGGATTTAACTTATGAAGGAAGGTCTAAAGAAGTATCTATTGAAGGAAAATTAAGATTATTAAAAACTCCAATACAAAATAATCATTAGGTAAATCTATTATATTAGAAAGAAAAATATCAGATATTTTCTTCACATAATCACAATGATTTATACTTACTAAAAAATCAATCTACAACATATCCTTTTAAACCAATAAAAAATAATTACTTTGAACTTGGGAAAGATTAGTCAAATCAAAATGAATTTTTAACGTTACGTCAAGTATCAAATAATCAAACATATCATGAACATGATTATTTGTGGAATACTACTGAATTTTCTGAACAAGGTTAGAAGGTTGGAACTACAAATAAATTTAAAAATGTATTAGAAGCAAATCTTGAATATACTGAACCATATATATAGCCAGATGATGTTATTGTAGATTCAAAAGATTCTGTAATACGGTAGTATTTAGATAAAATAAAACACCCAAATTATGGGAAATTATTTATTGGATATTATGATTTTATGAGGGGAAATTCTTTAAATGAAGGTTAGACAGTTGCACAATTAGATTTAACTGGTTGGTATGAATATTATAAACAAAAAATAAATAACGATTTATAGGAATCAGATTTTATTGTTTTTCCAATTATAACATTATCAGATTTTTTTGTACCAAATAAATTTTCTCAGGCTTTGTGGAATGGAACTCCACCAGAATATTATCCATATATTGGATATCATGGTCAAAGTAAATTTAAATTTGGTAATTGGAATTATCCAAATGAATCAGAAAAATACAAAATTAATATAAATTTATATTCTTAGGATATACAATACAGTTAGATAGATGAATATACTTTACTTACAGATACATCTGGTTATTTTTAGAACTTTAGAATTTATCTAATAGGTGGTGCAATAGGTTACACTTTTAAATATTATACAAATTTCATAGATTATTTGGACACGTATCAAAAAGTGTAACAAAAAACAAATGAGTAAAAAAGGAAAAACATAGTATATCTTTTGTGATTCAACATATAATATTATTCTTAACTATATTATTGTTTCAAGCGAATCATGTATTGATAAAACTATGTTTAATATTTCAATGAATTTATCAACAGAATCTTGTATAGATGGGTTACCTTGTATAAAATATTAGTTTGAAATAGATGAATTACAAAATATATTTAAAAATAGTAGAATAAAAGATATTGATAAAAAATTATTATTGCAATTTGATGATTATATATACAATAATTAGGTCTTAGATTTTTATTATAGACCAAAATTTAGCTATTTTTTACCACAAAATAAATTTTATATAAATAAAGAATATTCAATAATAATTAGATATGAAGATTCAGATAATATTGGATTTCTTGATTTTATAAATTCTTTTAATATACAAGACGAATCATCGCTATTAGTAAACAAAAAATCAATTATTCATAAAAAAGAATTGATTCTTAATAAGTATCAGATAGAATTTATTGTAAAATCAGAATTATTAGGAGTACATAATATTATAATTTATCCTGCAAAAATAAATAAACAGTTAATAAAAAAAGTAATAATTCCATTAAAATTTTATCAATAAGACATAGGTGATTTCAATGCTTAACTCATCTTTTAATTTATTAAAAACAAATAATATAGATACCCAATTACTTAAAAAATATAATATTTTAAATATTTTAGATAAACCTTTGATAGTTAGAGGTGATTTATATTTATTTAATCTATTATAGAAAGAAATATTTATTAAGGAACAAAGCAATGTTTATTAGAATGTAACTTAGGAATCAACTTCATTTGAAAATGTCACTAATGAATCACTTGATATAAATGTATTTGAATAGGATAAGTTAAATGTTGTTAATTCAAATATTGAAGCAAGTATGCAAAATAATTCAATTGGCATAAAATCAAAACGTATAGAATTAAATTCAAATGGTAGATTAAATTTTGAATCTGGTATAATTTTTGAAAAAATAAATGATGATTATAAAGAAAGTAAAAAAATTATTTGGAATAGATTTGATCAATAGTTTAAAATAGTTGATGAAAATAATAATAGATTAAAAGTTTATTTTAATCCAGATTTTATGACTAATATTTTTTTGAAAAAGTCTGGGGATACTATGTTAGGGTCTTTATATTTAAAAGATATAGCACCAAGCACAACAAATCATAAAACCTTATAGAATTTAAAATATTTTAGAACAAAAATAGATCCAAAATACAATCACTCACACAATGAATATATTTGTAAAAATGGAGAATCTGATGGAGTTGGTTCTGGTACAATAGAAAATTATGTTAGTTTAGGATAGGAGCCCACATTAGATAAGCATTAGTAGTCAAAAGAATATGTAGACACTACATTATATGATAAAATAACATTGTAGCATCCAGAATATATTACATTTGATGAATCTGATTTAATGGATGAAGATGCAAGTTTATTATTATCAGATGATGTTCTTATTACTCAAACAAATCACGCTTAGACTTTAAAATATTTCAATGATAAATTTAATGATGTTGTTGCAAGCCATAATCACAACGAAAAGTATATTGATATTATATCTGAAACACCACAAATTATAAAAAGAATACCAAGATTAGATACCGAATATGTGTTAAGTCCATAGGAAACAAATATAAAACATTCCACGCACATATAGTCAAAATAGTATTAGGATTATTTTACACAAAATCATATAAATGGAAGTTTATTTATTACTTATTAGCATTATTATTTAGGAGATTGCTTTTCATCATCAGACATATCAACAGACCCGTCTATTGAAAATGGTATGTTCAGATTAAAGTTTAATTTTGTAGACTGGTATAATGAATTCAATAATTAGTATAAAATATAGATGAATACAAGTGATGATTTTAATTAGTCTGATTTTGCTGTAATACCTATTATTACACCAAGTAGTTTTGAAATACCAACGTCTGAAAAAATACACAATGATAATAATAGAAATTGGTTTGAAAATGATCCTTATTATGATATAAGAATAGAAAATATTTCATATCCAATTCAAAACAATAGATTTAATGTACAATTTGATATTGGTATTACCCCAATAAGTGAAACTGGCAATAGAACTATATCAAATATATAGGTAAATGAAAGAAGTGAAATTCCAATGTAGTCTTTTACAATAATGTTTATTGGTGGTCCTATCAATTTAGTAATTAATCAAATTGGAATACCTTCAAATATTTGTAGTCAATCTAATACATTTTGTTACAACATTTAATAATTAACAAAGATAAGGATGGGTGAAATATTAAATAATGGCTGAAACATATTATATTTTTATAGACAAAATTACAAAAAAAATAAGGTCTTTTCAGAAAGTGCAAATGATTGATAATAATATAGGAATATCTATAGATAATTATACAAATATATTACAATTAAAATACCAATCAAAAGATGAAAATTATTTAGAAACAAAATTTTTTGAAAAATATAAATTAAATATATGGGAACATATTTATAAATTTTAGTATATTGGAGAATTAAATAACTATCAGATAGATTCAATGATTCCCATTTAGACTTTAAAAATAGAAGTTAAAGATGACAATAATAATATTATCTATACAGAAAAAAACTTAGATGATGTGATATTAGTCAAACCAATAAAAATAGATTTAAGTACAAATAAAAAATATTCAATTGAAATATCAATATATGATAAAGGGAGATTTTTAGATACAATAATTTATTATGATTCTAATGAATTAGATTTCCGAATATATGATGAAAATGAATTAAGCACAATTGAAAAAATTTCTGAAAATAAATATATTGTATCATCTACTGTACCATTAGTATCTGAATATAAATTATTTGAAGAAAATACAAATTATTTTTATGGAAGAAGATTAAAAATCCGATTTACTAATTCTTAGGTGTAAAATGATATTAAATTCAATAACATATAATACAATATAGGATTTGCAAGATATGTTTTTATATAATATAATAAATTTTTTTAAACTTCCAATTAGAAAAAGACTTGGGATAAGTCCGTTTATGCTTATTAATTGTCCAGTACAAACAACAGATACATCTATAACAAATTTTAATAATATACAATTAGCAAATATAAATGATTATATAAAAAAAATAACATTTTTAAATAATTCTGATAAATTTATTATAAACTCAAGAAGTATATACAATACAAAAATAAAAAGGGTATATCAAGCACTTAATACAACACAAAATTCAATTATATTTAATAGTTAGCCAGAAAATAATTTACTGTTAGATGAAAAAAATAAATTTAGAGATGAATTATCAATATCCTATGACTATTGTTATTAGTGGGAATACCTTTCACCAAAATATACAAACGTGTGTATACCACAAACATTAAATTATTATAAATAGGAATTGACTCCTGTATCAAATAAAACAAACAAATTTAATAAATTAAATATGAGTATTGATTACAATACTAATTATATTACAACAAAACAAGAATTGATAAATGATATAGATGCAATAGTATTAAATATCTTAATAAAGAAACCGTTTTTATTTGAATTATATGAAGTTAAATTACTTGATTTATTAAATACTACAATAGATGATTTATTAAAATCACAAATAAATTATTTAGACCCAATGAATTACAGATATATGTTAAAATCAATTTTAGAATTTTGTTTTCAATCAAACCCAGAAAATGTTGTATCAAATATTACTAAAACATAGAATGTATATATATCAAATACAGACAAAGAAGTAGAGTTAAAAGATTCAAAATTAAAAATAAAAATATCAGTTACTCAAAATAATACAAATAAAGATACAAATATGTTGTGCAATATATCTGATGGCTATAATATATTGTTTCTTAGTAATTATAAATATTACACAAATAATATTCCAGCAAACCTGATTTATAATGATAAAGTAATTTAGGAAATAAATGGTAATTTAATCAATTAAAAGGAATTGATTTAGAATGATGACACCGTGCTATACTCTAACAAATACTAATAAAAATACTATCAACGAAATAATTATACAACAACAGGAACGATCAGTTAATTTATTTCCTTTTCCTCCATATGGAATTATACAAAAAACTGTTTAGATTGAAACTGGAGATATAAGTTTTTCATATCTAACTACACTAAATGATTCAAGTATACGAAAAATAAAAGATTATATTTACAGATTTTATATTCCATATGAAAGTAACTCATTTTCTAATACAGATATTTGCTTTAAAAATGTTCAAAGTATTTATAATTTGTCTAAAAACAGACAATATGATGTATTAAGAATTACTGAAAAATATATTGACTTTAATGCTGCACCAGAAAAAACATTATATTTTAATACATTTGAAAATGAGATTGAAACAAGTTATACCCAACCAATAGATCAATTATTAATTACATTTACATATACAGATTCTACATATTATTTATATCAAGATAAAAGACATTATAATCCAATATTATGTTAGGCTTTAGAAGAAACAAACAATCAAATATAGACTATATAGCATGCTTAGAAAAATTGGAAACTTTGGGAAAATTGGGAAACTCAAAATAACTGGTATTTAAATTCACACAAACAACTTATAAATGATACAGAGCAAATAATTTATGAAGCTGTTCCGAAAACAAACACAAATAGTAAAATTTATTTGCGTAATAATTTTATAATACATATTGGAAAAATATATCATTTTACTATAAAAACAAAAATATTTGAATAGAAAGAAATAATATTTAAATTTACTATATCTTTTTTAGATGACACTATAATATATGAAGAAACGATTACAACTAATTTAACATAGAATAAATGGTATTTATTAGATTTTGGATTTATAAATGAATTTGAATCTAATGATCAACCAATACAAATTTCTTTAGAAATAATAAATTTTAAAGATAAAATTATTCAATTCACAGAACCACAATTTGAAGAAAATGAATATTTTACACAATTTATAGATGGAAAACGAGAAAGAAAGAATCTGTATTATACATCATAGTATTTACAATCTTTTACAGAAAATGAAAATACTATGCACTTATATATAACACCAGATTTAAATTCAGTATATTATACAAAAGAAAATGAAAATATTCAATACTACTATATAAAATATAATTAGCAATATAAAAGATTAGAATGTTACATTAAACCAATATAGAAAAACTTTAATAATATTAACACTATTCTTGAGGAAAATTTAATATATATAAAATCTATTTCAATAAATACACCAAATTATAATAACACATCTTTAAAATTCAAAGTAAAAGATATATTTATACGAATAGATATTTCTAAAATATAGGATGAAAACTGTAATTCAATAGATGACTTATTTACTAAAATATATAAAAACAAATTTGAACTATCGTTTTTATAGTCTTTTAATACAAATAATAAACTATATACTCAAACATACCCATATTTAGATAGATCATTTATATATCCAGATTTAGGAAATAATATTGATGGAAAATTAGTTGAAACAACAAATATACATTTAGAAGAAATAAATAAAAATGATGAATATGACGGTGAATTTATTGTATGAATTTTGATGTGTTTTCAATATTAAAATATACAATAATTGTTTAGACTGCATCCTTTCTAATATAGGGTGGTATTATATATACTACACCTAAACAAATAATTCAACCAATAGAAATATTAGAAAATTATTTATTAGACGATGGAACTGAAATTGTAATATTATATACTGATAGTTTATCAGATTAGTATTATTATTATCTATTAACTTTCAAATGGAAATATGAACTAATAGATATATACAAAGATAATATTAATAACGTATGTTACTTAAAAATTAAAAGAAAGGATGAGTGATTCTAAATGCTTTCTTATAATACAAAACATAGTGAAATATTAAAAGCTGGAGATATATTTTTAGTAACATACGATAATATGCAAACATTTTTTGGATATATGGAAAACAGTTTTAATAGTTATATAAAAGATATTTCAGACCCATTCTTACAATGGGTTAAGGCAGTATACGGATCAACTTCTTATAATTTATTAAAATTTATATTAAACAACCCAATTAAATTTATAAATGATTTATTAAAAGAAAAATTGTATAATAGTTTTAACTCCGAATATATATTTGGATTTCCATATATAGGGAATGGATGGTTTTAGGTTGCTGAAAAAACTGGTGTACATATATACAAAATAGGACTAAATACAATACAATATTTTGATATATATAGATATAAAAATAATTATAATGATGAAGAATTCAAAAAATCTATATTACAATTTTGGAATTTACCATTTGATATAGCAAATAATTTGTTTTCTGGGCTAACTAATATAATAAATGCTATACAATTAACAGAATATGCAGATAGTAATTATAAAATTAAATTAATTTTAGATTGTATTAAAATAATAAATTCCCTTATAACAATAAACAGTATAAATTATATTGGAAATATAGAACTGATTGTTAGATCATATGATAATATAGGGATTAAATTATATGATACATCCCCAGAAAAAGTTAAGCCCGATGAATTACTAACATATTTTGAAAAATTATAACCCCCTTAATTTTGGGGTTTTATTTTATACATTAGTGAAAAAAAAA
>ENA-UPXM01004673-UPXM01004673.1-activated-sludge-metagenome-genome-assembly--contig:-NODE-4673-length-13873-cov-10.092995_pt1 | contig 13873 bp, 10 predicted proteins | sample MGYA00238178_ERZ772708 | MGnify/ENA primary metagenome ERZ772708 (study PRJEB29002, sample SAMN05720212) | activated sludge metagenome | isolation source: anaerobic digester from wastewater... | reverse complement strand
CAAATCAGCAATATGTAAAATAACTTTTGGATCAATAACTGGTTCACCATTTTCACAATAAAACACTGGAATTGGCACACCCCAAACTCTTTGACGTGAAATACACCAGTCATCACGATCACGAATCATATTATAAAGTCTGACTTCACCCCATTTAGGTTTCCATTCAACATTATGTTCAATTTCATGGAGTAATTGCGGTTTTAGCTTTTCAATAGAAGCGAACCATTGGGGAGTAGCTCTAAAGATAATCGGCTTTCTCGTTCTCCAATCATGTGGGTATTGGTGTTTAACTTTAGTATGTTTAAGTAGTGCTCCTAATTCTTGTAATCTTTCGATAATCTTAGAATTAGCATCAGCATAAAACATTCCACTAAATTCACCAGCTTCTTCAGTTAAATATCCTTCTGGATTAACTGGTGATAAAATATCTAAATTATATTTTTGACCAACGATATAGTCATCAGCACCATGTCCAGGTGCCGTGTGAACTAATCCGGTACCATCATCGGCAGTAACGTGTTCGCCTAAAATAATAGGGGAAGTCCTACCATAAATTGGATGAACATATTCTAAGTTTTCTAATTCTTCGCCCCAATATGTTTTTAAAACTTTAACATTTTCAAATGATAAAATTTCAGTTAAATCTTTTAATCTTGGCTTAGCAACGATATATTTATTGCCGTTTGTAGAAATTAAAACGTATTCTAATCGTGGATGAACTGAAGTTGCTAAGTTAGCTGGCAATGTCCAAGGAGTTGTTGTCCAAATAATGATTTTAGCGTCCTTTAAATCACCTTTTTGATTGACTAAATCAAACGAAACATAAATTGAATCAGATGTAACTTCATGATATTCAATTTCAGCTTCAGCCAAAGCTGATTCACTTGAAGGTGACCAATAGATTGGTTTTAATCCACGATAAATTAAACCGCGCTCAACCATTTTAGCAAATAACCTAATTTGTCTAGCTTCATAGTCTGGAGTTAAGGTTAAATACGGATTAAACCAACGCCCCAAAATACCTAAACGCATAAATTGCTCGCGTTGGCGAGCAACTTGCTCGTGAGCAAAAGTAGCACATTTTTCTCTAAATTCGACTTTCCCCATTTTCTTGCGGTCAACACCTTGTCTTGTCACCGCAACTTCAATTGGAAGTCCATGTGTATCCCAACCAGGAACATAATCAACATACATTCCTGACATTGTTTTATATCTGATAATAAAATCTTTTAAAACTTTATTTAAAGCTGTACCCGCATGAATATCACCATTCGCATATGGAGGACCATCATGAAAAATAAACTCCGGCTTACCTTCGTTTTTCTTTAATACTTTTTCATATAATTTTATTTCATCCCAAAACGCTTGAATCTCTTTTTCTTTAACACCTAGATTACCGCGCATAGGAAAATCAGTTTTAGGTAATAACAGTGTATCCTTGTAGTCTTTTTTCATCATCAATAACCTTCTATCTCTTTAATTAATTCTTCCATTGTCCCGTCTTCATAGACATGTTTATCAGCAAACATATAATGTTGACCATTTCTAAAGATATAAATTTCACCATCAATTGCGAAAACAACCCCTGATAAAAAGGCCATCGCTTTATTAGCTTCATCAATTTCAAGCAATTCAAAATTTAAAATATGAGGAATTCCTTTTTTAATTTCTTCAGCAATTTTAGTTAAAGTTTCATCGGTTGAATCTTTAAATTGTATAAAAGAAACTAAAGATTTAGTTTCAGGGATAAAGATGTCTTCGGAAAGGACTTCTTTTTTGTTTCTACGAAATAGTTTTCTAAAACACATATTTTCGCCTCCAATTTAGTGATATATCATTATATATTTTATCATATATTATTTAAACATTGAATCTAAAGAACATAATATCGCCGTCTTTTGGTAAATATTCTTTTCCTTCAAGTCTTACTTTACCTAGTTCTTTAGCTCTTTGATAAGTTCCCGCCGCAACCAAATCATCATATGAGACGGTTTCAGCACGGATAAACCCTTTTTGAAAATCAGTATGAATCGTACCTGCACATTGCGGTGCCGTCATCCCATTTTTAAATGGCCACGCTCTTGTTTCATCATCACCCATAGTGAAGAATGTTTTTAATCCTAATAAGTCATAAGTCTTTACTATAATTTCATCTAAAGTTGGCCTTTCTAAGCCATATTCGTGTAAGAACTCAATTTGTTCTTCTTTGGATAAACTTGCAATCTCACTTTCAAGTTTAATTGACACCGGAATCAAGACATGATTATATTGTTTCAAGTAATTTTTTAAGTCTTGATACATTTTATTATTATCTAAATTACCAATATCATCATCAGCGATATTCGCTAAAAAGATGATTGGTTTTAATGTTAAGAAATTAAAGTTTTTGATTGTCTTTCTTTCTTGATCAGTTAATTCAATACTTTTCGGATCAGTTAACTCTTCTAACGATTTTTTAATTTTAGATAACGCGACAAATTCTAAAATTGCATCATCTTCTTTTAACTGAACTCGCTTTTCAAGTTTCGGAAGCCTGCGGTCAATTATCTCAAGATCAGCTAAAGCCAGTTCCATCGTAATCGTTTCAATGTCTCTAATTGGATTTACTTCTCCTTCAACATGAATAATATCATCATCTAAAAAACATCTGACAACTTGACAAATCGCATCAACTTCTCTGATGTTTGATAAAAATTGGTTACCAAGTCCTTCTCCTTTAGAAGCTCCTTTAACTAATCCCGCTATATCAATAAATTGAAAAGCGGTTGGGACTACTTTACTTTTTTGATGTATTTTATGAAGCACTTCTAATCTTGGATCATCAACTAAAACCACGCCAACGTTAGGATCAATTGTTGCAAATGGATAGTTTTCAGCCACAACATTACTTTTAGTAATGGCGTTAAAAAGAGTCGATTTTCCAACATTAGGCATTCCTACAATTCCTGCTCTTAACATATTATCACTAAATAAAAAAGGCCTAAGCCTTATTTATTCCCCCTGATCCAAGAAGGTAATTTAGAACTTCCTTTACTCTTTGAAGATTTTTCTTCTTTTGGAGGTTCTCTTTTAATTTGTGGTGTAGGTATTTCATTGGCTTCATGTGTGTTTTCATTTTGTGACCATTTCATTTGCTCTAAAACTGCTTTTGCTAAATCCGAATCTTCTTCTTTGGTACGCAGTTCTAATCCAGTAGCAACTACAGTTACAACTAATTCATCTTCTAAGTCACGATTAATTGTCGTACCCCAAATAATATTAATTTCATGTGAAGTGGCATTTCTAATTTCCGTTAAGACGGCTTCCATTTCAAAGACTGTTAAATCAGTACTTGCGGAAATATTGACAATTGCATCAGTAGCTCCGTCAATACTAACATCCAAAATATCTGAATAAATTGCTTTTCTAGTTGCTTCAACAGCCCTTGTATTACCACTAGAAATACCAATTCCCATTAATGCCGTGCCTTTATTTTCCATAACCGTTCTAACATCAGCAAAGTCAACATTAATCATTCCTGGAACAGCAATTAATTCAGCAATTCCTTGAACCCCTTGACGTAGGATATTATCTGATTCTCTAAAAGCGTCTAAAAGACGAGTACTTGTATCTGAAATTTTTAATAGTCGGTCATTTGGAATTACAATTAAGGTGTCAATATATGGACGCATTTCTTCAATTCCTTTAATCGCATTTTTCATTCTTGTTGGCCCTTCTATTTGGAAAGGTTTGGTTACAATTCCGACCGTTAGTGCTCCTAATTCTTTAGCAATTCTAGAAACTACTGGTGCCGCACCTGTTCCAGTACCGCCACCCATTCCAGCCGTGATAAAAATCATATCAGCACCTGATAAGACTTTTTTAATTTGTTCTTCTGACTCTAAGGCTGCGTCACGACCAATTTCTGGTTTTTGTCCCGCACCTAAACCTTTGGTTAATCGTTTACCAATTACGATTCTTTCTTGAGCGTGAGAATACAGCAAGTCTTGTTGATCGGTGTTAATTGCGACATATGATACACCCTTAACATCGTTTTCGATCATCCGATTAACTGCGTTCCCCCCACCACCACCAACACCTACTACCTTTATGTTAGGTTTTAGGCTGTCATCAAAGTTATTGTCTTCAAATTCATTATCATAATCTCGAAATGTCATATTCTACCACTCCTACGTTTATATAGTTTACTATATTTTATTAATAAAATAAAATATTAAATGTAAAATTTGTTAATAATTAGTGTTTTTATAGAAATCTTTACGAAAATCAAGAAGTCTATCTTCTTTAATGGCTTTTCTGATTTCAGCCATTAAATGTTTAATGTAAAGTAAATTTTGATATGTAATAATCCTTGATGCGAGAATTTCACTCTCTCTAAATAAGTGTCTCACATAACTTTTTGTATATTTAGAAATCGGACTTTCGATGTTTGGATCAAGTGATGACATATCAAATTTATATTCTAATTTTTTAATGTTATATTTACCAGTTGTTGATAAAACCATTCCGTGTCTTGCATTTCTTGTCGGCAATACACAGTCAAACATATCAATGCCTCTAATAACTCCTTCAACCAAATCTTCAGGAGAACCAACGCCCATTAAATATCTTGGTTTATCAAATGGTAAGATATCATTTAAAAATTTAGTAATTCGATGCATTTCCTCTTTTGGTTCACCAACAGATAAACCGCCAATTGAATAACCATCAAAATCAATTTTAATTAATTCTTCAGCTGAATGACGCCTTAAATCTTCATAAAGTCCACCTTGAACAATCCCAAATAAAGCTTGATTGGTTTTTAAGTGATCTTTTCCTCTTTTGGCCCATCTTAAGGTTCTTTCTAAAGAATTTTTTTGATATTCATAACTAGCTTTTGCTGGTGGACATTCATCAAACGACATAATAATATCAGCACCAATTGCTTCTTGAATTTCAATTGAAAGCTCAGGAGATAAAAATAACTCTTCACCACTTTTATGATGTTTAAAATAAACTCCTTCTTCCTCAATTTTACGAAGCCCAGCTAGAGAAAAGACTTGAAACCCACCACTATCAGTTAACATCGCCCCATTCCAGCGCATCATATTTTTAACTCCGTTATGGGCCTTAATTACGTCAACTCCCGGCTCTAACCATAAATGATAAGTATTTGACAAAATTAATCCTTCAGAAACTTCAGAAATTTCCATTGGATTTAACGTTTTTACCGTTCCTTTTGTCCCAACTGGCATAAAAATTGGGGTTTCGAAAACGCCGGACGGCGTTGTTAATTTTCCTAATCTTGCTCCACTTTGTTTACATATATGTAAAACTTCAAATTTAATCAATTTATTCACCATATTAATTATATCATAAAAAAAGACTAAACACTCTATAGAGAATATAAAAGTGTTTAGCCTTTACAATTAGTATTTTTTTAAGTTTAATTAAAAGTCATAAGTTCTCATTATTTCAGCCGGACTCTTTCTTAAAAGAGTTAAAACTGGTATGATCCCCGCTAAAATATTAATTACATAAACTAAGACTACTCCTAGTAATAAAGTTGGATAATGCGGTTTAATCATGGCTATCGTACCGATAGTGCTAGCTGCAATTCTTATGAAAATTCCAACGCTGATTAAGTAACCGATTAGCGATGTTAAGGTAGTTAAAACGATAATATCGACAATAAAAATTTTAACAATTTCAATTCGTTTGACTCCCAAACTACGATAAACATTGATTTGATAGATATGTCTTAACATCTCAGATTTATTAATGAAGAAATAACCTAATGCTGATAGTAAGAAAATTACTGAACTGAAAGTAAGAATACTAGCTAAATTAATCATTTTTTCATCTAATTGCTGTTTTATTTGTATATCTCTTAAATTTTTAACTACATATTTATTACTTAATCTTTCAATTAATGCCTTATCGGTCGTAAATAGTTCTTTGGCTGCTCCTTTATTTTGAAAAGCATCATTAAAATTAGCCATTAATTCCAGTGGAGCCATAAATTGATATTTACTAAATGATTTTACCTTAACCGCTCCAACGACCTTGACTGTTAATGGGACAGATGTTTTTTGGCCTGGTAAATTAAACTCAACATTATATGTTTCTGGAACAAAAACATAAGTATCGGGATTTTCTATTCTAAGATATTCTTGAATGACTAAAACTTCAATCACATTTTCATTAAATACAGTTGGCATGACTCCGTAAGTTAGCGTATATTCTTGAAATTCAAGTGGTGATATATAGTTATATGTTGATTGTTCAAACACTGTTGATGCCGTGATTGCATTAGCCACTACCCGACTTGAAAAGACTAATGATGAAATTCGTTTTGAAATTCCAGAAATCGTAAATTTTTTGTTCCCATATGCATTAACTTGTTTGCCAATTAAAGCTTTAATATCATAGATTCCCATCCCTTCTCTGTTTTCAGTTAAAGTTTCGGCAATACTTTTAGTAATTACGATTTCATTGTCATTTTGCGGAAGTTTTCCGTATAATAATTCATCAGCTTTAATTTGATCAGCCGGAACAAATCTAACTGAAGCCACTGAATAATTTAATCTATTCCCAACAGAAAATAATTGAATTTCAGTATTTGAATAATAGCCCTCTCTTAGTAAAAATAAATTATTTTCACCTTCAATTGTTATTGGTTTATTACTATCACGATCACCAATTAAATACATATCTTTATCCGATAGATATTCTTCCTGAATTTGAACAGTAAATAAATTACCAATTCTAATTGCCCCGATTGCAATTAATGCTCCTGAAATTAATAGTGCTAAGAATAAAAGTTTTCCTCTTAATGATTGATTAAATAATTTTGAAAACGCAACTTTAATGTTATTTTTAAGAGAAAATAGTTGGCGTTTTCCAAGTTTGTTTTCGTCAATTGATAGATCTTGATATTCAAAATCGGTTTGACTTAAATCTTCAGGTCGAGATTCAATTTTTTCATCGAAAATTTTGACTCGACTATTTTCATTAAGCAAATCAACTCTAACATTTTCGCTTGACTTGATATATAATGTTCCATCTTGGAAAATAAGAGAAACATTTAATTTGTTTTTATTATCACCAAAATATTCAATATATAAGTTTTCATTTTCAATTTTTTCTTTAGTTTCTAATTCTGATAAATAAATTTCATTGTCTCGAACAAACTCATCAGTGACACCTGATTTATTTTCTTCATCACTAGTAATCTTACCATCAACTAATGTGATAATTCGATCACTATAATATTTAGCAATCGATTCTTCGTGAGTAACTAAAATGACTAATTTATGTTCGCTAATCTTTCTTAAGATATTCATGACTTCAATTTTATTTTTGGAGTCAATATTTCCAGTTGGCTCATCAGCAATAATAAAATCAGGATTTTTAACTAGAGCTCTAGCTATTGCTACACGTTGTTGTTGACCGCCTGAGAGCTCATTTGCTTTCTTGCGTTTAAATGGTAACATATTAACTAAATCAAGAGTATATTCAACTCTTTCTTTAATAAATTCGTCATCATTTACCCCTAACATTTTTAGAACAAAAGCAACATTATCAAAGACTGATAAATTATTAAATAAATTATAGTTTTGAAAAACATATCCAATCCGTTTAGATCTTATATTATCGAAATCATAAATCTTGCGACCCTCAAATAAAATTTCACCACTAGTTGGTTTGTCCAAACCGCCCACAATATTCAAAATCGTTGTTTTTCCGCTTCCTGAGTGTCCGAAGAGAGTAACAATCCCCTTAGCAGGAAACGCGATAGTAACGTCATTTACCGCCTTTACCTCATTAGAACGACCTTTATTAAATGATTTATAAATATTTTTTATCTTAATCATCTTAGATCACCTCCTCAATTTGTAAATTCTTAATGACTGTGATCTTAAAGATACGTTTATTAAACCTAAAGCCTAGCCAGATTGAGAACAACATAAATAGAATAAATAAGATGAGATAATGGTACCATCCAATCATTCTAAAATCAATAAAACTAGCTGGAACAAAGATGTTTAAAATAGTTACAATAGTCATTAATCCAATATAGGCAAATAAACTAATTAATATTTGTTGGAATATCACTAATTGACCAATGGTTTTTTCATTTGTACCTATTGATCTAAAGATAGCAAAGTCTTTCTTTCTAGCATTCATACTATTTCGAATTACTAACCCTAAGATTGCATATAAAAACAATAAATTTAATAACGCGCCACCAAAGATAATTACCGAAACAATTTGTTTAAGTAATAACATACCATCACCTACTGTTGGTGATAAAGTTCTAATTTGATAAATGGTATTATCTAAACTAGAGATAACTAAATCTGCATCAATTTTATCATTAACAATCAAAGCTATTTCATATTGATCGTTATAAACTATTTGGGCAATTTCAGATAACTTATTATAAGTAATATTAATCTCATAAACATCATTATTTGAAACATACTTAGTATCTGTTAAAGATAAATTATAATACGATTTATTTTGATCCTTTACTTCTAATACTGTTGCATTATCTACAAGATGAGTTGGAATGACAAAATCAACTGGCTCTACGCTTTCATAAGTAATATATGATAATTTGTTAGGAGTACCATTGATATAAAGATTAGAATTTTTTGCCACCTCATTAACGAAGAATTTAAATCCTAAATTATTTGGTGTCCCAAATCTTTCATCTAAATATAAAACACCTTTTTTATCTTTAGAAAAACCAGTAACTTTAACTTTAATTTTATCATTAGCTGCATCCCAAGTTTGACCAGGAACCATTAAATAAATTTCTTCATTAACTTTAAATAATGCTCTAAAGTCACTTGATAAGATGACTTCATTTACTGCTTGCGCTGGTTTACCGCTGATAAGTTCGCCTTTTCCTTTAGAGAAAATAGTATTATGACTAACACCACTAACACCAACACTGCGATTTTCGCTATCAAGTGGCGCTAGTCTAACGTAATCATTTGAATCAAAGAATAACATATTACTCTTAGCTACACTAACGACATTTGGATTTGATTTAAAAGAATTTAGCTCTGCTTCTGAAATTGGGACCCCGTCATGGCGCTGCACACCAATTCGATTTTCAGTATACATATTGCGACTAAACCACATATCGGTATTTAAATTATCAATTTCATTTACTATCGCCTGTCCTCCAGCATAAGTTAATGAGAAAAGTAACATTACCGCTAATTGTGTAATAAATAAAAAGATGAATCTTTTCGGTCTTGAAAATAAATCCATTAAACTCCATTTTAAGGTTTGTTTAGTAGTAAAATTCTTTATTTCTGGTTTAGCGACTTCTTCTGCTTGCGGCACCGATTTAATTTTTATATCTTCAACTACTTGTCCGTCATGAATCTTAACTCTTCTGGTCGCATAAGGTTTAACTTCTTCATAATTATGTGACACCACAATCACTAATTTATCTTTTGAGACTTCATCAAGTAATTTCATGACTTCAGCACCTGATTTAGAATCTAAGTTGCCAGTTGGCTCATCAGCAACAATAATTGGGCAATCTTTGGCAAGAGCTCTAGCGATTACTACTCTTTGTTTTTCCCCGCCTGATAATTTAGCTGCTTTATGATTTTTACGATGAGTTAATCCAACACGCTCAATTAATTCAAGTGCTCTTGATTTAATTTTTTCTTTTGGATAACCTTGTAACTCCAATGCTAAGACGATATTTTGAGTTACAGTATAAGAATCAATAATATTGTAATTTTGGAAGACAAATCCAACATAAGTTGACCGGTATTTCTCTAAATCTTCAATTTCATAATGACTAGTTGGCTCACCAAAAAGATACATTTCACCATCTTCATATGTATCAAGTCCAGAAATTACGTTTAAAAGAGTTGTCTTACCCGATCCGGATTCACCAACTACAGCGACAAACTCACCAACATTAAATTCTAAATTGGCTTTAACCAGTCCAACTGAAACTCCCGCTTCAGTTTTATAGTATTTACTAACGTTTATTAATTTGATCATTGATTAACTTCACCTTCTTTATAATATCTTCGGGATTATCAATAATATTAGTCGCCTGACATCTTTCTAAAGTCTCTAAATCTCTAAATCCCCAAGTTACAGTAATCATCGGAATATTTGCATTTTTCGCTGTTAAAATATCAATATCGCTATCCCCAACATAAACTACTTCATCAGCAGTTAGTTTCATTTCATCTAATGCTAACCTAACTAAATACGGATCTGGTTTAACTGGCTTTTCTTTTCTCGCCCCAATGGCAATATCAATTAAACCTTGAAACTTGTTTTGGTTTAATAGTTTTACATCATGATCATCTTTATTAGAAACTACCGCTAATTTATATCCATTAGCTCTTAATTCTTTTATAGCATCTAAAATGCCATCATAAGGTCTAGTTAAAATATCATTATTATTTTGATAATATCGTTGATATTCAGCATGTATTTTTAAAAAAGTTGCTTGATTAACACTTTTCGGAAGTGAAGTCCTTATTAAGTGAAATGACCCACTTCCTAAACTTAATTTAGTTTGCTTAATTGTCCTTTTGGGAAAACCATTATTTTCCAAAATTAGATTTAAGGCATTATTAATATCTTCAATTGTATTAAGTAATGTTCCGTCTAAATCAAAAATAATTCCTTTAATCATCTAATCACCTCTTTGATAACTAATGTTATTTTATCATTTTAAGACATCTTTAACTATTTATATTAGTTAAAATAGTCTTTATTTACATGATTTTTGAAATTAAAACATAATTTAATAAAATTCCCTTGACTTTTGATATCATAAATTATAAAGTATTAAGGCATGGGGATGTTTATGGATTCGCCGGGGTATGATAAGTTATTATAAGCAAGTCTTGGTTGCGCAAGTAAAAACGTCGAGGTTATAATAACCGGAAACCAAAATTTAGCATTTGCTTAAGAAAAAGCAAAAACCAAACTAGAAAATTTCTTGCGTTTTCTAGGGCGGCACATTTTAGTAAGATATATTAGTTTGGATGCTAATAAAAACTAACGAATTTTAATTAGCTAGCTAATCTTTATTTTGAGTATTTAATAAACTTAGCGAAATAAACTAAATACTATAAACTTGTAGAAAGTAATCTCTTATGTACTTCGTACAGGGGTTCAAATCCCCTCATCTCCACCAAATAAAACTTACTTTAGTAATAACTAACTAAGTAATTATAAAGTTTATAAGCCCTAGAATAATCTGATTTCTAGGGCTTTTTTGCAAAATTATTAAACTCATCAGGAATAAGAATTGAATCAAACAAAAATCCGGGTTTTTCAGAGATTAAATTCCGGGTTTTTCAGAGGTTTTATTCCGGATTTTTCAGAGGCTTTATTCCCTATTTTACAGATTTGTTAATTGTCTATATTAAAATATCTCGACTTATAATAAATTATAAGAAATCTATCAAAAAAACAGGTAGTTATTTTTAAAAAATTTACTGCCTGTTTTTGCGTTACGTTTATTAAATAATGTATTAATTTGATTTATCTTTAGTGTTGTGAAATGGAACGTCAGACAAATATCCATTTCCATATGTAATATGATAATGTACAATAATCTCATTACTACCTTTGAGAATAGATTTATCTACCGAGATGGCTGCAGTCCAATATTGAATGTCTGCCGTAAAATGTTCTGATTCTGAATACCCATTAATTGCAATTTCCAATTTACCATCTTCATTAACAAATACTCTATCAACACCTCTAATTTCAAGGCTTCCACTTCTATCTTTTCCAATAAATACAACCGCTTTTTCGGTAAAAAATGCTTCATCCAGTTCTAATAAATTTTCTGGACTAAATTCAATATATGCATCAAAACTATCTAAAACTATATGTCCCATAATCAGTACATTATCAACAGATAAGTACAATTGCTTAAACGGTAACTGCTCGAATTCAATCTCTGAACCATCATAGTATTCAATTAATGCTTTCAAATCTTCAATTCTAGATTCAAATTTAAAATCAAATTCCTTATTAACTGTACGCAAATGAATCGATACCGTTTCTGCTAAAGGAACTATCTTCCTAATTCTTTCAAAATCTAAGAGTAACGATTCTTTTGATTTATATACTAGATAAATAGTTGGAAAATGCGTTAATTTAGAATAATCATCATAATTCCATTCATCACTATCTAAATTTGCCCTGACCCATAAAGCATCAACATAGTCTTTATAAGGACGATTTTCAACACCAGTATTAAGATATACTATGGCAAATTCAAAATCTTTGTATGGTCCATTTGGCTTATTATATTCAGATCGAACAAATGATTTTATCACATTTGTATCTGTATCATCTAGACGTTCAATTGTAGTAGTGCACGCCACTAATACAATTGAAAACACAACAATTAATAAATATAGCATATTTTTCTTCATATTAACGCCTCCTACTATTAATACGAATAAAATCCTTCTTTTTGCCCATATTACTGATTCAAATAAGCCAGAAATTGTGTGACATCTAATTCAATTATCATGTTTTTTATTTGCTCATTTATATCTATATTAATAGCAATCTGATATGAATTTTCTCTCTTAAGCCTTGATGAAGTGAATGTGTCGTTATCATGGTAGTCAACAATATCTATATTTCCCTCAATACTTTCTAGTTTTCCACTTGTTGTTATTTGAATAGATGATCCAATGGTTAAATTTTCGAAAGTGTAAACAAATATAATTTGTTCAATGTCTAAAACACCCATATAGATGTTAACTAGTATCCCATCAATGACTTGTGATTTAATCGGCGTTGCAATAAACTTGGCATTTTGATCTTCAAAATACTGCGCTACCAATTGTTCTTTAGTGGGTGTTTCTTCAATTGGTGGCCCGTCTATAACGATTGGATGATTAACTTGATAAATGATAACACCGCTTAATAATATTGCAAGAAAAAATAAACTTAATGTGGCATATTTAAAAAATAACTGTCGTCCGTAATATTTTTTTAATTGTTTTCTATCTAAGACCGTCTTAGATGAAATACCCACCTCTTTTGCCACACGATCAAAATCATAAGTATATTCCACATCTTGACTATTTTCATCTTTTATTAATTTAATAATCTCTTTCTTTTTCACTTTTTTAATTTCTCCCTTAGGATTTTCATAGCTCTTGATGCTTTATTTGTAATAACGGATGTTGATACTTTTTTCATTGCTGCAATCTCTCTATATTTTAAATTATGTACATAATGCAGCACTAATATTTCATAACTTTCTTGATCTAATAATTCTTTTATTTCTAGCTGTAGATCTTCATATTTATCATGATCTTGGACATATTTTGGTGATAACCTCTCTAAATCAGATATATCCATTAATGTTGTCTTTTCACGTTTCTTTTTTCTCAAGTAATCAATACAAAGATTTTGAGCAATTTTAGTAATATAATACTTTAAGTTTTTGTCAATATTGATGTTTTTACGATTATTCCATAACTTAGTAAATGTTTGAATTGCTAAATCTTCCGCTTCATCATTATTTTTACAATAAAAATAACATATTTGCTTTATAAGAGCATAATATTTGTTAAAGATTAATTCAAATGCTAATTCAGAATCATTTACCAACTGTTTTATTACTGACTTATCCATAAATTGAAATCATATCTCCTATTATTAATACGAAATTTTTCATATTATTGCCCACTACTCCTCATATGTTTTGAATTTTAGTTTTAATAATTTATCGCATTATTATTAAAATCTACTAAATGGTATTCACTCTATAAATTCCTTTTTTTTATAAATGATTAATATTTATTTTCAAAATCAATTAATATTGTTAACAAAGTTTCATCAAGATATTTTATTG
>ENA-UPXM01004649-UPXM01004649.1-activated-sludge-metagenome-genome-assembly--contig:-NODE-4649-length-13930-cov-5.661189_pt1 | contig 13930 bp, 15 predicted proteins | sample MGYA00238178_ERZ772708 | MGnify/ENA primary metagenome ERZ772708 (study PRJEB29002, sample SAMN05720212) | activated sludge metagenome | isolation source: anaerobic digester from wastewater... | reverse complement strand
CAGCTTCGTTTAAATTAGCAGAATTGAAGGCCTCTTGAATGCCGGCAGCCTCAGCTTTTTTAGTAGCTAAAAAATATTTAATCATAATAATTTGGTCACAACAAAGAAGGTAATGGCATAAGCTAATAAAACAACAACTAAACCAATTACCGCTTGAGCTAGTAAGTCTTTGGAGTGTTTAACTTGATCAATCTTGCCGCCAGCCGTCATCCAGAGAAAACCACCGTAAATAGCTAGGCCTAAAAAAACAATACCTAATAAACCTAAAATTATATTAATAATCAGGGTTATTTTGTCTAGAATTAATTTTTCACCTTGAGTTGTGGTGATATTATAACCCATTGGACCGCCAGCTTCTTGGGCGCCAGAAAAAAAATAATCAGCTGCTGATTCATTTTCATTTTTTTGAACATCAGCACTAACTGAATGAACGGTTAAGACTGAGAGCAAAAGATAAAAGATAGCTAAAAACTTATGCATAGATTATTTACCAAAGGAACTGCCCATGAAAGCGGTAATGGCATAGGCAGATAAAACAACAATTAAACCGGTAACTGCGCCGGTAATAGTTTTGCGGGCATCTTCGACTTTAGTTTTATTGCCATTAGCAGTCATAATAGTAATGCCAGCGTAAATAATTAGAATTAAAAAAATAACGCCAACAAAACCAAGGATAACGCCAATTAGTTCGCCGACTCGAGCCGATAAGCTACCGCTCTTTTTAAGGCCAGCTGTTGAGGCTGTAGTATCCAAGCCAAAATTAGTTGAATTTTGAGCCTGAACTAAATTAGGCACAATTAAAAAAGACAGATAAAAGCTGCGTCTAATAAATTGAAACAATTTATTCATGGTAAAGGTTTAAGATTTTGCCTCAGTCCAATTAAATTAGGTCGAGACAAAATCTGCCAAAATTGTTTTGGCAGATTTTGGATTGTTAAATTGCTCCGATAACAGAGTTAATAACAAAATTAGTAATAGCAAAAGCTAGTAAGATGATAACTAAACCAACAGCAGCAGCAGTCATTAATTTTTTAGATTCAGCAATCTTGTCTTCATTACCGCCAGCGGTCATCCATTTGAAACCAGCAATAACCACTAAAACGACAGCAATTGAACCCAAAAATCCAAGAGCTACTTTAATGATGTTGGCAACAGTCTGACGAGGGTCGGTGTTAGAAAAACCAGCATTGGTATAAGAATTTTCAGTGCCATTTCCCCATAAATCGTTTGAAGTCATGGTAGTCTGAGCATTAGCCATTGCTGGCATTAAAGAAACTAGGCCGGCTGCCCAAACTAAAGACATTAGGCCGATAAACAATTTTTTCATAATTCTTTGTGAATTATTAATTATTAAAATTTTAGAAACTTAAAACTATTTAATTGTATTGCTTAAGGTTTCAGTAACAAACAAAGTAACACCGTAAGAAATCAAAATAATAATTAAACCAACCACAGCAGCACTCATGATATCTTTGGCTTTTTTAATATTATCTGGTTTACCGCCAGCAGTCATCCAAAGGAAGCCGGAATAGATAACCAAAAGAACAGCAATAGTTCCCAAGAAGCCTAAGACAACCTTAATCAGATTGGCGATAATGGTGCGAGGATCTTCTTTTGATAAGCCAGTGTTATTAAAAGCAGTTGCTGATTCGTTGTCGAATAGGTTAACCTGAGCTTGAACTGGCGCAATAGCTAAGGGGCTAAAAGCTAAGCATTGTAAAGCTAAAAAGCCGAACAAAAATTTTTTAAATTGGTTCATAATTTTTCACCAACTAGGTTTTAAAAGTTAATTTAGGCTTATTATAACACAAGCCTAAAAAAGCAACAAGATTTCTAACGATTTAATAATTTGATTTTTATTAATCATTGTTTTTTGCTATAATTATTCTTAAATAATTAGCTTTTTTATGCCTATACCTAAAATTGTTGTTCGTAAGCCAACTTTATCTCGTCGTTCGCTTAATCAGCTTGGCAATAAATCATCGATGATTGTTCGAGCTAAAAAGCCAAGCCATCAATGGCAGCATCAAACACCTGGCGGTCGCCGGATAGATTGGCGCAAAATTGCTAAATTGGGCGGGGCTATAGCTGGAATTTTTTTCTTAATCGGTGGAATTGCTATCTTAATTTTATCACGCGGTCTACCTGATCCTAATAAATTATTAGATCGACAAATTGCTCAGAGTACTAAAATTTATGATCGTAGCGGTCAAACTATTCTTTATGAAATTCATGGCGATCAAAAAAGAACTTTAGTAAGCTTGGAACAGATCCCCGATTATGTTGAGCAAGCAACAATTTCTATTGAAGATAAAGATTTTTATAATCATGGCGGTTTTAGTTTATGGGCGATGTTCCGCACAGTTGTAACTAATGTTTTTTTAGGTCGTCATGCCGGCGGATCAACTTTAACGCAACAATTTGTTAAAAATGCTTTACTGACTTCGGAAAAAACCTATACTCGTAAAATTAAGGAGTTGATTTTGGCTTATCGAATTGAGAAAAAGTTTAAAAAAGATGAAGTTTTACGGATGTATTTGAATGAAATTCCTTATGGTTCCAATGCTTATGGTGTTGAAGCGGCCAGCCAGCGTTATTTTGGCAAAAGTGTCAGCCAAGTCAATTTAGCGGAAGCGGCTATTTTAGCGGCCCTGCCGCAAGCGCCAAGCCGTTACTCGCCTTATGGAGCTAATAAAGATATTTTAATTGGCCGTCAACAGTATATCTTGGATTTGATGGTTGAACAGAAGTATATCAGCGAAGATGAAGCGGCGGTAGCTAAGAATTTCAAAGTTGAATTTAAGCCAGTTGAGGAAAATGGCAATATGATTGCGCCGCATTTTGTTTTGGAAATTAAAAACCAAATGTCAGAAAAATATGGCGAGAAGATGATGGAACAAGGCGGGCTCAAGATTTATTCCACGCTTGATTTGGAAAAACAAAAGATTGCCGAAGAGGTTTTAACTGCTCAAGCTGATAAGAATGAAAAGAATTTTAAAGCCACCAATGCCGCTTTGGTTTCAATTGATGCTAAAAATGGCGATATTTTAGCTATGGTTGGTTCACGGGATTATTTTAATGATGAAATTGATGGTCAGGTTAATTTAGCTTTAAGGTCGCGTCAACCAGGTTCTTCTTTTAAGCCGATCGTTTATGCCTCAGCTTTCATGAAAGGTTATACTCCAAGAACTATTTTATTTGATGTTTTGACCAATTTTTCTTTGGATAGTGACAAACCTTATCAACCGCGTAATTATGATGGCAAAGAAAATGGCCCAGTTACCATGAAAAAGGCTTTAGCTGGATCATTAAATATTCCAGCAGTTAAAGCGCTTTATTTGGCTGGATTAGATAATGTTTTAGCTGTGGCTAAGAATTTGGGCTATACCACTTTAACTGACAAGAGTCGTTTTGGTTTATCGCTAGTTTTGGGTGGCGGGGAAGTTAAACTTTTGGAACATGTGGCTGCTTATAGTGCTTTTGCTCGTGATGGTGAAATGGTTAAACCGCGCTATATTTTAAAAATTGAAGATAGTGATGGCAAGGTTTTAGAGGAAACCAAGTCTGAGCATAATAAAGTCATGGAACAGCAGATTGCTCGCCAGGTCAACGATATTTTGAGTGACAATAATGAGCGAGCTTATGTTTTTGGTGCTAAAAATTATTTAACCTTAGGTGATCGTCCAGCTGCGGCTAAAACTGGTACCACTAATGACTACAAAGATGCTTGGACTCTTGGTTATACTCCTTCAGTTGTAACAGGTGTTTGGGTCGGTAATAATAATAATAAATCAATGAGCAAAGGTGCTGATGGTAGCGTGGTGGCAGCACCAATTTGGAATGCCTATATGAAGAGAGCTTTATCTGGGCCAATTGAAACCTTTAAAAAGCCAGAAACTATTACGACGGGCAAAGCGGTTTTGGATGGTGTTGTTCCGACTACAACTAAAATTAAAATTGATAAAGTTTCTGGATTGTTAGCAACTAGTTCCACTCCACCAGAAACAATTCGTGAAGATAGTTATTGGCAAGGCCACTCTATTTTATATTATATCAGTCCGGAAGATCCTCGTGGTGAGGCGCCAAAAAATGCAGCCGCTGATCCACAATTTAATGCTTGGGAGGCTGGTGTTAAAGATTGGGCGACTCGCCAAAAATTTAATATGGCTGAACCGCCTACAGAAAGTGATAATGTTCACACTACGGAAAACTTACCTGATTTGACAATTGTTAGTCCAACTCCAGGACAAAAGATAACCAGCTCTATTTTAGCTGTTCGTGTTAAGGCTAGCGCGCCGCGTGGAGCTAAGGAGGCTAAGTTTTATCTTAACGGCTTATTGTTTAAAACCACAACCGGCTCCTTTGATAGTGATTTAGAAGTAGGCTTTTTGCCTAATGGCCAGCATAAATTAGCTGTTGAAATTTGTGATGACGTGCAAAATTGTTCCAAGCATGAACTTACTTTCGAATTAGCAATTGCTAATAGCCAGGCTAGCGGTCAAGAATTGTCTTTAGCTTGGCAAGCGCCAGCTGATGGTCTAACTTATCGGGCGACTGATTTTCCGATTAATTTGCAACTAAGAGTTAGCCAGCCGCAATTGGCAGCCAAAACCAAGGTTTATTACACGGTTAAAGGCGGTGAAAAACAATTACTCACCGCTATTGAACCAAATAGTGATGGCCTAGCTAGCCTTTCTTTTCCTAAACCTAAAGAAGGTAATGGTAATTACACTGTTTTTGCTGAAACGGAACTATGGACCGGTCAGCTTAAAAAGAGTTCTAATCTTAGCTTAATTATCAAAGGTCTCAATTAATAAGCTAGCGCCAATGGCGGCGGCTTTTTGATCGTGACCAATGTGCCAAACAGGTTGGTTTTTTGTAAAACTAGCCTGTTTTGTTAATTGTTTCAATAAAGGTAGGTATTTTTTATAATAGCGCGCCACCCCGCCGGTTAAGATGAAAGCTCGTGGATTAAAAAGATTGTTCAAATTGGCAGTAGTTGAGGTAAAAATTTTGGTAAAGTCGTTAATCTGATTTTGTGCCTTTTTTTGACCAGTTTCAGCTGCAATAAAAACTTGACTAGCCGGTTGGCCAATTAATTGATGGTAATAGTATTCTAAATCGTGGCCAGTCTGTAAATCTACTAGTGAATGACCGATTTCACTACTAATCCCCGGCTGACTAATGATATTTTGGCCATTTAAAGCAATTGAACCCCCAATGCCGGTTCCTAAAGCAATAACAATTAAAGCGCCGTTATGATATTTGGGGTGTTTTTTTAAATAGGTCCGCAAAAAACAATTTAAATCATTATCTAAAATAACTTTAGCTAAGCCACTTTGAGCACCTAGTTTTTTAGCCAAAAAACAGCCGTTAAGCACTTGTAAGTTGGGGCAATTGATAATTTGACCATTTTTAATTAAACCGGGTATGCCGAGGCCAATTTTGGTGATTTTCTGATTAGTCAGCTTTTGGCTAGCCAATTGAAGACGATTGATTTCGGCTAGAAGCTGTTTAATTAAACCATCAGCTGAGGTTTTGTTAATTGGCTGTTTCTTGGCAGCATAAACTTTTTGTTGCTTAGAGTCATAAAGAACCCCTAAGATTTTTGAGCCGCCAACATCAATACCGGCTAAAAGTTGAGATTTTTTCATAGAGATTGAGCAAATAATTCTTGGGCGTATTGCCAATAGCCATTATTATGATTAGTTTCTTTTTCCCAATACCACCATTCAATGCCCCAGAGATAGAAAGTGTCAAAGCCAGCTTGACGACTAAACTCAATATTTTCTTTAAATTTAGCCAAATCCATAGTTTTAGATCTTTCTGGGGCTGGTAATTTAAAATAAGCTTCTTTGCCCCATGGTTCAGCTTGAAGCTCGATAACAATTAAGCGTTTGGTTTTGACAAATAGTTCAGTTAGCTTGGTTTTTGCCTTAAAGAAATTTGGAGTAAAGGGATAAGTAATATAATGGTCTAGAAAACGGCTGTAAGTGTGGCGATAAATTGAAGTGCCAAAAATATCCGCGCGCTTGGCAGCTGGTACCCAGAGGCTCAACTCCCCGCTATCGGTGATAATAATTGGTTTTTGAGTTAATTTTTTAGCTAAAGCAATTTCTTGATCGAGGAATTTTTTATCTAATTTAGGACATTCGCCAAAACCGAACAAAAAGGGTTCATTTTCAATTTGCCAAGCTTCAATAGCGGGGTTGTTGTCATAGCGCTTGATGGTTTGTTCTAGATAGTTAAGTAATTCTTGCTCTCGTTCAGCTTTAGTTTGGTTTTTAGCCCAATCAGGATAATGGCATTCTGGCCAGCGTGGCAGACGGCCGCCAACCGCTAAAATTATTTTGGCATCGCGTTTTTGCGCTTCTTCAATTTGCCAATCAATATCATTGAAAGTATATTTGTCTTTTTCAGCTTCAATAACGTTCCAATAAGCAACTAGGCGCAATTTCTTAACCTTTAATTCGTCAAGCATAGCAATAAAAGCAGCTCGCCAATCAAGGCCCATATCATTTAAAACCAATGGTGAAAAAGTTAGGCCATAGGTTAGTTCATTAGGATTTTTAACCGGCCGATTGGTGGCCCAAAGCCAGAAGAAACCAATAGCGACTAAAGTTGCTAAGAGGCTGACAAGCAAGCGCCAGCGTTTTTTTAAATTTATTGCCATAAAAGTAAAAATAATCCCAGATTAATGAGAAAAATGCCAGTAAATTTTTGCCAAGCATTCTTGTAGTTGATTTCTTGTTCTAGAAGCTTGGGATAACGACCAGCTAAAAAGAAACAGATAATTAAAAGAAATAGATATTGCAGGCCTTGTAAACTATTAATTAACGAAACATCAGCTAGCGAAATAGCATAATTACTTAAAACAAAAGCAATAAAAGCAATTAAGCGAATACTTAAAAAGAGCGGCAAGCTTTTGATGGTTGATTGTCGGCGAGGCTTATCAAAAATTAATTGTCGTGAGGTTGGTAAAACTAATAAAAATAAAGCTCCAACAAAACTACCCAATCTAGTCCAGATGAAGGCGTTAGTAAAGCCTTGTGAATCGTAAAGATATTTGATCAGAACATAATAAGCGGCAAAAATAAAAGATGATAGCAAGGCATTAAACCACAAGCGGCTCGTACTTCGAAGCTCGGCACTGTCTGGTTGCCATAATTTTTTAAATTTATTTAGCCAATTTTGCCACCAACTTTGTTTCGGGCGCCAAGATAGTAAAGCGCTACCAATAATTAAAATTGCTAAAGCGATTAATTCTTGCTTGCTTAAATAGTGTCGGCCAACCAGATAATTGAGCAATAAGGTAAAAATTGGAATAAAGGCGCCAGCAATTGGTACAACTTTGGTAGTTTCGCCTTGATGCAAAGCTTTATACCAAAAATATAGAGCCGCCATAAATAAAAGGCCGGCAGTTAAGTCTAGAAAAAGCCAATCCCAAGTTGGGATATAGCGATTAAAAATAAATAATAGGCAGTTGCCAGCACTCCAAATCCCAACGTAGAAAGTATAGGAAATGGAAGAATGGACTTTTTTTGATAAAAAATATTTATCCGCTAAGTAAACTCCTCCGTTAAAAAAATTAGCTAAAATTGTTACCAGTAACCACATAAAGACTAGAATCCATTATTTTTACATACCTTAGCATAGAAACGGCTGCTCTGGCGCGGCCGGCGCTGCAATGATTGGCGGTCAACTTCGTAAAGGCCGAATTTTGGAGTAAAACCCCACTTCCATTCAAAATTATCAAGCAGCGACCAGTGAAAATAACCTTTAATCGGTGCACCATTCTGAATGGCTCGATGAACCATGATTAAATGTTCTTCAATAAATTTTTGTCGATTAATATCTTGAGCATCAGCTAAGCCGTTTTCTAAAATATAGATTGGTAAATTATATTTTTTGGCATCGATTAGTACTTGATAGAAGCCTTGAGGATTAATTTCCCAGCCCATGTCATTGCGCCAGGTAATTTTTGGCTTTTTGCCTGGCCCGATTGAATTGTGAAAATAATAATTAAGGCCAATATAGTCATGGCAATTGGCAGTTTTTTTAAAAAAATGATCATTAACCCAGAATTTGCTCCAAGTGCTAAGTTGGCGAGCAATAAAATTGGGACTAGCCGGCTCAAAAGCTTGGCTATTATTGGCAATACCGACTAAGCATCTTTTATTGGTTAAATGAATGGTTTGGTAGGCTAGCCGGTGGGCTTTGATTAAATTATTTAAAGCTTTCCACCAAGGACTCAGGCCAAAGCGTTGCGGTGGCCAAACCCCTTGACCGTAGGCATTAAAAGCATAAAGGCCAGGTTCATTGATGGTGCACCAAAATTTTAGATTTTTTAAATTATGAGCTAGATAAGTAACGTAATTATTAAAGGCTTGTGGGGCAGCTGGATTTTCCCAGCCACCTGCTTCAGCAAACCAGATTGGTACAGTAAAATGATAAAGCGTTACTATTGGTTCAATTTTTTGTCGAAGACATTCATCAATCATAGCCTGATAAACAGCCAGTACTTTATTGTCAAAATAATTAGGTCGCGGTTCGAGACGACTCCATTCAATGGAAAAGCGGTAGGCGTTGTTGTTGAGTTTCTTGGCTAAGGCAATGTCTTCTTTGAAGCGGCGGAAAGAATCGCAGGCAATACCAGAAATCGAATTATCAGCAATATTCCCCGGTTCCCAAATAGTCCAGTCATTAAGCGTGCCACCTTCAATCTGGTGTGATGAAGTGGCTGTTCCCCATAAAAAATTTTTAGGAAAGGAATAATCAAGTTTTTTCGGCATGCTCAAGCTGAATTTATTGATTGATAATATTTTAAGTATAACATTTTCCCTGATAGCGGACAATTTATTATTTTTTTGCCGTGTTAAGCCAATTGTAGTATAATATAGGCAAGTAAAATAATTTTATGAGATTAAGGCATTATTTAGCCAGTACCTCAATCGCCGCTTTAACTGCTTGGTTATTGTGGTTGTTTATCTTGTTTCGAGTTGATCCGTTTGCGACTAATTGGTTTGGTCGTGCTTTATTTTATTTGACTTTATTTACAGCGATTTTTAGCACTATGGCTCTGCTCGGGTTTGTTGGACGATTCAGCTTGGTGCGGCAAAAATTAGCTCGACATGCCGTTGTTGCTGCTTTCCGCCAGTCAGGTTTATTGGCTGTCGGTGTAGTTGCTACTTTGTGGCTATTATCAAGACAACTATTTAGTTGGTTTAATGTGCTAATACTGGCGATTGGTTTGGCAATGTTAGAATTTTTCCTATTAAGCTGCCGGACTGAAGGAGGTTGTCCAATTGCTCAAAATAAAGAAATTAAATTAGACAATCAGATTATCAGCTCAACTTTTGAAGAACAATCTGATATTAATGATCAAGAATAAGCTTATGTTTAAGTGGTTAAAATTTTGGCAAAAAAAGACGGTTTCTCAGGCAAATCGTTTTCCTTTGATTGTGGTTGGTAAGGTTTTGGAAGTTTCCAACCACCCTCAGGCTGATCGCTTGCACCTGACTAAGGTTGATGTTGGTTCAGAGATTTTAACCATTGTTTGTGGTGCGCCCAATGTCGCTGAAGGACAGTTGGTAGCGGTAGCTAAGATTGGAGCTCAGTTAGCGCCAGATTTTGTAATTGCTCCAGTTAGCTTGCGCGGTGAAATGTCTTATGGCATGCTCTGTTCAGCTAAAGAATTGGGACTTGGTGAGGATCATGACGGTATTATGGTCTTAGATGAAAATCGCGGCATCCTGCCAGGTGAAAGTTTAGATAAATATCTAGCTAATTAATATTTACTATGGAATTATTTAATACTTCCGCTGATTTAGTTAATTTAGCCTTGGCTCTCGGTATTTTTGGCATTAGCGTAGCCATGGTTTATTTTTTTATTAATGCTGCCGGCTTAGTCAAAGAATTGCGTAAAACTTTAGATGAAGTCAATCGACAATTGATGGTGCTGAGCGAGATTACTGAAACCATTAAAAGTAAAGTTAGCTTCATGTTTTCTTATTGGTCAGTTATTGAAAAACTAGCTACTAAGGCAGTCGGTTTGGTGCAGGATAATGTGGTTAATAAAATTAAAAGCCGTTTTGCCAAAACTGCTAAAAAAGTTGAAGATTACGTTGAAAATTATATGACGACTCCAGCTGATGTTGAAGAAGAATTTGCGCCTAAAACTACCAAGAAGACTTCAAAAAAACCAGCCTCAGCTAAAGCCAAGACTGGTAAAAAAACTAGTCGCTAATAAGTTACTTAGTTTTCTTTTTAGAAGTTGCTTTACCAGCAGCTTCTTTTTTTACAATAATCTTTTTTAAATTGCGGCATTTAGGAAAGGCAGTGCAAGCTAGAAAAGGCCCATAACGGCCAACTTTAACTGCCATTTTGGCCCCGCATTTCTCACAGACTTCATTGGCATATTCCTCTGGTAGATGTTGGAAGCGCTCTGGTAATGGCTTGGGTTCTTTTTTCTCTTTGAGTGATTTGATATTACGGCAATCAGGATAAGCACTGCAAGCGAGAAATGGTCCGTAGCGGCCGGTTTTAATTAACATTGGCGCACCACACTTGTCGCAAACTTCAGTACTAGTTTGATCGGGTAAAATGTCTTTTTTGGACAGTTCTTTGGTTTTATTTTCTAAATTTTCATGAAAAGGTTGATAAAAATCAGCAATAACTGGCGGCCAAGTTAATTGGCCATGAGCGATTTGATCAAGCTGGGTTTCGATGTTGGCGGTAAATTGATAATCAACGATATTAGGGAAATGAGCTACTAGCAAATCATTAACAACCTTAGCAATTTCGGTTGGAGCCAAGCGCTTGTATTCATCACGAACAACATAATTGCGAGCTTCAATCGTGGCGATGGTTGGGGCATAAGTTGAAGGTCGGCCAACACCGTATTTTTCCAATTGTTTAACCAAGCCAGCATCACTATAGCGAGCTGGTGGTTGAGTAAAGTGTTGTTCGGTTTCTAATTTTAATAATTTTAAAGGTTCTTTTTCAGTTAGTTCGGGTAAAATCTTTTCTTGAGTTTGTTCTGGATAAATCATTAAATAACCAGGAAAAACAATGGTTTGACCAGTAGTGCGAAAAAGAGCTTCTGCGGCCGTAACTTCAACGCTGGTGCGATCAATTTGAGCTTCCGCGGCTTGGCTAGCTAGAGCTCGTTGCCAGATTAATTGATAAAGACGGAATTGACGTGGCTCCAAGTAATTTTTAATAGACTCTGGTGTTCGATCAGGATCGGTCGGACGAATAGCTTCATGAGCTTCTTGAGCTCCTTTACTTTTATTGGCAAAGCGACGCGGGCTAGTGGCTAAAAACTGTTGACCAAAATTATTAGTGATGGTTTCTCGGGCTCGGCTAACGAATTCGTTGGATAGGTTAACAGCGTCAGTACGCATGTAAGTAATTAAGCCAACTTGGCCATGAGGACCCAGCTCAATACCTTCGTAAAGTTTTTGGGCCAAGGTCATAGTTTGTTTAGCTGAAAAACCAAGCCAGCGATTGGCAGTTTGTTGTAGAGTGGAAGTGGTAAAAGGAGCAGCTGGTTTTTTAGTAGTGCGTTCTTTAGTGATAGCACTGATACTATAATCGGCTGTTAAAAGTTGTTGTTTAATTTTTTCAGCTGTTTCTTCATTATTTAGGGCAAATTTATCTAAAGTTTTGCCTTGCCATTTAACTAGCTGAGTCTCGAACTCACCTTTTTTAGCGGCTAGATTAGCACCAATAGTCCAGTATTCTTGTTTTTGGAAAGCTTCAATTTCTCTTTCTCGTTCGACGATTAAACGAACGGCAACTGATTGAACGCGTCCAGCGGAGAGATTTTTGGCTACTTTTTTCCAAAGAAAAGGCGATAATTCATAACCAACTAGGCGATCTAAAACGCGGCGGGCTTGCTGGGCGTCAACTAATTCTTGGCTAATTTTACGAGGATTTTTTAAAGCATTAGTAATGGCAGTTTCAGTAATTTCATGAAAAACAATGCGGTTATCAGCTTGAGCCGGTAATTTTAATAGTTGTTGCAAATGCCAAGCAATAGCCTCCCCTTCACGGTCTTCGTCGGAGGCTAGAATTACTTGATCGGCTTGTTTAGCTAAGGCTTTTAATTTGGTAACAGTTTTTTTAGCCTTAACGGGCACTTCATAATCTGGCTGAAAATCATGTTCAATATCAATCCCCATTTTTTTAGTTGGCAAATCGCGAACATGACCAAAAGACGACTCAACAACATCTTCTTTACCTAAAAAACGACTAATGGTTTTAGCTTTAGTTGGGGACTCGACGATAATTAAACGCATATTATTTAAGAGTACTGGCGACATAAAAGTTGTCAGCCTGAAGTTCGATTAAGCCATTTAATTCCAGATCAGCTAGAGATTCAGCTAATTGATCAAGTGGCTGTTGAGTAATTTGAGCTAACTGTTCCAGATTGAGCGGCTGAGCTAATAATTTTAGCAAAGCCGATTGGCTGGCCGTTAAGGATAAACTTGTTTCACTATAAGAACTTGCTAATTCCAAGTCAAGCGCTTGTGCCAAATCTTGGCTACTAGTAATTGCTTGAGCCCCGATTTTAATTAAATAATTGCAGCCTTTAGATAAGGTTTGATTGATATTGCCAGGAACAGCTAAAACATCACGATTTTCTTCTAGGGCCAAACGAGCTGTTAACAAGGCCCCTGATTTTTCAGCAGCTTCAATCACTAAAACAGCCTGAGAGAGGCCGGCAATCAGACGATTGCGTTGAGGAAAGAAATAAGGACGAGCTGTTTCTTCGGGTGGATATTCAGACAAGAGTAGACCATTATTGGCTAAAATATTCTGCGCTAGCGACCAGTTACTGGCGGGATAAAGAGCCTTATCAGCCAGTCCACTGCCCAAAACAGCAATCGTTGGCGCACCTATTTTTAAGGCAGTTTGATGGGCTAAAGTGTCAATTCCCAAGGCTAAACCGCTGACAATAATTAGTTGCTCTGAAAAAGCTGAAGTTAGTAACTGTTTTAGAGCAAGTGAACCATACCAGCTAGACTGGCGGCTACCAACAATGGCTAGTTTTAGCTGTGGTGACTGAAGCAACTCTACGTTACCGCGATACCATAATTGTTTTGGTGGACGATGGATATTTTTTAAAGCCAGTGGTAAAACTTCTCTTTCTAATAAAGTCAAAGGAGCGACTGGGGTGACTGTCATAGAATTTGGCGATAATGTCTTAAGCGAGCCGAGCTCTTGATGGAATTAACATCAATAGCAATAAAATCATAACGCCAATTACTAATTTGATATTTATTGATTAAGTAACTGGCTGCTTTTTTGAGATGAGTTAATTTATTGATAGTTAAAGCTTCAGTCGCTGTGCCAAAAGATTGGCTGCAACGCAGTTTAACTTCAACCAGAACGAGGGTTTGACCATCTTGGGCAATCAGATCAATTTCCTCATGATGACAATAATGATTAAGGGCGAGAATTTGATAGCCAAGTTTTTTTAAAAATTGACTAGCTAGTTGCTCGCCATAATGACCCCAAACTTTTTGATGATTAAGCATAAGATCTTAAGTAAAGTTTTTGGGGAGAGAAATGGAGAGTAAAAGGTAGGTTCTTGTGGACTTAAAACTGGGGAAATTAACAGGTTATCCACATGGAAATAATTTGGCTAACTTTAAACGCTTTATATAATTTTGTCTAGATATTTTTGGACTTATCCACTGGTAATTAAGTCTACAAATATATAGACATAAATATAGGTAGTCTAGACAAAAATAAGCGTTTGTATTCTGGTAAAAAACAAAAAAAGTAGTCCACATGTTCCACGTGGAACATTGTGGATAATTCAATGTGTTTTTTAGTAATAACACGAAATAGAGGAGAATGGAGGTTGTGGACCATAAGGGACTTGAACCCTTGACCTCTTCCATGCCATGGAAGCGCTCTA
>ENA-UPXM01004648-UPXM01004648.1-activated-sludge-metagenome-genome-assembly--contig:-NODE-4648-length-13933-cov-4.932267_pt1 | contig 13933 bp, 7 predicted proteins | sample MGYA00238178_ERZ772708 | MGnify/ENA primary metagenome ERZ772708 (study PRJEB29002, sample SAMN05720212) | activated sludge metagenome | isolation source: anaerobic digester from wastewater... | reverse complement strand
AAACCACAAGGCTTCCCTAAAGCTGGTTAACCCAGCCAACAAGAAAAAACTGGACATTATTGTAGTAGGAACAGGTTTAGCTGGAGCAGGTGCAGCATCAACACTTGGCGAGCTTGGCTACAACGTTAAAGTATTCTGCTATCAGGATAGCCCGCGTAGGGCTCACTCTGTAGCCGCACAAGGTGGTATTAATGCCGCCAAGAACTACCGCAACGATAACGACAGCGTTTACCGCCTATTCTACGATATGATTAAGGGTGGCGACTTCCGCGCACGTGAGGCTAACGTTTACCGTGCAGCAGAGGTATCCAACCTTGTTATTGACCACTACACTGCCCTTGGCGTTCCTTTTGCCCGCGATTACGGTGGAATGCTTGATAACCGCTCATTTGGAGGGGTACAGGTATCGCGTACCTTCTACGCAAAGGGACAAACTGGCCAGCAGTGTATTCTGGGTGCCTACAGCTCCCTTAACCGACAAATTGATGCGGGAACCGTTACCATGTACTCTCGCCGCGATGTGCTGGACATAGTTGTAGTGGATGGCAAGGCACGTGGTATTATTACCCGTAACCTGGTTACAGGCGAAATTGAAAGACACTCGGCTCATGCAGTGGTACTTGCAACAGGAGGATATGGTACTATCTACTACTTATCGACCCTAGCACTAAACTCAAACGGTACTGCCGCTTGGAAAGCATACAAAAAGGGAGCATACTTTGCTAACCCCAGCTTTGTACAAATACACCCAACCTCAATACCCGTTCTAAACGATTACCAAGCCAAGCTTACGCTGATGAGCGAATCGCTTAGAAACGATGGCCGCGTATGGGTTCCTAAACAAAAGGGCGACAAGCGCGATCCCAACACAATTCCTGATGAGGAGAGGGATTACTACCTAGAGCGCCGCTACCCAGCATTTGGTAACCTTGTTCCCCGCGACGTAGCATCACGTGCTGCTAAGGAGCGCTGCGACGCTGGCTATGGTGTTGGTCCAACAGGACTATCGGTTTACCTAGACTTCCGCGATGCCATTAAGAAGCAAGGCGAAAAAGCAATTGAAGGGAAGTACGGTAACCTTTTCGAGATGTACGAGAAGATTACTGGCGAATCGCCATACAAAACCCCAATGCGTATTTACCCTGCAGGGCACTATACCATGGGCGGACTTTGGGTTGACTACAACCTAATGACCACCATTCCTGGTCTATTTGCCATTGGTGAGGCCAACTTCTCCGATCACGGTGCAAACCGCCTGGGAGCAAGCTCACTTATGCAGTGCTCTGGCGATGGCTACTTTATTATCCCTTACACCATTACCGATTACCTTGCCGACGAGATTCGCACACCACGAATCCCAACCAACACCCCAGAGTTTGAGGCAACCGAAAAGGATGTTAAGGAGAGACTTAACAAAATACTTGCAGTTAAGGGTAAAGAGACCGTTACATCGTTCCACCGCCGCCTAGGTAAAATTATGTGGGACTACTGCGGTATGGCACGTAACGAGGAAGGCCTTAAAAAAGCCCTAGTGGAGATAAACGCCCTTGAGGAGGAGTTCTGGAAAAACGTTTGCGTGCCTGGCACCAACGATGAGTTCAATCAGGAGCTAGAGAAAGCCAGCCGTGTAGCCGATTTCTTTGAGCTAGGCAAGCTTCTAGTAACCGATGCGCTTAACCGCAAAGAGAGCTGCGGTGCACACTTCCGTGAGGAGAGCCAAACCGAAACCGGCGAGGCCAAGCGCGACGATGCTAACTATGCATACGTTGCAGCATGGGAGTACAAAGGCGAAGGACAGGCTCCAGAGCTACACAAAGAGGAGCTTAGCTACGAGTTTGTTAAGATGCAAGAGCGTAACTACAAATAGGCAATACGCAATAAACTAGGTAAAGCAATGAACATTAAACTCAAAATATGGCGCCAACAAAATGCTAAGAGCAAAGGGCGCTTCGAAACATATAGCCTCAACGATGTTTCCCCAGAGATGTCGTTCCTTGAGATGCTTGACTACCTTAACAGCACCCTTATTGAAAAGGGCGAAGCTCCGGTAGCGTTTGAGCACGACTGCCGCGAGGGTATTTGCGGATGCTGCGGCGTTTACATAAGCGGAAGGCCACATGGCCCCGAGTCGAAAACCACCACCTGCGAGCTTCACATGCGCTCCTTTAAGGATGGCGAAACCATTACCGTTGAGCCATGGCGCTCGGCTTCGTTCCCTGTTATTAGGGACTTAGTGGTTGATCGCAATGCGTTTGATAAGATTCAGCAAGCGGGAGGTTACGTATCGGTTAACACTGGCGCAGCACAGGATGCCAATGCGCTTCCCATTCCAAAACACAATGCCGACGAGTCCTTTGATGCTGCATCGTGCGTTGGTTGTGGAGCCTGCGTAGCTGCTTGTAAAAACTCATCGGCCATGCTATTTATTGCGGCAAAGGTATCGCAGTTTGCGCTGCTACCACAAGGCAAAGTTGAGGCCGAAGCCCGTGTAAACAGAATGGTTGCCAAGATGGATGAGCTAGGCTTTGGCGGATGTACCAACACCCGCGCCTGCGAAGCAGAATGCCCAAAGGGCATATCCATATCGCACATTGCAAGGCTAAACCGAGAATTCTTTGTAGCGAAGCTAAAAGAGTAGCAAAAGGATACCATAAAATAAGAAGGGGCTGTCAGTATTGGCAGCCCTTTTTAGACTTAAAATTCAAATAAAGAGTCAGATACATAATTTAACCTATCACATTATTTGTGAAAGGATCAACAAGAAAAAAGCATAACAGCGTTATAGGCATATGATTTCAACAATCATACAACTCATGATAATATTAGCAGTAAGTTCAAACTCAGCAAGCAAAGAATTACCACAAAAAGCTCCCCTTCTATGTATACAAAATTAACTTCTAAGCATAAAATTCAGACAAGAAAGGAATCTAAAAAGATAACAACTCTGTCATAAAAAGACCGCAATGCGAATATTTGAAATAAGGACTCAAGTTGAGGTATTCCAATCAATAGCTTTTCGTTTAAACGAGGAATATAATTGCCACCCTTTTTATTGAAAAGCACATATAAAAAAGTAAATTGGTGCTTTATTTGGTTTTTTAACTAAGATTTTTCACCCTCACTTATTTAGATTACTTATTTTAAAACTCCTTCTGAATATAGGTATCACAGAAGAAAAAAATAACCAACACCTATTTTTTTGACCCTATGCACAAATTTGAGAAAATAGATATTCCTGTAACTGATTCATTTGTCAAAAAGTTTGCAGAAAAATACCTAGAGCAAAGGTCTAAAGCCCAATTTGATTACAAATCAATTAGCGAGCAAACTCTTTTTAATAATCTTGGATTTGGCACTGATGTATTGAAAAAAATTATTGAAAAGAATGCGACTCCAATTGATAAAGAGAGAGAGCAAGGCTTGACTCCTTCAGTTCTTAATGACATATATCGTAGTGACTTAGGGGAACTTTTGATGACTTATTACTTTGAAGAAAAATTACCAAAAGGCGAGCGTTTCATTATTCCTCTTAAAAACATTACATTTAGAGAACGAGCAGAATTCCCTGGTAGAGGATTAGATGCAATTGGATACAAGAAAATCGCGGATGATAAAATCGAAATCCTTTTAGGTGAAGCAAAAGTTTCAAAAGACAAAAAGACGCCACCTCCTGTCGTTGACACCAACGAAGACTCAATCTTCAATACCCAAATTAAACATAAAAACGAAACGCCTGTTGTTATTCAAAGATTATCTGATTATGCAAGAAGATTAAATACAAAAGATGCAGCTTTAATTGGTTTTGCAATTATTTGTTTAGAGCATAACTTTAATGACAAATTAAGAGTTACATATGGATGTACTCTGATACGAGATCTTTCTTGTGTGAATGATAGTTCAGACTATGGTAAGATGAAATCTCAAAAAAGTGATTTTGAACCCGGAAAAGTAAATTTCTCAATTCTTTCATTTAGCGACAAAAGCATTGACGAAGCAGTTAATTTGTTTTATTCAAAAGTACAAGAATTGATTTCGAAGTGATATGAGTACTGCTATCAACTCTATATTACAGCAAGAAACAATAATTTCACTTCTTAATGAAAGTGAGAAAAGATACATCTTTGAACAGCTTAAGCTTTCATACGATGCGGGTATTGATAATGGCGAATCAATTCGACTAACTTTCTTCTTAATTAATTCTATTTTTAGTTCAGACCAACAATCCGAAAGGAATTCAGATATAATAGCATATAAGCTCTTAAAAACAATTGATATTTTCTCTGATGAAAGGCGCTCTAAGTTTTCAGATATATTCGGCATAAATGGAATTAACGAAAAAACTCTGTACTTCTTCTATTTAGCAAGTATTGCGTTGAAATCTGAAAACCAAATTAGCATTCGAATTGATCTGAAAAAGTTTGATATTTCAAACCAAGAAGTTTCTGATTGGAGACAAAGATTGCTAAATAAATCATTAGAAGCCTATATTTTTTTAGTGCGTAAACAGAATGGTTTCTCGGATATAGAGAAAGCTTTGCTAATAATAGAGCAATTAAAGAAAGACCAACAGGAATATGAAGAAAAATATTTGAAGGAGTTTTCCGTTGCTGAAGAAGTACAAGAAGCTTACATACTCTTATCTCTATATCACCTTTCTAAAGCAATCATAGAAACTGCAAATTATTTAATCAAAGGCTATGACTATAAAGAGAGGATTGAGGCTGTAATTAGACAGCATCTGGATATTGCAAAAAAATTAGTCAAACACGAACCTAGGTTGACAAACATTTTTAATCTTTTTGAATTTGGCTTAAATACTTTGCATAGAAATGCAATATGGACTAACACCAAGTTTAATGATAAGATTAGACAACTCTGTAAGAAGAAAGCACACCTCGGTATTTTGGAGTTGTTGCCATCCCAGAGAGAAGCATTGTCGGATAATTTGCTTGACGTAGCTGCAAATGTTACTGTACTTCAAATGCCTACCAGCGCAGGAAAAACCCTTCTTGCTGAATTCAACATTATTGTAACGAAGGCATTAAGGTCAGATGCAAAGATAATATACATAGTACCTTCAAGAGCTTTAGTAAATCAAATCTATTTTGATTTAAAATCAGACTTAGACGATTTAGGGCTTTCAATTGAAAAAACATCTTCAGCTATTGAGATAGACCCCACAGAAGATTCGTTTTTGAACTGTGATGAAAAAATTGATGTGCTTGTCTCAACACCTGAAAAACTAGATTTGCTTATTAGAAGAAGGCATCCTTCTGTTGATGATGTTTCAATGTTCATACTTGATGAAGCCCATACTATTCAAAATGGTGAGCGAGGCGCAAAGTTAGAATTGTTGATGTCAATACTAAGAAGAGAAAGGCCAAATGCGAAATACATGTTATTATCTCCATTCATTAAGAATGCGAATGAAATCATAACAGAATGGCTAGGGGGAGGAAATTCAATCTCGGTAGATTGGAAGCCATCAGAGAAACTCATTCTTGGAATAAACACAAATATCACAAAACTCAAAAATGATATTCAGATAGAGGTACTTCCTTCTCCATATGAATCAGTAAAGCCGATTGAAAAGACAATAATTAAGAATCCATATACAATTGAAAGCTCAGGAGCTAAAGACAAAATACTGGAATACTCTATCAAGCATTTTTCTGAAGCAGAAAAAACAATGTTGATTTTATGCTATGGAAAAGGAACCGCCAATAGCAGAGCAAATTTTATATACGAAAAGGTTGAAGATTATACACCTAGTGACGATGTGAAGCTCGTACAGAAATTCATTGAAGACGAAGTCGGAAGGCAAACTACTCTTTCAAAAGTTATTGGGAAAGGAATTATTACTCACCATTCAGGGATGTCTGATGAGACAAAATTACTTGTAGAACATCTAATTAGACATAAGCAGATTCAATATGTCTGCGCTACTACGACAATTGCAGAGGGAGTTAACTTTCCTGTTTCGACTGTTTTCTTTGATGATTTCAGAAAAGGTCAGTATAATAAATTGGATGCAAATGATTTTTGGAATATTGCCGGAAGAGCTGGACGGACATTGGTAGATAATTACGGTAAAATAATACTTCCATTTAATAGCAAGGCAAATATACAAAATGCAAAAGAGCTAATATCCGATAGTGCTAATGTATTGACAAGCGTTCTTGCTGAACTATTCGAAAATGCCGATTTAATTGAAAGTAAATTAAAGGAAGCCAATGGATTGTCTGATTTATTTCGAAATTACTCTAATTCACTATCTCCTCTAATTCAATACTTTGTTCATTTACTTACCGTAGGAGAAAGGGAGTATTATGTAACAGAAATAGAAGATCTCTTTAAAGATTCGTTGGAATATTACCTACTAGACACCTCTGATAAAAAGGAACGATTTATTTCAGTCTGTAAATCTATATATTTAAATCTTCAAGCAAAATTTCAAGATAAAGGTGTATTAGCTTTTGCAGATAAAACAGGATTTTCTGTTCCATCTGTGTTGAAAGTAATGAAAGAAGCATCAGGAAATTCGGAGATAAGGGATTTAAATAGTTGGTCAAAAGAACAGTTGTTTAATAGTCAAAATCCAGAAAATCTTGCTGAAAAGATAAGGATTATTGCAGCTTTACGAGAAACACAGCTAGGAGTAGATGCTAAAACCCCATTTAATCCTGAATTGTATGCAAAGATTATTATTGATTGGGTAAAGGGAAATAAGTTATCAAGTATAGCAAACCAGCATCCTACATTCAATATTCAAGGACTCGGAGATAAAGAAACAGAACAGCGGATTACGGACTTCGTAAAAAAGATGAATGATATTCGATTCAAAGCATCATGGGGTTTAAGTGCTCTTGAAGGAATAGTAAGAGGTGATGAAGAAATCAAGGATTCACATATCCCTTCTCTAGTTTATTTCGGTGTAGATAATGAAAAATCTCTGGCGCTCAGAATGATTGGCGCTCCAAGAGCATTATCATTTTCACTTCAGAACATAATAGAAGGAAATTTAAACCAATATTCTTATAAGTCATTAAGAAATAGAGTGAATAGCTTAACAAATTCTGATTGGGATGGATTAAGACCATCAAACTCTTCTTTAAGTGGCATGGAATGGAAAAGAATATCAGAAATACTAATAAGGTAGGGATAAACAAATTAGAGGAATGCTTTCCTAATCCTCATTTGGAATATATTCTAACTCCTTACAACATTAAAGTTCACTTGGCATTAGTACAACTTAACGCTGCAAGAACCTAGAAAGAGCCACTCGCCACTATCAACACATTAGCATTTTCCTACAGCCCAAACGCCTCCTTGTATTCTTTTTCCACATAGCTATCTACCCAATCGTAAAAATCCTTTACCTGCTTGGGGTTTATGCCTGTGGATCTCCACTTGGTAAACTCAGTGTTTGCTTTTGAAACAACTGCTGCTTCCATTCTTTCAATTTGGCTGCGAATGCCGCCATTGGTGCTATTCTGATATATAGCCATATCGAAGTACTTGCTTCCAGAACCTCGCTCAATGGGAAAAATTCTTGACTTAAGCGCCATTCCGTAATCGGCAAGCAGTACATGCTGATCGTTTTTGGAAGAAACAACCGAAGGTAAATCGCCATTTGGCGTTAGCCACACAGGGATATTAACGGTTGTTAGTGGGAACGCAACTTGTGCCCACATGGTGGTTAGGTTGGCATTCTCGCCTGGCTTTACACCGTGTACCACAATGTTTGAGGCAGTTCCATATCGACAAAGAAAATCCTCGGCGGCAATAAAGCTGCCCTTTGTTTGCTGTGGCACATTGGTAGCGTAATCAACTCCAAGTAGCGAGTTGTACATGCTACGTGAGAACGTGGAGTAAATCATCTCTAAAGATAAATCACCACGAGCATCGGCATTTGAAAACAGCTCCGTTGCGCTTTGGTAGCGGATAAACCCATAGCCAACATCCTTTTTGCCTGTAAACGAAAAGTTTGTGCGGATTATATAGCCATTGGGAGCAACTACAGGGTCGTTAGCATCAAACTTAACAAAGGTGTAGTTATCGGTTTCGTAGTAGGCTGCGCCACCATTTGCATCAATTACTCCAAAATTGGCATTAAGTCCCATGGGCTTTGGTAGCGAGGCAAGCAGCTGCTCAAAATCGGCAAGAGAGGCACACTGCTGTAATGCAAGTTTCATTATTCGTCCCTCCTGATCGGCAAACTTTGAGGTATCGGTCAAGTTGGTATTGTATGATGCGGAGTTCATAATGGCAAACCCCGTGCTGTTAAACCCGCCCCACACCTGTGTGCCTTGGGTATCGGATGTGTTAACCAGCCCTAGATATGCATACTTTCCGTCGGTAAAGTAGCGGAGCTTATTCTGGAATTCATCGGTATCGCGGAGTTTCCAAAGAATTGGTCGGCCATCGGCCGTGTACTTTCCCGAAATAATTGCTGTAGTACACGCCAAGGAGCTATATACCAAAAACATGGAAAGAGATAGGGTTATAATTCTTCTCATGTAGATTAGCATTAGTAGTGTTTTTACATCAAAAGTAAACATTTAAGGAGAATAGAATAGACATTACATCCAAATGCCCACCCCAAAAAGCAAACGGGAACTCCTCGCGTTGAAGTTCCCGTTTTAAGCACCTAGCAATGGCCAGATGCCCCCCAGTAATGCTACATTAAAAATGCAGCAGCTTTCCCAAAAATTGTGGCAAAGAGCTGGTCAACAGCTCCTGCAATGCTCTTTACACCAACAGGAAACGGATTCTCGTGGGTATAATCGTAGGGGAAATCCATGGGGCTAACAGGCACTTCGCCATACCCCGATGGGTTAAGCGCTGCCATTACCCCAAAGGCTGGTATTACCTTGTCCTTAACTAACGGGATTGCCATAATGCGATCCCGCATTAGCTCAAAGGACTCCTCGCGGAACTTCCTATCGTTATTTAGGCTAATCATGCTCTTGAACGCATAGGCAAGGGCATTCCCGTGCGCGGCATTGCTACGTACCTGGTTCCAAAACGGTTCCTTACGGATACCCTCAAGGTAGTAGCGCCGTAGCATCTTAAAGGCGCCATCGTCCATTATCATTTTAGAAACGCCGTTCATTTGGTCAAACAGGGCGCCACCGCAAAACATAAAGAGTCTGCTGCTGGAGTATAGCCCCTTGATATTTGCCAAAAAGAGTATCTGTGCTAAAAAGGAACCTATGGAGTACGAGAAAAAATCGACCTTAGCGTTGGCCTCAAAAAGAGGATGCTCACCGGAGCTAATTTGGCTCATCAGGTTATTTACGTCCATTGCTGTTTGGTAGCCCGATTTAAAGAATCGGCCCGGGTCGTCGGCTAGGCGCTGGCTAAGCGCAGCATTGGCAAAGGTGGCCATGCTCTCCCCCATTGCCCTGCGGGATTGAAACAGGGGCATCATCTCCCGTGGGTTGCCCCACGATTGGGGCGAACGGTTAACGTGAAACGAGATGGGGAACATTATAACCGGACGCTGTGTACGCTGGGCAAGCGTGTATGCCCACGGATGGTACTTTGCCCAGTTACGCTCATTTAGCCCGTGCAGTAGCACAATGGCACTTGAGTGCCGTGTACGTGAGCTAGGGACGTAAACGGGATACCTAAAGGTAGCATTCTCATCAATGGCCCTATCGGTAGCACTCCTGCTCCATAGCTCTTGGTTAAGCACGGCGGCATCATCAAAAGCTGAGGTAAAAGGGTAGCTAACAATTCGCATGTTGGACAATGGGAGCTGAACCTCCCCTTTATCTGCACTAAACTGCTCCTTTAACCATGAGTAAATTTGGGTATAGCTCATATGTATGGCGTTCAAATTTTTCAACATTTATGCACAATGCATAACAACTGCATATACAAATGAAGCACGAAACAGGGTGCGGGGCAAATAAAAGGGTTTAGCGCTACCGCAGCGGGGCATAAACCCATTATTTGTGGTCAAATTCAGAATACAGGGGTAGTTTAAAAAAGTGCCATACCATTTTTGTAGCCCTTTAAGGCCAATGTAAGGAATAGAATGCCGTTGTTTTAATCAAAAGAATAACTTTGTTGATATAAAACCAATCTGATGCCCGATTTCCAACATCGAATACCTAACTACCTAATAGAAAAGCACAACCTTGTTAAGCTGGTTGTGTTTACCGCGCTATTTGCCTTACTCTTTATCAACTTCTATGCGCCATTTGGTGTAAAGTACTGGTTCGATGCCTCTAAGTGGCGCGTGTTTGCATACTCAAGTCTAATAATTCTAACGGGCGTTTTGGTTGTTGCCCTAAGCCGTTTGCTTATGTACCTTGCGTGCAGGCGTTTTTGGCTTAACTACTGGCACTACTTTATTTGGGTTTTTGTGGAGGTACTTGCCATGGCAGCATTCTATGCCATTTTCGAAAAGTTTATACTTCACGATCCCCGCGAGTTCTTTGATTTACTTAAAGGCTCGGCCCAAAACACCGCACTGGTGCTGCTACTTCCCTACTCTGCGCTGTGGTTGTACTTCTCGTGGAAGGAGAAAAAGGATATGCTTGAGCTGGTATCGCAAAATAGGCAATCGGTGCAGGAAGGGAAGAACATGGTTCCTTTTCACGATGAGAAGGGTGAGCTGCAGTTCTCCGTTAAAACCGACGATTTACTTTACCTAGAGTCGGCCGATAACTATGTAAAGATTTACTACATCAGCAGCAAATCGGCCATATCGCACTTTACGCTACGCAGCACCCTAAAGCGCATTGAGGATACCTTTAAGGGAACGGAGCTGGTACGCTGTCATCGCTCCTTTATTGTTAACTTTAGTAAGGTTAAAGTGATTAGAAAGGAGAAAGACTCTTTGCTACTTGAACTGGATGCCACAGAAAATGTTAATATACCAGTATCAAAAACCTATGCAGAGAACGTTCTTAAGAAGTTTTCGTCATTCTAACGCTAGGTTTTATCAACAAAGCATAACCCTGAAGACATAATTTCGTAGATTCCCAAGCAGCATGCAACCATATTTCGTCAAATTAGCTCAAATTTGTATTATCTAACCGAAACAAAAACACACAATGAAAAGGGGTATTATTATAGCAGTTACACTAATTGCAGTAGCAATTGCCGTTTATATTATGATGCGTCCTAGGCTTGCAGAAAAAGCTTACCTAGAAGGGAATACCCTAACCGACTCATCGCTATTTGAACAGGCACTTGTAAAGTACAACAAGGCTATAAACCTAAACGATAAGGTGGCCGAATACTATAACGCCAGAGGTTTTGTTCAATCGGCACTAGATAAGGACTCCTTGGCACTTGCCGATTTTAACACCGCCATAGAGATTAAGCCCAACGTTGACATGTTTCACCTAAACAGGGGAAAAACGTATCGTAAGCTTAAGAACTACAACAGCGCATTAGAGGATTTGAACAAGGCCATTACCCTAAACGATACCCTTGCTGCAGCATACTACCAACGCGGACTACTTAAGGCCACACAAATGGACTTTGATGGTGCCGTTGCCGACTACAACCGCAGCATTGAGCTGGATGGTTCTAACCTTGAGGCATTCTACAGCCGGGGCGAATCCAGAGCTCACCTTAACGACTTTATGGGCGCCATTGCCGACTACGATAAAATGATTGAGCAGGCCGAGAATCCAGCTCTTGCCTACAAGCAACGCGGTATTTTTAAGCTTAAAATCCAGGATTACGAGGGTGCAGAGAAAGATCTTGAGCAATCGCTTACACTAGCCAACAACGATAAGGAGGTTCTTTTTAACATTGGCCAAGCCAAGTTTAACCTTAACAAGATTGACGATGCAATATCGTTCTACAACAAAGCCCTAAAGATTGACTCAAAGTACGATTTGGCCTACGGAAGTCGTGCTGGCGCCTACCTAAAAAAGAACAACTTTAAACTTGCCATTCAGGATTTTACTAAAGCCATTGAGCTAAATAGCAGCTACCAAAAGGCATACTATGGTCGTGGTATATCTAAGGCGCTTAGCGGCGACTACAAGGGATCGATTTCCGACTTTAGCAAGGTTATTGAAATTGCCCCCGACTTTGCACAAGCATACTACAACCGTGGTGTTTCCAATGCAATACTTGGCAACCACAAAGAGGCTTTACCCGATTACGATTTTATTATTGCCAAGGACTCCAAGTACGCCGAAGCATACTTTAATAGAGGAATATCGCGCATGAATACCCAAAACGAGAAAGGGGCTTGCGAGGACTTTAAAAAAGCAGTTGAACTTGGCTACAAACAGGCCGAGCCAATGCTTAAAATGTACTGCCGTAACGCAGAGCAGCAATAAGTAAAAACACAAAAAACGGTCAGCATTAACTTGCTGACCGTTTTTTTATTCCCTTAACTAGACCTTTTATATAAACAGGTTCACGTTTGATTGCTCTGCCTCTTCAAGGTAGGTTGCAACACCTCCAATCTTAACGCCCTCACGTAGCTCAGCCTCGGTAACTCCCATAACATCCATAGACATTTGGCAGGCAAGCAGCTCTACTCCATTGGCAATGGCCGATTGTAACATCTCATCAACCGATGCAATTTTCTGATTGGCCATGCGCTTGCCCATCATCTTGGAGCCAAGCCCCATCATGTTTAAGCGCGACAGCTTAAGCTCCGATGCTGACGAAGGCATCATAGCACCAAAAGCCTTAGCCATAAAGTCCTTCTTAACTCTAGGCGCATGGGGTTTCTTAATTACGTTAAGCCCCCAGAAGGTGAAGAATAACGTTACCTTTTTGCCCATTGCTGCGGCGCCATTGGCAATTACCAGCGAGGCTAATGCCCTATCGAGGTCGTCGCTAAACACCACAATGGTTTTACCATCGGCCGTGGTTGCTTGAGTACTTTTTGGAGCAGGTGCGCCACCCTTCTCTATCTCGGCAATTACCTTACCCTTTTCCTGCGCAACAGAAACCAGTGTGTTACCAGTTACCTTACACCACGCCTGAACATCGCGGTAGAAACCGGGGTCGGATGCCACCTGCCTAATCCTATCGCCAGGCTGTAGGTTTTCAATTACCTCCTTTAGCTTCATAATTGGGCCAGGGCACTGTAATCCGCAAGCATCAACCTCAAGAACAGGAATATCTATTCTAGGCGATTTAACCTCTGGTGTTACCTGATATATCTGGTTATCCTTTCCAATTAGGTCATTGGCAAAGATATCCTCGTTGCTCTGCTTCTGAATGGCATGCTCGTAGGTCTTATATCCGCCCGATAGGTTGTAAACATCGTAACCGTGCTGAGCCAATATGCGCGCTGCAACATAACCACGCAAGCCCACACCACAGAACACCATAACCTTTTTATCCTTTGGAATCTCGTTAATCCTACCACGGATACTATCAACAGGAATATTTACAGCCCCCTCAATGCTACCAATGGAGAATTCCTCGGCAGTACGCACATCAACCAACGCCCATTCCCTTGAGCTTAGGTTGCACACCTGGTGCCAGTGAATAACCTTTAGAGTGCCATCAATCATGTTCTCGGCTACAAAACCGGCAATGTTTACCGGATCCTTAGCCGATGAGAATGGCGGAGCATATGCGTGCTCAATCTCCTCCAAATCGTAAATGGTTCCGCCCTGCTGTAGCACGGTAGCAATAAGGTCTATACGCTTATCAACCCCTTCGTAACCCACAATTTGGGCTCCGTAAAGCTTGCCCGTTTCGGGGTTAAACACAATTTTAAGCGTTAGCGGCATTGCACCTGGGTAGTAACCAGCGTGCGAGCTACCATGTATTATTGATGCCACGTAGGGAACACCCTCGCGCTTTAGCACCTTCTCCGATAGGCCACTGGCGGCAACCGAAATATCAAAAACCTTTGCAATGGCAGTACCAATAGAACCTTTGTACTCGCGTACATTTCCGCGAACAACGTTATCGGCAACCATACGCCCCT
>ENA-UPXM01004647-UPXM01004647.1-activated-sludge-metagenome-genome-assembly--contig:-NODE-4647-length-13935-cov-3.806628_pt1 | contig 13935 bp, 8 predicted proteins | sample MGYA00238178_ERZ772708 | MGnify/ENA primary metagenome ERZ772708 (study PRJEB29002, sample SAMN05720212) | activated sludge metagenome | isolation source: anaerobic digester from wastewater... | reverse complement strand
TATCTTCCACCAATATCATTTGGTATGATAAATGATTTGTATCCTTTTTCATTAACTTCTTCTCTTAATGATCCATTTTCTTTATCAGTAGTTACAATAATGTGTTTTATTATCTCTTCTTCTGGATATTTTCTTTTTAATAAATCTTTTAATAACTTGTATGTGATACATGTTTCCATTGTTGTTCCACTTTTACTAATTACATTTATACAAAAGTTTTTTTCTTTTAAATATTTTAACAACTCATCTAAATATTTACTTGATAGTGTTGTACCTGCATAAATAATTTCAAAGCTGTCATCATTAAAATACGATTTGAACATCTTTTCAAATGAATAACTTCCTAGGAATGATCCACCAATTCCTATTACAACTAAACAATCAAAATTTTCTTTTATATATCTTGCAGTTGTATTAATATCTTCAATAATTTCTTTATCGAATTCTTTTGTCCAACCATTCATATCACTATTTCTTAATTTTTGAATATATTCGTTTTTATGATTGTAAATTTCGTTATATTCATTCATATCAATAAATTTATTTACATATGTTTCAAAGTCAAATTTAATCATCTAATCACTCTCCACTGTCTATATTATAGCATAAATTTCATTAAAAAAAAGTTATACTTATATTAGTATAACTAATTTTACTTCTTATTATTTCCTTCATAAATTATTGCTTCATAAATTAAATCAACTAAATGATTACTCGGCTCTAAATTATATTTTTCTATTATTGTGTTAAATACATCATTATTAAATTCTAAACCTAAATATGGATAAACTAATTCCATTGGGTTATCTAATTCTTCAAATAATCTCTTGTATATTTATCTTCAATCAATAGTATTGGATAGTTTTCTGCCCATCTTTTAAATTTTTCTATAATAAAGTATATGTTATTCACATATGTAAACATTTCTTTGTCATATTTAATCATTTTTTTTATGTCTTCATTTTCTATATGTTTATTTTCTACACGATAATCAAATCTATCTTCTAATTGAATTCCATTTAATTTTAGAGCACTTAATTGTGCAATAAATCCCTTTTCGCTTTGACTATGTGTTGGAATTATTTCAGCAATAATGTATTTATCTTTTTGTAAATCCATAGTATCATCCCCGAGTAGTATTATAGCATAATCAAATATTTAAATAAATAAAAAAATAGGATTTACCTATCCTATTCTTTTATTTCAATTTCTATATTATGGACTCTTTTATCATTTTCTAAATTAATTGTATTTCCATTTTGTTTTTGTCCATCTATTGATAGTGAATCATGTTCAGTTTTTGTTACTTTGATGTTATATGTTGTATCTTCATATGTATAAACTGCCTTAAATCCATCCCATGATATTGGGATTTTTGGATTTAATTTTAATTTGTTACCATGTTTTTGGATACCTAATATTTCTTGAACTCCAACTTTATAGAACCATCCAGCTGAACCTGTATACCAAGTCCATCCTCCTCTTCCTGCATAACTCTTAGATGAATAAATATCTGCTGCAATTACATATGGTTCAACACGATACTTGTTGACATCTTTTTCTTTCTTTGTTCGATTGATTGGATTAATCATTTGATAGTAGCGATATGCTCTGTCATAATATCCTACTTTTATTAATGCCATCAAATACCATGAAACAGCATGAGTATATTGTCCACCATTTTCTCTAATTCCTCTTGGATAATTCATTATATATCCTGGATTATCTAGTGATTTATAAAATGCTGGTGTCAATAATTTTATTATTTTATTTTCATCATCTACTAGTTGTTCCTCAACTGATGTTATAACACTTTCAATTCTATCTTTTGGAGCAACTCCACTTAGAATCGAGAAACTTTGTGAAATTAAATCAATCTTACATTCAGTGTTTTCATGACTACCAAGTTTGTCACCATTGTCAAAGAATGCTCTAAGATAGTAACTTCCATCCCATGTTCTCTTATTCATGTTTTCTTTTAGTTTTTCATTAAAGCTAATGTAGTTTGAGATGTCGTATTCTTTATAGTGCTTCTTTAATGTTTTAGTGAACATATCAATTACATTATATAAGAAGAATCCTAGCCAAACGCTTTCTCCCTTACCTTTAATTCCAACTCTATTCATTCCATCATTCCAATCGCCACCACCCATTAAAGGTATTTTATGATGTCCTAAAGAATGCATAGAAAGTTCTAGTGATTTTTCGCAGTGTTTTAATAATGAATCTTTGTTTTCTGAGTAGTTAAATACTATTCCTTTTTCATGTTCATAATCACTTAGTTGCTCACCAACTACATATGGAATTTGTTCTTCAAGGATTTTATAATCTCCTGTAATATCAATATAATTTACTGTAGCATACACTAACCATAGGAAGTCATCTTTGTATCTGCTTCTTAATCCAAAGTGGTTCATCTCATGCCACCAGTGAAGAACATCTCCTTCTTCAAATTGATGTGCTGCATTTATCAATATTTGTTCCCTTGTATATTCAGGTTTTACTAGTGCAATATTCATCGCATCTTGTAATTGATCACGATATCCAAACGCACCACTAACCTGATAGAATCCTGCTTTAGCCATTATTCTTGATGAGATTGTTTGATATAAATACCATCCGTTTACTACATAATCAAAACTATCATCTGGTGTATTAACTTGTATAATGCCAAGTGTCTTATTCCAATGATCTTTGACTGCTTTTAACTCGCGTTTACAATTTGCTATATCTGTATATTTTTTAATTAGTTGTAGGTTTTCTTTAGTTGAATAACTACAACCTAAAGCAAACACAATTGTCTTTTCTTCTTCACCATGCATCTCTAGATTGAAAGCAATATTCTTAACAAGCATTTTTTCACATTCGGCTGTTTCAATTTTTTCTGATGTAGTCATAAAGACATTTACATCTCCATAATTGATACTATATACATTTCGCATTTTTAAATAATTGTCGTCACCCATAAATTCAGTTAAGATGTGGCGTGATGTTTTTTCTTCAAAATTACCAAATGTTGGATTAATCCAAAATTCTACATTGATGTTTTCTTTTGTTTTTTTCTTATTTTTTAATTTCATCAAGTATATCTTAACATTGTCTTCTACAGCAACAAATTCTGTTATTTCATGTTTTAAATCTTCTGTTTCACTTTCTAATATACTGTATCCAAAACCGTGAGTACACTTTTCTGGATCAAACATATTTCCATTAAATTTAAATCCTTCACTTTTATCATTTATAACAGTTTCATTTGTCCATGAACTAATCTTAAATTCACCTGAATTATAAGCATATGTATATCCACATCCATTATTTGTTATTATTGTACCAAATGTTTTATTTGCAATAACATTACACCATGGAGTTGGTGTTTTTTTGTTATAAATAACATATTCTTTTCCATTATTTTTAAAGCCACCATATCCATTATCAAATTTCAACTTTTCATTTTGTTCTAATGAAAGATTTGCTTCCACTGGATAAACTGGATAATCATTTATTTTATTATTTTTTTGTAAATTTTCTACGGCTTCCTTTAATGTTATATGATTTTCTATAACGAATCTTAATCTTGGAACCATGTCAAGGAGACTCTTATCTTCCCTAGTTATATTTTCTTTTGGAATAACAGTTACTCCTCCCGGAGTATGATAGAAACTATTTAATGTATAAATCCTATATAATTCATCATCAATTTCTTTTTTTATCATTTTAGCATATTGTGGATTGTTTTCATTATTAATAATTATTATATCTGTAAATATTGATTTATTTTTAAAGTATTCAAATGCTTTCAATATTTCATGAATAAAGCTTATATCACTTATATCACTTATTTCAACTGAAATGATTGGTCTGTCTCCACTAACTCCAAATTTCCATAATCCAGATTGACTTAGTGCATTTTTTCTTAAATAATCCATTCTTTCTTCATTAACTGATATTCTTGTTGTTTGATATAAGTAATTTAACATAATATTATATGTTCTCATCTTTTCTCCAGATAAGTTCATATTCTTTGTATCCATTACATTCATCAATGTCGAAATCTCAAATGCTTTTTCAAGAGAATATTCATTGTCATAATATCTAATTATTTCATTAATTTGCTCATAACTTCTTCCAAATCCAACTAATAAATATACACTTTTTGAACCATTTGCGGGAATAGTAATTTTATTTCTTAATGACATAATTGGATCAAGATTATCACCTGCATAATTTGATAATTGATTGTTTAATGCCGTTGATGAATTAAATTTACTATCTCTTCCTATAAAGTTAGGTCTTTCTGTCTCATATGTATATTTTTCTTGTGGATTATCAATTATTAATCTAGTCAACATGTAGCTATTTACATTAGATTCAGTTCTATTTTTTCTTTTTGCTATCAAGCTATTTGTTTTTTCATCATACTCAGTTGAAATAAACATATTATTAAATACTCTATGACTTACGTCATCCATATTTTCAGATAAAATTGGTTCAGTATAGCTTGTTAATTCTAACTCTTTGTCTTCATCTGATTCATTTTTAAATGTTATTTTTCTTATTTCTGCATGATGATTTTTACAAACTACAATTTCAGTTTTTGTTGAGATTGATCCATCTCTTCTTAAAAACTTTATTTTATCTGATGCAAAAACAACTTCATATTTATCTGGTTTTATGTTCATTGGTGCATAAGTATTACTCCAAATATATTTTGTCTTTGTATCTTTAACAAATAGGAATATTCCATAATCTTGTTCAGTAACTTTACGATATCTGTTTAATTGTAGTGTTCTATATCTAGAGAAACTATTACCACGATCATTCATTATAAGTGAATACTTTTTATTTGATAATACTGACATTTCTGGCAAATATGAAATATAGTTAAAGAATCGAATATCGTTTTCAATTTTCTCTTTATTATAATCATATTTTTTATACTTAGCCATTTTCATATCTATGCTTGTTTTGATTTGAACTTTTTCTTTTAATAGTATTTCAAATGTCCTTATATTTACATTTTCATGGAAATATTTTTTTATTATACCTTTTTTTAAGTAATTAGTTATTCCTAATAAACTCATTCCTTGATGATGAGCAAAATATGCTTTTACAACTCCACTATTATCATAATCATATGATTCATATAAACCATAATCAGAGTACATATCAAGTTCCTTAAATTTCTTTATGTTATCATATACATCTGCTGGGAATAATTCAATAGCCATAAGGGAAGCATATGGAGATAAGACAATTCTATTTTCTTTATCTTCTTTTGCCTTTAAATATGGTGTTGCAAAAGCTTTATATTTATAATTCAAAGAATTATCTAATTCATTATATGCAGATTCAGATATTCCCCATGGCAAATGATGATTTACTTTATTAATATAATCTTTTTGACATAGGTATGCAAAATTGTAAGATTCATCTAACAATGTATTTGGATAATTTTTCATGAATAATAAAGGCATGTAATATTCAAATGATGTTCCACTCCATGAAATCAATCCTTTTCTTCCTTTATATGTTGTTAAAGATTTATCCAAACAGAACCAATGTTTACTTGGAACATCTCCTAAACAAATTGCAAGATAACTTGTAAGACGTGATTCACTAGCAAACTTATTGTAGTTATAGATTGATAGTTTTCCTTCATCTTCATCGTATCCAATACTAAATACATTTTTCTTTGTATATAGTTTTTTAAAGTTAGTATTCTTAATTAATTTATCACATAATTTTACTAATTTTTCTTCTTCTAAATCGTTTAAGAACTCTCTTGTAACAATGAAACTTGCAACTAAATTTCCTGAATCGACTGTTGAAATAAAGTTTGGATACATTGCTTTTTTTGTTTTTATGTTATACCAGTTATATAAATGGCCATGCCATTTTTTTAATGAGTCAACAGATTCTAATATTTTTTCTAACAAAAATATAGCTTTTTCTTTATCAATGAACTCTAATTCATATGCACTTATTACACTTGTTAATGAATACCCTATTGCAGTTGGAGAAGTTCTACTATCTAATTTTTCTTCTCTGTTTTCTTGGTAATTATCTGGAATAAGGTAATTATATTCTTCCTTCAAATTATCCTCAAAATACTTCCATGTTTTTTCAGCTAGTTCTTTTATCTCTTCTACTTTTTTATCTTTTAGTTCAATTTGTGTATGATCTATATCTTTACTTACAATGTACAAAACAAATGGTCCACTTAAGAATACTACAGATATAGCAAATGCTAAATAATTATGAGATGTTACACCTATTGCAATAAATATAAGTGCCATAAAAATATTTGGTATAAAATTATGAATATAATTTTTTAAACTACCATCTACTGTTTTTTCTACTTCTTCTGCTGTTATCCAGTTTAATAAATTTTTGTGACTATATAGTAATCTATATAAAGTTCTAAAAAATGCATCCATGTATAACTTTGTATAAAATGGTATTGTTGCAAAAACAATATAAGAGCGTAATACTAAACTTTTACCACCAAAGTATAAGTTTTTATAGTATATATTTTTCTTTTCTTTTTCTTTTTTATTCATTTTACTACGTAAGAAAAAGATTATTGATATAGCAATTTCTAATATAACGAATGAAACCCAAAATATTGATTTTTTTACACTTCCTGTAAATGCAAGTAAAAGTGTTAATAATAACATTGGATATAAAAACATTCTAATTATATTATCCAATATTTTGTATTTTCCTAATAAATTAATTGGATTTTTTACTTTTTTATTATCTTTATTTGGTACTTTTCCAGCAAGCCATCCTATAATTTGTGTGTCTCCTCTTGCCCATCTGTGATGTCTTGTTATATCAGTTAAAAATTTTGATGGAAAATCATCAATCAACTCGATATCTGATACATAACCACATCTTAAATAATTTCCTTCTAGCAAATCGTGAGAAAGAATTAAATTATCTGGGAATGTTTCAGATAGTATCTTATCAAACACGTGTAAGTCATAAATTCCTTTACCAACAAAACTTCCTTCATTAAATGTGTCTTGATATACATTTGGTACTACTGCTGAATATGTATCAAATCCACCAATACCAGCAAATATTTGACTGTATAGACTTTTATTTGTAGCTTCGATATCAACACTAACTCGTGGTTGCATTAAACCATATCCACTAATTACCTTAGTTCCTTTTTTATTTAAAATAGGTTTATTTAATGGATGTGCCATTGCACCAACTAAATTTAGCGCAGAATTTAAAACTAGTTTAGTATCTGTATCTAGGGTTATTACGTATTTGATATCCAAATTTAGACCACTTAGCATATTTACATTGTAATATTTTTCTTCATCTATTTTTTGGCCTAATAAAACCTTGTTAAATTGGATTAGAGCACCTCTTTTTCTCTCATATCCTAAAAAACTATTTTCATTCTTATTCCAGATTCTTTTTCTATATACAAAATAGAAAATATCCTTTTTATATTTCAAATTTAGTTTTTCTGCATACTCTTTTCCAAACTCTGATATTTCAGCATCATAATCTTCAACTTTTTTGTCACTTGCTTTTACATCACCTAATAATGTGAAATATAAATTATCAGTTTTATTAACTAAATAAAATGATTCTAAAATATCAAACATTTCTTTTATTTTTTTCTTATTGGATACAATTGTTGGAATTACAACCATTGTTCTTGAATCATTCGGTATTCCCTTAGAATAGTCAAGTTTTGGAATTACTGTTGTTTTTACAACTTTAATAAGTATTTCATTAAATATTTGACTTATTAGTTGACTTATTGGAATAAACATAATCAAAAATCCAATAATTCTATATTTAATAAAATGAGCTGATAAGAAGAATGATAATACACTTGTAATTAGTACTAATGATAGGATATATGCTAAAACTTTTGGTGTATTATTTTTTTGTTTAAACAATTTAAAACCAATGTGTTCTTCATGACTAAATATTTTTTCTAAGTATGTGTATTCATGACAATGATTCTTTTTTGCTAATGAGACAAGCTGTTTTCTATATGCAGCTTTTGATTCAACTGTCATATTCTTATATATTGGGTCTGACAATAATAGAATTTCACATTTTGATACTTTATCATATAAATCATTTAGAGAAAAATCAAAAAATTCTTTGAAATCATTAAAAATATTTGAGATTAAAATGTTATTATCTAACTTTCTTTGGTATTCTTCATTCATTAGTTCTTTTAGACTAATATTATTACTTTTTAGATATTCATTTAGTTCTTTAAATATTTCATAATTGTTTGATGTAATTTTATGTAACTGGCTATTTATTTGAAATATATAATGACTATTTCCTTTAATATCAAAATTTTCAGGAATAAATGATTGTAGTGTTAAGATATCATTATTTTTAATTATTGCATCAACATCTTGTTTATCAACCAATTTATTATATTCCTCACGGCATAAATTATTAAGTCTCTCTGTATATATCATTATCAAACATGAAAACATTGTAGACAGCTCTCGATATGTAAATATTTTCTCGTTATCTTTTTGGTATTTTTTTAACTCATCGACTAGTTCTTTAAAAGTAATATTATAATTTTGTTTATTTACTATATTTTTTAAAAAATAATAATTGTCACTTATTATTTTTAAATTCTTCTTTAGTTCTTTTTTTGAGTTCAGAATATTGTTTTTATGTTCAACTAATAAATAGTAATTATCAATTAACCATTCATTTGTAATTTCAACATATTCATGATTCTTAGTTTTATTAACTAAATAATTGTAATACTCTGTTATATCATTAAAGTCTTTAAAAAAATTTTTAATTATATTGCTCATAACAACACTCCTTAAAAAAAGTATATCATAAAAAAGAGTTGTTAACTATATTTACAAAAAAAAAGAATGATTTTTTAATCATTCTTTATATTAATTATTTTTTCTGTATTCAAGTACACATTTTCCTGCTACTGCAAGCATTAATAAACCTATAACAATTGAAATAATACTTGTTGTAGCTGTATCTGGAACCGATACTATTTGAGCTTCACATTGATTTTTAAATTCTTTTGGAGTAACAATATCTCCTTCATTTCCATAATACTTACCGTTAATTATTTCACAGCTTACAAGTTCACATTGTGTTCTATATTCATCATATGATGTAATCACACCAAGTGAATCATAATATGTGTCACCTACTTTTTCACAAGTATGTTTAACACATTGTTTATCATAAGTTTCTTCATCTGTGATTTGTCCATCTTCATCAAAATAATATTCATCTACTCTTTCACATTTATGAACTTCGCAAGTAGTTAAATATGTTTTTTGATCAATTTCATTTCCATCTTCATCATAATATTTACCATCTACAAATTCGCATTTATTATCTGATTCAACTTCATGACCTTTTATTCTAAATGATAATTCGTCGCTATCAGATGTTTCTCTTGTACTAACTGTAATTAAATCTTGATAATTTTCATCACCAATAGAATATCTTTCAATTGTTTTTAAAATTCCACTTGCAGAAACTTTAACAGTGAAATCAACATATTCTTCACCAATCATTGCAGTTGGAACAACAATATAGAATTCTGTTCCATCTTTAATACTATTTAATTTTGTACCATTTTTAGCATATGCTACAGTTCCTTTAGGTGCTCCTTTAAACTCAATTGCTGCTGTTTGTCCATTTGTAATATGTGCAGTTAATATTCCTGATTTTACAGGTTGTTTATCTGCAATCATTGTTGGATTTAATACTTCAAATGCTGCTCCATCATACTCTAATTCAACTGATGTTTCCTTCATACTACCATTGTTTCTATGGAATTGTGCATCTCTAGCGTATTCATCAGATTTGCGAACAACGTCTAGCATATTATTTCTTGTATAGTATTCAGGTAAAGTTTTTCCTATATATCTCCAAACAGCTAATTGTGTAGCAAGATATTCATAATCATTATCATTATTTGCAGTTTCTAACAAATATAACAATCCACCATCGTCTATAGTTTCAATAAATTGTAAATTAGATCCTTCAGATGTTCCTTTTCTTTCAGGTGTTATACAATATCCATATCCAAATTCGTTCGAAATTAAGTATTTTGGTTCTCTTCTATTGCTGTTTTCTGCATCTGGATATACATAATTTCTTTTTGTAATAGTAATTTCTTTTGCATTAACATTCACAAATGAAACTGCTAATACAGCTATTAATAGTATTGCAACAATTTTTTTCATTTTTCTTTTCATATTTTATACTCCTCCCCCTATGCCGCATATTATAACATAAAGATGTTTTTATTGCAACCAAAGTTGTATAAAACTTATTTTATCACAAATTAATGTATAAAGACACAAAAAAACTGAATTCATACAAATTCAGTTGTTTTTTATAAATGGCGGAGTAGGAGAGATTTGAACTCTCGCGCCAGTTGCCCGACCTACACCCTTAGCAGGGGCGCCTCTTCAGCCTCTTGAGTACTACTCCATTTCCTCTTTTTGCGTCCGCATATACATTATTACACAATAAAGGCCTTGTTGTCAACAAAAAAATAATATCACTATATTTTATTTATTAGTAGTAAATTCTATTACATTAGCTATATTTTTTGCTTGAGTTCTAAATATATTAATCACTTTTGGAATTTCTTCTTTTAATTCGTCCCATTCATTTTTAAAATTTCCTGCTTCAATACCATCCCAAATTCCTTTTCCACTATTAACATTATTATTTACTAATGTATCCATTTTATTAAATGTATTTTCAACAGCATTTGATAGTTCATCGATCTGTTTTATTTTATTTTCTAATTCTATATATTCAATTTTATTCATTGCATCCATTACTTATCACCTATTCAAATTTATTATTAATTGCTTTTGCCATTTCACTTAATTCCTGTTTTTTTATTTCTAATTTATCACAAAAGTTTTTCATCATTTGTTCCATTTTTACTAGCTTTGTATAGTTATCTTTATAATTTGAAAAATATGTTTCATATATTTTTGTTTCCTTGCTTATCAATGATTGAGATAATTCATTAATTATCCTATTTAATTCATCAACAGCTCTTTGATAGGTATCTACATAATTTTTAGCCTCTTCATATGTATTTTCTATTTCCTTTAAAGTAAATTGCATATCCATAATCTTTCACCATCTTTATATATAAAGTTTACTAAATGATATTTTTTATGTCAATTATACCTAGAATTTATTTATTTTTATATTTTATAAATAAGATTAATATTATAACTATTTTATTGCAACAAATTCAACTGCTTAATTTCAATAACTAATGCTGTATATTTTTATGGCACAAAAAAACCATTGATAAACAACGGTTATTTACATATTTGGTGACGAGTACGGAATTCGAATCCGTGAATGCTGCCGTGAAAGGGCAGTGTGTTAAGCCGCTTCACCAACTCGCCATATGGCGCCCCAACTAGGACTTGAACCTAGGACCCCTTGATTAACAGTCAAGTGCTCTAACCAACTGAGCTATTGAGGCATACATGGTGGACCTGACAGGACTTGAACCTGTGACCCCACGCTTATCAAGCGTGTGCTCTAACCAACTGAGCTACAGGTCCGCTTCAACGTGTACTGTTTTAATATACTATATTTTTTTTTAATTTGCAATAAGAAAATTTATTTTTTTATTTTTTCTTTTTTTTCCTCAATTGCACTATTAGAATACTATACTTAATCGTCCAAAGTCAAGCATTTTTTTACTTTTTTATATTATTTTTTTTAATTTTATATTATTTTTTTAATTTACTACATTATTTTTGTAATTTTGTAAAAAAAACACTTGTAAATCTTATAATTATAGGTTAAAATATATTTGCAACTTGGAAATGGGCTGTTAGCTCAGTTGGTAGAGCAACTGACTCTTAATCAGTGGGTCTAGGGTTCGAATCCCTAACAGCCCACCATTTTAAGTAATTAAAAAGAACTGTTTAACAGTTCTTTTTTTATATATCTTCTTCAGTTATAATCTCTACACCATTATTTTTTAATAATTCTGCAGTTACTCCATATCCATTTATTTTTGTATGTGTAAATGTACCATCATAGATTATTCCATAGCCACATGATGGACTTTTTGCTTTTAATAATGCCTTTTTTATTCCAAATAACTTTACTAAATATAGAGTTTCATTTGCACCTTTATTAAAATTTTCAGTTACATCTCTTCCATCCTTTGTTATAACCTTTTCTTTTATTCTTTCTGCTGGAGTTCGCGGAGTTTGAAGACCTCCAAGTATTTCTGGGCATATAGGAATAACCTCTTTATTCTTTATATATTCAAGTACTTTTTCATTTCTATTATTTTTCCCGTCATATTTACAATTATTTCCTAACAAGCATGCACTTACTAATATTTTTTCCATTTTAAAAAAAGGAGCCTATCTAAGCTTTCCTTTTGCTCCTTTTATACCTTTAACTCCACAATTAGATGCAAATCCTTGTAAAATATTTGATTCAAACGAATGTGTTTTACTTGTTCTCTTTTTATAATCTTTTATTCCAATATTTATCATATCATCAAGTACTTGAGTAAAATTAATATCTTTAGCATCCCACAAATAGAAAGCTAAGCTTCCTGGGATTGAATTTATTTCATTTATATATACTTTGTTTGTCTTTTCATCAATTAGGAAATCAATTCTTGAGTTACCAGCAGCGCCTAATGTTTTGAATGCCTTAACTGCAATATTTTCAACTTCTTGTCTTGTTTTTGCATCTAGATCTGCAGGTAATTTACGGTTAGCAGAAGCCATACCTTTACTACCTTTTGTTGAAGTTTTAATTCCTTTTAGTTTTCCGCCTTTTCCACCACCAATATATTTATCGGTAAATGTTAAGAATTTGTTTGCTGATAATACTTCCTCTATTTCACTTACTTTTTGATTTTCATAATTACCCATTACGGCAATATTTACTTCTTTTAAATTTTGAACAACTTCTTCAATTATTATCTTATTATCGTATTGAATAGCATCTTCAATTCCTTCTTTTAATGCTTCCTCATCATCGCAAACACTAATTCCTACACTTGAACCAGTTGTTGCTGGCTTAACAATTAATGGATATTTATATTTACTTGCTTTTTCAAGTATTTCTTCACTATTTTGTCTATAATCAATATCATAGAACCAAAAATATTTTGTCATTGGTAAATCTGCACCTGACAAGATATCTTTCATTATTGTTTTATCTTGTCCAGCAACAGCACCATAAACATTTGGACCAACAAATGGAATTCCAATAGTTTGTAAATATCCTTGCAATACTCCATCTTCTACATTTGTTCCATGGACAACTGGGAATGCAATATCTATATCTTTTACTACACTTTTAAATAATCCATTTTTCTTTTGTAATACATAGCTGCCATTTTTGTAATATAATACTACGTTTTGACTATATTTTTTTATAAGACTTAGATCTTGATATACATCAATATCCTTTAGCATTTCTCCAGTATACCATTCTCTATCTTTTGTTATGTAAATTGGTATTACTTCATATTTTTCTTCATCCATTTTGTTCATAGCTTGAATAGCTGAAATAATACTTACTTCATGTTCTACACTTTCTCCACCAAAAATAACTCCAACTTTAATTTTCATACTTCACTCTCCTATTTTTCATTATAAGTATCTGGCAAATCATTTTCAAATAATGCATAAACCTCTGTTGTTTTAGCCATCTGTCCTATATAAGGATATGCTTCTCTAACATCATTAAATACTATTATTTTGTCTTTGTCAAAACCTTTTGTTAATAATCCTTCTTTTATTGGGATTGTTTTCTTCTCGCCAATTAATATAACATAATCAGCAACACTTGCAATTTGTTCACCAAATTTCTTGTTATATTCATCTTCTTTTTCTCCTAATTCAATCATACCTGGTGTTACTACAA
>ENA-UPXM01004645-UPXM01004645.1-activated-sludge-metagenome-genome-assembly--contig:-NODE-4645-length-13936-cov-4.588142_pt1 | contig 13936 bp, 8 predicted proteins | sample MGYA00238178_ERZ772708 | MGnify/ENA primary metagenome ERZ772708 (study PRJEB29002, sample SAMN05720212) | activated sludge metagenome | isolation source: anaerobic digester from wastewater... | reverse complement strand
CAGCAACTACTTGCATAAGGTTAGGTCCCGATTTGCTTGTTAATCTATTTTCTTTATAAGCCGGATTGGTGAAGTCGAAAAGGAAAAAACTTAACAGATTATCTGAAATATTGTTCCCGTCATTGATTCCATAAGTGAGGTTAGCGAATAATTTTTTGCCTAAGGTGTCAAAATCATGTTTGTAATCGATGTTAAAAGTGTGATTATTAGATTTATGGGTTGCTATAGAGTTCCGTTGATAAGAGGAATCGGGAGTGGAGTGCAGCGTATATAGGCGAATGAATGAGTTGCTAATCCAATCGCCCAGACTTATATTTCCGCGATAAGCGAAACCGATGGTATTTTTTTTGTCAATATAATAATCGAAACCTATGTTGTAGCCGTGCGACTGCCATCCGGTTTTACTTCCCCAAAGTTCATTTTTATTCTCATTCGTTAACATTCGTGTCGTAAAGCCGTTGACAGAGGTAATATCTTCGGTCTCTTCACTATTTTTACTTTTGAAATTCATGTAGTAGTAGCTTGCATTGAAGACGATTTTTTTTAGTCGTGCGGTTAGGTTAAAGCCTTCGTTGTGTTGCCATGAGCCTGAATATCCTCCGCCTGCGTACACGGAACCGTTAATGCCGTTACTCATATTTTTCTTTGTTACGATGTTAATGATTCCGGCGGTTCCGGCGGCATCGAAACGGGAAGACGGATTTTTTATTACCTCAACTCTCTCAACGGAAGCACTTGGAATAGATTTCAGAAGGTTTATTAAATCATCGCCGGATAGTTGTGTGGGTTTGTCATCAATCATAATCATAACCCCGGATTTGCCTAAGATAGAGATGTTGTCGTCATAATCAACGGTTACGGAAGGCATCTTACGTAGCAATTCCAACACATTATCTCCGGCGACATTGGGCTGTGCCTCCACATTCATAATCATTTTCCCCTGCTTCTCTTCAAAAAGCGGTTTCGTAAAAGAGACTTCAGCCATTTTTAGTGTCGTTGCAAGTTGCTTTAATTGTATGACATGTAAGTCGATAGAAGTATTTGACGCGGTGATTTGAAACGGTTCGCCGTACCAATCTTCGTAACCTAAAAAAAAGATTTTGATGAAGTAAGTGCCGTTTTTAATACCGCTTATCTCAAATGTGCCGTCCGTCTCTGTTAATGTTCCTTTAATTAGCGTAGAGTCGACACTATTGAAAATCGTAACCCCTGCGTAAACTATAGGATTGCTATTTTCATCTTTAACAATACCTATAACTTTACCTTTATCTTGCTGTGCAAAAGTGAGTAGGTTAATGCAAACAAGGAGAAAAATAAATAAAACTCTTTTCATTACAAGAAAATTTAATATCCGAAAATGTCTTCTAATGAGAGTTTTGTAACATTTCCAAAGTTTTTGGAGAGGATATCGAAATTGACATCGTCTTCGTTAGAAAGCACCATGTAAATTTTAGGTTTTTCTTTAATGTATTGTTGGTTAAAAGCAATAATATCTTCGATATTAAATCTATCTATGGCATCGTAGAAATCTTTACGATAATCGTAATTATAGCCTAATTCTCTATTTCTTATAAAACTATTTAAAATTCCATTTTTCGTAATACGATTGGTGGCGATGGAGGTTTTAGCCCCCTCTTTTGCCAATTCAAAAGCGGTGGGTGAGACCGGCATATCGTTGAAGAGAGAATTGAAAGCCGTAAAAGCATCTACGATTTTATCGTTTTGCGTAGCGATGAAGGCGTAATTATAGGTAAAATCCTCCGCTTTACGCGGTATAATATAGCGTGACTGAGCGGAGTAGGCGAGGGAACGCTTTTCTCGCATCTCTTGGAAAACGATAGCATTCATTCCACCACCGAAATATTGATTGTACATGCTAATAATCGGATAGAGAGTCTTGTCGAACGGAAGTCCGCGTGAGTAGGTAACTAAACGAGCTTGTTTAGCTTGGTAAGGAGCAAAAAACAGTTGATTTTGAGTAACCTCTTGCAACGGGAACTCACGTTTTGTTGGTGGCTCGCCGAACGTTTTGGGAAAATTGTAATTTTTGTCCAGTAAAGTTTTTAACTCTTCGAGTGACGCCGTGCCATAATAGAAAATTTCCGGTTGATAATTCAGCAATTCCTTGATAATACCAATGAGTTCACTGCCCGTAAGAGCTAATAACTCTTTTTCCGTTAACATGTAGTGCGTTAATTCTGCTCCGTATTCGCAATAAGTAATTAAAGCATTTAAAACTGAGTTCTGGTTGCTTTTTGCATCGTTTCGTTGTTTAATAATATCCTGCGTTAAGTTTGTAAGTGCCTCTGCGTCAGGGATTGCGTTATGAACAACATGCAGTGCGAGTTTTAGAGCCTCTTCAAAATTATCGCTCAATCCGGATAGAGTCAGTTGAGAGTAATCATCGGAACAATATAAATTGATGTTACAAGCTAATCTATAAAACTCTTCTTTAACCTGAGCCGCCGTATATTTGTCCGTGCCTAAATAATCAAAATATTGCGTAGCAATCGGTAATTTCAAATTATTAAGTTCCCCGGCTTTAAATCTAAATTTAATCTCAAAAGTGCGGTTTTCTTTATTTTGAATATAGTAAATAGGAACATTTTTTAAATTTGAAAAGGTAATCTCTTTGTTATAATCTACAAATAGAGGTTGGATTTCTTCGCTTTTGCTATCTTTAATCTCTTTAAAGAAGTCTGATTCACTATCGCGATTTACATGAATAGGAGTGATGGGTGGCTTCTCGACTTTATTGGCTTCGGGGGGCGTCCCTTGACGTTTGTAAATGACGATATAGTTATTTTTAAAATGTTTGTTTGCAAAAGCCACTACGTCAGCTTTGGTTATTTTACTATAATTCTCAATAGATTTACAAGCCTCTTCCCAAGGAATATTGTTCATAAAGGCACGTGCCATCCACATTGCTCGAGCTTGATTGCTTTCTAATTGACGCATCTCGTTCAATTTCATGTTGTTAATGGCAGCTTCCATCAGTTTGTCATCAAAATCTCCGCTTTTAATCAACTCAATTTGTTGTAAAAGTAAATCTTTAACCTCCTCCAAAGTTTGTCCTGTTTTGGGAACTCCGTGAAGCATGTAAGAAGAGTTATCACACAAAACATACGCAAAGGCGGATGCGCCGTATACCACCTGTTTTTGATTCAAGTTGAGGTCTATTAATCCCGATTTACCATTAGATAAAATTAAATCTAACATGTTGAGAATGTAAATCTCTTTGGAATTGGCAGGCTCGCCAATGCGAAAAGCAAGGCGAACAAATTCCGCTTCTAATCCGACAACTTCGTCAACAATGGGTTGTGTAATCGGTTTTTCGCTAGTGATATTGAACGGAGGTAACTCTTTTGCTTTTAACTTCCCAAAATATTTATCAATAATTTGGATAGCTTCGTCCATATCAAAATCTCCGGAGAGGCAGATTGCCATATTATTGGGAACATAGTATCGGTCATAAAACTCACGAATCTTTTTCATTGAGGGATTTTTTAGATGCTCGGCATCGCCGAGAGTCGTTTGTTGTCCGTACGGGTGGTTCGGAAATAGAGCAGCTAACATTGCTTCATTCACCTTACGACTATCGTTCGTAAGCGACATATTTTTCTCTTCGTAAACGGTCTCTAACTCTGTATGAAATAGTCGTAAAACGGGGTGCTCAAAGCGGTCGGCTTGTATTTTCGCCCAATTTTCGAGCTGATTGGAGGGAATATTTTCGATATAGATGGTGTAGTCGTTGGAAGTCCCGGCATTTGTCCCTTGCGAACCGAGAAACTTCATCATTTTATCATATTCGTTAGGAATGGCATACGTGCTTGCGATATACGAAATGCTATCAATTTGGTGATAAAGTTTTTTTCGTTTTTCGAGGTCTGTCTCCACGCGATAAACTTCAAACAAATCTTCAATTTGCTGAATTAATATTTTCTCTTCGTTCCAATTTGTTGTCCCAAAATGGGGCGTCCCTTTGAACATCATGTGTTCAAAATAGTGGGCTAAACCGGTGGTTTCTTTCGGGTCGTTTTTACTACCTACTTTCACCGGAATGTAACACTGTATTCGGGGAGCGTCTTGATATACGGTAAGATAGACTTTCAAGCCATTATCCAGCGTATAAATTCGTGCTTTGAGCGGGTCGTTTGCTACGCCAACCCACGAAAACTCCTTTTGACCGTAAAGAGTTGTAAATAAAAAGAAAAAAAGAATGGGGAAAAGAAATAACGATTTTTTGGTTTTCATAATATTTGATGTTTTTTTATTGCAAAAGTACAATTAATATGAATAAATTTTTATTGTTTAAACAGAAAATAACGGTTAATGTTTATTGTCAATCTGTAAAATAGTCCTATTTTTAATTTTAGTACTAAATTCCTTTCGAGCAGAGGTGTGATTATTTACAAAATAATGAAATTAAAAATAAAAAATAGGTTTTTTATATCTAAAAAAGTGCTATTTTTGGCAAATTTTTCAAGGAATAAATTTTTCATATCATTAAATACAAAAATAAGATAACTAATATGTCAGAAAAAGTTAAAGGAAAAATCTTACAAATTATCGGTGCTGTTATTGATGTGCAATTTGAAGAAGAAGCTACGCTTCCCAATATTTATGATGCTCTTGAGGTGATAAAAGATGATGGAGAAAGGCTGGTATTGGAGTGTCAACAAGGGATTGGAGAGAATACGATTCGTTGTATCGCCATGGATTCTACGGACGGGTTGCGGCGTGGAATGCCTGTTGTTGCTACCGGCAGCATGATTTCTATGCCGACCGGAGATGTAAACGGGCGACTATTGAATGTGATTGGCGAGACGATTGACGGTATCGGACCGATAGAGGCTACCGGACGGCGTGAAATACACCGTGACCCGCCGACATTCGACATGTTATCTACAAGCCAAGAGGTGCTATATACGGGTATTAAAGTGATTGACCTTATCGAACCTTATGTGAAAGGCGGAAAAATCGGTCTGTTTGGCGGTGCCGGCGTTGGAAAGACCGTTCTAATAATGGAGATGATTAATAATATTGCAAAGAAATATTCCGGAATGTCGGTCTTTGCCGGTGTCGGCGAACGTACACGTGAAGGAAATGACCTTTTACGAGATATGATAGAATCCGGAGTTATTCGCTACGGCGATGAATTTAAGAAAAGTATGGAGAATGGCGGCTGGGACTTAGACAAAGTTGACCGAGAAGAACTCTCGAAATCGCAAGCAACATTGGTGTTCGGACAGATGAACGAGCCGCCCGGAGCACGTGCCCGCGTTGCCCTATCAGGACTTACAATGGCTGAATATTACCGCGACGGAGACGAACAATCGGGCGGGAAAGATATCCTCTTTTTTGTCGATAATATCTTCCGTTTTACACAAGCAGGCTCTGAAGTATCGGCTCTACTCGGACGTATGCCCTCAGCTGTCGGATACCAGCCGACCTTAGCAACCGAAATGGGTGTGATGCAAGAACGAATTACTTCTACAAAAAGAGGTTCAATTACCTCTGTACAAGCCATTTATGTTCCTGCTGACGACCTTACAGACCCCGCTCCCGCAACTACCTTCTCGCACTTGGACGCTACAACCGTACTTAGTAGAAAAATTTCCGAGCTTGGAATTTATCCCGCTGTCGATCCTCTCGACTCAACGTCCCGGATTTTGACACCGGATATTGTAGGTGAAGAACATTATCGTACCGCTCAACGTGTGAAAGAAACTCTACAACGCTACGCCGAATTACAAGATATTATTGCAATTCTCGGTATGGAAGAATTGTCGGAGGAAGATAGAAAAGTAGTCTATAGAGCAAGAAAAGTTCAACGTTTCTTGTCGCAACCGATGTATATGGCAGCGCAATTTACCGGAATACCGGGAAAATTTGTCGATATTGAAGATACTATTAAAGGATTTACAATGATTCTTGACGGGGAATTAGATGACCTTCCCGAAACTGCCTTTAATATGGTAGGAACTATTGAAGAAGCTATTGAAAAAGGACGTGCAGAACTTGATGCTGCCAAAAATTAATTTTTGAATTATGACGATTGAAATTATTGCTCCTGATAAAGAGATTTTTAAAGGTGATGCCTCGCAAATACAACTGCCCGGCGTTGACGGTTTGTTTGCAATCCTTAACCTACACGCACCCTTAATTGCTCTCTTAAAACAAGGAAAAATAAAAATTACAGGCGAAAATGAACAAATCACCCAAATCGATATTATGGGTGGGGTGGTAGAAGTAAAAAATAATAAAGTTCTTGTGTTAGCAGATATGTGATGATAGCTAATTGTTGAAAATACTCTATCATCGCTCCTCAATACCTCAAAAAAATCGTAAAACTCCTTTTATCTCCCACTTAGCCAAGTGGACGGATTGATATAGGTGTCATTTTTCCAAACCTCAAAATGTAATTCATAAGTCGTTGAAGTCGTTGATTTGGCTACCTTTCCGATTGTTTGTTTAATCGTTACTTTATCTCCTTTTTTTACCGAAACGGAGTTTAAATTTTGATAAACGGTAAGATACTCACCGTGGCGTACCATCACTACTTTCGTCCCTAAAATGTCAAGAACGCCGGCAACCACTCCTTCAAAAACGGCACGAACCTGCGTGTTCGGTTCAACTAAAATATCAATCCCCCTATTTTCAATCATTACCGAAGGTACGTCCGGATGTGGATAATTCCCGAAGTCTGCAATTTTAGTGCCTTTGGCAACGGGCCAAGGCAATTTCCCTTTATTGGCGGCAAAAGAATTGCCGACAATCTTCTCCTCCGGCGTTAATAAAATTTCGCTACTACTGCTACTCTTTCCCGATGAGGTGGTCGCTGTCGTGGAGCTTTTTTTCTTTTTGGCATTCTCAGCCCGAATCTCCTCTTCAACTGCCTTTTTTATAGCAACATCCAACTCTTTTCGTTTTGCTTGTTTAGTTTTTAAATCGGCGGCTAACTGACGTTCTTTCTTCTTCAACTCTTCCGTCATTCTGCTCTTCTTATTCCTATCTCGCTCCAACGCTTTAATTTCCCGCTCCTTCTCATTTAGTAAAACCGTCTTCTCATCTTTGAGTTGTAAAATCTGCTCATTTTTCTTATTAATCTCTTCACAAGTCTGCTCAATAAGCTCTACTTGCTGTTTGATATTAGCGGAAAAAAGGTTGTAATACCGCGCCCGCCTAAACATTTGAGAAAAACTCTCTGCCGAAAAAATAAAAGTGATTTTATCTAAAAAATTCCGATTTTTATAAGCTAAATAAACGACCCTCGCATAGTCATCTTTCATATATTCTAACTTCTTGTTGAGGTTGAGTAGCAGTTTCTGATTCAAATCCAGCGTCTCTTCCAACGAAAAAATCTCAGTATTCATAGTCGTAATTAGCGACTCCCGATTTGTAATCTGCTTACGAAGTACCGCAAGTTGCTGCAAAGAGGTATTTTTATTTTTTTTCGTCTCCTCTAACAGCTTCTGTGTAGAGTTAATCTCATTTTCAATCTTTTTTTTATCATTTTTTAATTGGTCGCTCTTACGCTGAGCAGTCGCAAGATTTGTCGCAAAACTTAAACAAATTAAAAAAAAGATAATTTTACGTTTCATCTCAATTCTTAGAATATTTTTTTATGAACTTACAAAAATAGTATTAATAAAATTAAAGATAAATTTTCCTCTTATTAAAATATACACAGCTTAATGTTGATTATTGTAATTATTTTCTCTTGGGCGTGCCCCCTCGCTTCGCTCGGGGTCGGCGCCCGGTTCCAAGTCCGCGGGCACAAGCCGTGGGGACGCAAGGCGGCAAAAAGAGCTTACAAGTTCGCTTTTTTGCCGCCTTGCGTCCCCACGGCTTCCGCCCTTGCGGGCTTTCCACCTAAGCGCCTCACGCAACCGAAAACTTCTACCTCTTCATAATTGCCTCTTTCAGCTCTTGCAATTCAATTTCAGAACTGATTTTGTCAATGATTTTCTTAAGAATAATGTCAAGTTCTTGATTCTCAGAGTAATTTGCAGGCGCTAGATAATCGGCTCTATCATTTTCAATCAATCCTTTGCAGACTTCGCGAGGAGTCAATTCTCCATTTTTGGATTTTTTTACATGCGGATTGTACACGGCAATAGCCGTTCCACCTTGCAATTTGACCATCTTCATGGCAGGGACATCAGTTTCTCCGTCTCCAATGTAAATAATATTTTCAAAAGGTACAACCTTTTGCTCTTCAGGTATCCTTTTGTTAATCAGAGAGTTATCGTATGCATTGTTAATGCCCTTGTTGATTCTAAAAAGAAATTGAGTCTTATTTGTGTAGTTAACGACCAGCGCAGGCCAACAGGCAGCTCCCTGCTCATCGTAAGTAAAACCCGATGCAAAGATGTTTTTGAAATGTTTTGCGATAGTTGTTCCTTTAACAAATTCTCTCAACCCCGAGGAGATGATATGGTGCTCTAATAAGATGTTTTTTGTGGCGGCGTATTTGTTGATTCTGTCAAAAAAACCTTCAACACCCTCAAAAAATTGTATGCTTTTACCGTAATTAATAAAATTCTCCTCTTTTATCGAAATGTTGTTCTCTTTTGCTTTCTTAAGCATTAACAACATGTACGAAAGCACGCCGTCCATATCATGTTCGGCTGCCTGTCTATCCGATTTTTCCCAAAAATCTTCATTGGCAATCTTAATATTTGGAATAAAATCATACTCTTGCATGTAGCCCGGAGCTAACGTGCCGTCAAAGTCGTAAGCAATAGCAACAATAGTCTTTAAATTACTCATAATGTATATTTTATGCAAAAATAATAAAAATTATAACTTCTTTTGCAACAGAAAATTATAAAAATAGGGCTTGAAAAATTGTGATAACTGTTATTTTTATTACTTTTGCAACATTAATTTTATGAATAAAAATATCTTGTAATGAAAAAAGAACTAATATTGATTTTATTATTTTCTGCTTCTTTAAGTTTAGTTTTTTCACAAAAACCGGATAGCACTGCTCTACAGAATGAATTAGAGCTGTTGTCCAGCGATGATTTTAATGAAGGTTTTTTTGATGAGGAGACGGGAGGGGCAGCCTACATACCGGGTTTACTTCATTCATCGGCTGATGTTTTTGTTGCCAATACGGGATATAACCTAAGCATTGCCTGGTTCCGTTCTCGCGGGTTGGATTCAAAATATCAAACAATTTGCATGAACGGTCTAATGTTAACGAATCCGATTACCGGACGTGCTTCGTATTCTCAATGGGGCGGACTTAATCACGTTATTCGTTATCCGGATAATGTTTTAAATAATAATCCGGCAACTTTTACTTTCGGAAGTATCGGAGGGACAGCAAACTATACGCTGCGAGCATCTACCTACCGTCAACAAATTCGAGCTACTTATTCACTCTCAAACAGAAGTTATAATAATCGTTTAATGGTTACCGGCTCAACCGGATTGATGAAAAATAATTGGGCTTTTACCGCGTCGCTGTCAACACGCTTTGGCAATGCTCTCTCTTATGTTGACGGTACCTATTATAATGGATTGAGTTATTTTTTATCAGCGGAAAAGAAGTTTAATGCTGCTCATTCATTGGGTTTAACGGTGTTTGGTGCTTATACCGATAGAGCAACGCAGGGAAATGCCGTAAATGAAATATATCAATTATTGGGGACGCATTATTATAATCCTAATTGGGGATTACAAAGCGGAAAGCCCAGAGCGGCAAAAGTTAAGAAAACTCATGAACCGGTTATTTTGTTAACTCATTTCTTTAAACCGGAAAATAAAAATTATCAAATTACTTCAACGCTCGGCTCTACATTTGGAAAAGCGAAAAGCGGTTCGCTTGATTGGTACTCCGTTTCGGATCCACGTCCCGATTATTATCGCTACCTGCCAAGTTATCAAGAAGATCCTCTCATGAGGGCAATGATAGAAGAAGAATGGAAAAACAATATTAATGTTCGACAAATTGATTGGGATAATATGTATGAAATTAACCAATATAATGCGGCTATTAATAAAAGAGCTCAGTATATTTTAAAAGATTATGTGAGTGACCATTTTCAATTAGCAGGGGCATCTCATATTGTTGCTCAACTCGCTCCTTACCTTAAATTAAGTGCCGGTCTCGATGTTAGAGGCTATAGTCAACGTAATTATCAACAAATTTCCGATATGTTAGGAGGCTTATTTTGGACGGATTATAATAAATATGCAGAAGGAGATTCACCGGAAAATCCTGATGTGCTTTATAATGACTTAGATAATAAAGATAGCGTTTTAAAGGTCGGAGATAAATTCGGTTATGACTATAGATTCAATATTTTTAATGAAAAAGTTTGGGCAATAGCAAAATTTTCTTTCCCGTTTATTGACTTCCACCTCGGTGCTGACGTAGGTTCATCACAATATTGGCGTGAAGGGCTAATGAGAAATGGTCTTTTCCCGGATAACTCTAAAGGAAACTCGGAAATAAAAAGTTTTCTCAATTTCGGCGTAAAAGCAGGACTTACTTACAAAATTAACGGAAGAAATTATTTAATCTTGAATGGTTCGGCAATTAGTGCAGCACCTACAATTAATAATGTCTTTCTGTCTCCTAGAACGCACAATAAATACGTTGATAATTTGAATAATGAAAAATATTTTTCCGCTGACTTTTCTTACTTGGTAACTTATCCTATCTTTAAAATGCGATTGACAGGATATTATACGCAATTTTACGATCTTTCAAAATTGACCACTTTTTATCATGATGATTATGGAGCTTTAGTAAATTATTCAATGACAGGTATCGACCAACGTTATATGGGTATTGAACTCGGTTTTGATTTGAAATTAGGAAATAGATTTTCGTTGGTAGGAGCGGCTAATATCGGAGATTATACATATACTAATAATCCGGAAGTAACAATCATTGCAGATAATGGTTACGCTATGCTTATCGGTGATGAGACTTCGGCTTCGCATACTGTCTATTTTAAAAATTATCATGTTGCCGCCGGACCTCAAGTTGCCGGAAGTGTCGGTATAAAATATAACTATGATTATTGGTGGGCAGGGATTAATGTGAACTATTTCGATAGAATGTATGCAGATATGAATCCGGAAAGACGAACAACAGCTGCCAGAGGTACACTGGACGAAAATTCGGAACTGTTCCATAGTATTATTGATCAAACACGCTTAAAAAGACAATTTACGGTCGATGCTTCGCTTAGTAAATCTTGGAGAGTTAAAAAATATATCATAGGATTCAATTTAAGTGCTACAAATATTTTGAATAATAAGAATTTAGTAACTACGGCATGGGAACAGTATCGTTTTGATTATAAAAAGAACGATGTTAACAAATATCCTATAAAATATTATTATGCCTTCGGTACAACTTTTTATGCAGGATTTAATATAACTTTTTAGTTAGCACTAACTCTTTTAATTAAATAATGATACATAAATATTAATGACCATGAATAAAATAACGAGAAATATTAAAAATTTAATACTTTTTGCCATATTGTCTCTATTTCTTTTTTCTTGTGATAAAGAGGTGGCAATAGCTCCTTATATAACCTATGACGGAGAGGCAAATTGGACTATTCGTGAACTGTTGGAGTATGGCGAGGGACAACTTCCGGATAGTACTATTACAGGAATCGTAGTTAGTAGCGATGAGCAAGGGAATTTTTATAAAACATTAGTTATTCAAGATGAGACAGGAGGAATACAAATAAAAATTGCTAATACATCTCTTTTTAATAGATATCCGATAGGACAGCAAGTTTTTGTAAAATGTCAAGGTTTACGACTTGGTCAATATGGTGGTCTTCCTCAAGTAGGTACTCTCAACCCGGATGATCCCACCCGATTAGCAGATATCCCTTCCAAATTAGAGTTTAATCATATTTATAGACACGGACTCGTGAAAAAAGAACCTGCTCCGTTTACTATTACGGCAACTACTACGGAAGCCGATTTATTAGATCATTTGAATATGTATATTGAAATTCCGGATGTCTCTTTCAAAGTAGTCGGAGTTCCTTTTGTAGACCCTTATGCCGCTATTGCCTATACTTCACGTGAACTCTCTCTCTCTATTGGCGGAAAGAAATTAGTCGTTAATACAAGTAAATACGTTAAACCTCAAATTGCCCTCGCACTAACCCCTCCGGGAAAAGGTACGGTTCGTGGCATCCTTACTAAATTTAATAACGATTATCAAATCGTCCTTCGTTCAATTAAAGATATTGATTTTAAAATTGCTAAAACGATTTACGATTTAGAGGAACACCTTGAAGAACCGATGTTTGGTTGGCGCCAAGTTAAAAGAAATGCCAATGGGGTTGAATGGTCAGTAATGAAAAGTCAAAAGTCATTCCAAATAATAGGAAATAACGAAGAGAGTGATTCTTGGCTTATTTCTCCAAATTTGGATTTATCAACTTGTTCAAACCCCTACATCGAATTGGAAAGAATGATACTGCCGCTGTCAGATACGCACTTTTCTCTTTACTATTCAACAGTGAATTATAATCCCAATGACCCATTTCAGATAAATAATTGGACGGAAATGATTCTGCCGGCTTATAATAGTGAAGTATGGGATTATGTTAATCTTACACTCCCGACCTCTGTGAAAGCTGTCGCCTTGAGATATAGTGGTTCTGATGCAAAAGTATATGTCAGAGCAGTGAAAATAATAGGACTTGAACAATATTAATAATAATATAGAAAAATCAAAAAAATGAGAAAAAATATAGTTGTTTTGTTTTTATTAGGGCTAATAGTTGCTTTTTCAGCTTGTGATAAAAAGTATGAAGAGCCTAAATTTGAAATTCCAAAATATACCGGACCGGCAGCTAACCGTACAATAGCCGATATTAAAGCACAATACGATAATACCGGAACTGCTCATGTAGATTCCATTGCCCGGAAATCAGATCCTGATTTTATTGTTAGGGCTGTTGTTGTAAGCTCGGACGAAGGAGGGAATTTTTACAAATCTTTGGTCGTTCAAGATTCAACGGGAGCTATTGAAATAGAAATTAATAAAACGGGTATGTACCCCGAATATCAAGTGGGACAAGTGGTATATATTAAATGTAATGGGCTTTGTGTAGATATGTACGGAAAGAAAATAAGCGGCGAAATCAAAGGTTATTACAGAATGGGCTGGATTTACCAAGATGCTGTGGGACAAATAAATGCCAATTTTGTCGATGACTACATCTTTAAAGATGGGCTCCCAAAAGTTGAAAATGCTTCTGTATATACAATTGATAGGAATAATATTTATATAGTTGAAGCTTACGTCGATATGGCTGACGATCCTATGGTTTGTCGTTTAGTTGAGATTCAGAATTGCATTTTTAATGAGGCTTCTTTCGGGAAACCGCTATCCGGCGATATCGCTACGACGGAGCATCGCATTGCATGGATTGCAGGCACTGAAGGAATACCCGATATCCCCGTAAGTAAAATAATCGTTCGTACAAGTAATTATGCAACATTTAGAGGAATGAAAATCCCTGAAACACCTTGTACGGTTAGAGGAATTTTATCTAAATATGGTGATACGTATCAATTACAATTAAGAGTTAAAGAAGATTTCATAAAGTAATGGGAGTTAAATTTAATTCAATTGAGGAGGCAATTGAAGATTTTAAAGAGGGAAAATTCCTTATCGTTGTTGATGATGAAGATCGTGAAAATGAAGGCGATTTTATAATCGCCGCTGAGAAAATTACTCCGGAAAAAGTTAATTTTATGCTTACGCACGGGCGCGGCGTCCTGTGCGTGCCTATGTCAACGGCACGTTGTTATGAACTGAAATTGGAGATGCAAGTTCCCAATAATACCTCTCTTCATGGCACTCCGTTCACAGTTACCGTAGACCTTTTAGGACACGGTTGTACTACCGGAGTTTCAATGCATGACCGAG
>ENA-UPXM01004639-UPXM01004639.1-activated-sludge-metagenome-genome-assembly--contig:-NODE-4639-length-13955-cov-9.062014_pt1 | contig 13955 bp, 10 predicted proteins | sample MGYA00238178_ERZ772708 | MGnify/ENA primary metagenome ERZ772708 (study PRJEB29002, sample SAMN05720212) | activated sludge metagenome | isolation source: anaerobic digester from wastewater... | reverse complement strand
AAGACTGTCTTTTTTTTATAAGAGCAAAGGCAATTGTTTTTTACCCCAAAGTTAAGGAGCTTATTTATAAGCGTTTCAACTGAAGTTTTCCAGGGCAGGTTTTTATTGAGAAGGATTTGTTTTAAACTGTCAAAAGAGAACTCTTCGTCTACGAGTCTTTTCATAGAAGAAAAAAAGCTTCCTGCGCCATAGAGCGAGAGTGCTTTCCCAGCCCGCAACTGAAAGCCTATGTCTCGCAGCTTTAGTTCGCGCATGAGATAGGGGGCGAGTTCTTCCATCTCTGGAAGGTGAATCGCTATCTCGCTTGCTGCATAGCCTGTGTCGAGAAGCTCTTCGATGAAGAGGGCGGTTTTACGAATCTCTTCGCGTGAGTTTTCGTAGGCGATAACCTGAAGGTTTTCTAAAACGCTTTCTTTTGATGGAGAAGCGATGAGCTTTACGTTTTCTGCATTTTCCAAAATAGATGCGTATTCAGCATAGTCGCTTGTAATGTCTGCAAAAAAAACATAGTAAGACTTACCATCGTTGTGAAAGGGAGGTTTTTCCCAAGCAGGTTCAAATAGCCCATTGTTTTCAAGAAATTGGGCATAGGTATTTTCAAGCTTGAGTAAGTCGCGGTTTTCTGCATCACCTTCTGTTTTTGCGATTTTTTCTAGTATTTCTTTACTTTGCTTTTCAAAGTTGCTGTTCTCGAAGTTTAAACTTCCTTCACTTAGATTTTTCACTAAATGCGCTTTGAAGCGTGCAAGTTGAGGAAGCAAAGAGGAAATCCAGCTTGAAAAAGAGGGAGCAAGGTCTGCCCATTGTTCAGGTATGAGGGCTTTGAAAAAAGGCTCCTCCGTATTTTCAAGGAGGTTTTCTACGAAAAGCTTGCGTAAAAGCGAGGGAATACTTGCTCGATCTTGCTTTACGGAGCGAATAGCTGTCCCTTTGAAGGTATCCCAGGCTATAAATCGATCAAGTTCGACTGCTTTATAGTCTGTTAAAAAAAGAGATTTTTCAGCCCAGGCTTTCGCTGTGATTTCTGTGGGGAAAACAAAATAGGCATCCTCATTTTTGATAGTTTTGGAGAGAATGTCAGTTATTATTTGGTACTCGCTTTTTTTTTCTGTAATTTGATTTTTCATTATTCCTATTATATCATAGTTTTTGGTTAGATACTGTTTTTTTTAGAAATGTATGTTATACTTTTAAATTATGAAAATGTATTCAGTGTTACGAGGTAAGGCTTTACCTCATGGGGCAACTATACACAAAGATGGCGTAAATTTCTCTGTGTTTAGCCGGCATGCAACAGCAATTTGGCTCGATCTTTTTGAAAAACCAGAAGATGATCTTCCTTTTCAGAGCATAAAGTTTGATGAAAAGATTAATAAAACTGGTGACGTTTGGCACTTGTTTATACCAGGATTAAAAGCACCTGCATTTTATTTATATAGAGTGGATGGTCCTTTTGAACCTCATAATGGGCATCGCTTTAACAAAAACAACTATCTTCTCGATCCCTATGCTCGAGAACTGACTGATGTATCTGTTTTTAAACAATTACACGATGGCTTTTTTATTCCCAAAGATAGTTATGATATAGAAAGGCAAAAACCACAAACAGCAAAAAAATTTCCTAAATCTGTTGTTGTAGATGATGAATTTGACTGGCAGGGCGATACACCCTTAAATCTTCCCTTGCGTCAATCTGTTATTTACGAAACGCACTTAAAAGGTTTTACTGCCCATGAAAGTTCTCATGTAAAGCATCCGGGAACTTATAGGGGGTTGATTGAAAAAATACCCTACTTAAAAGAACTGGGGATAACAAGCGTTGAACTTCTGCCTGTACAAGAATTTGATGAATGGGAAAATACAAATATCAATCCCAAAACTGGAGAACGGCTCAAGAATTATTGGGGCTACAGCACTATTGCTTTTTTTGCACCTAAAATTGGTTTCTCAAGTGATAAAAGTCCTGGTGGAGCAGTCCGTGAATTTAAAGAAATGGTTCGAGAATTACATAAAAATGGTATAGAAGTTATTCTCGACATTGTATTTAATCATACAGCAGAAGGTAATGAAAAAGGTTTTCCTCTTAATTTCCGTGGTTTTGATAATAGCATTTATTATCTGCTTGAGAAAGATAATAAAGCATACTATACCAATTATTCTGGTTGTGGAAATACGGTTAATTGTAACCACCCCGTAGTAAGAACTTTCATCATCGATTGCTTACGGTATTGGGTTTGCGAGATGCATGTTGACGGTTTTCGTTTTGACCTCGGCTCTATATTGGGGAGAGACCAAAATGGAAATTTAATGGAAAACCCACCTATGCTTGAGCGGATTGCTCAAGATCCCATGCTTAGACATACAAAAATTATTGCAGAGGCCTGGGATGCCGGTGGTGCCTATCAAGTTGGATGGTTCCCCGGTGGCAGGTGGGCAGAATGGAACGACCGTTTTCGAGATGATATAAAAAAATACTGGCGTGGAGATGCCCAGAGCGTTTCTACTCTTGCAACTCGTCTTGCGGGAAGCGCCGATTTGTATATTCGTGATGGGCGAAAACCATTTCACTCGATAAATTTTATTACAAGCCACGATGGTTTTACTCTAAATGATTTAGTTTCCTATAACGGAAAGCATAATGAAGAAAATGGTGAAAACAATCGCGACGGCTCGGACCACAATGTAAGCTATAACTATGGTTTTGAAGGACCAACACAAAATCGTGACATAGAACAAATTCGAAATCAACAAATAAAAAACTTTCTTTGTAGCTTGCTTTTTTCGCAAGGCACCCCCATGTTGCTTGCCGGCGATGAGATGCGGCGAACACAAAACGGCAATAATAATGCCTACTGTCAAGACAATGCCTTAACCTGGATTGACTGGTCTTTAAAAGATATACACTCGACACTTTTTCGCTTTACGAAACAGGCTATTGCTTTTCGCCTAAGCCATCCTGCCTTTCGCCGTCCAGAGTTTTTCCAGGGGCATGATCATAGTTATAATGCTATACCTGATATTTTTTGGTATGATGAGTTTGGAGAAGCTATTGATTGGGGCCGTGCAAATCATTTCCTAGCCTTTTATTTGGATGGGCGCCATGCAGAAGTTTTTGCAGATATTGATGATAACGATTTTTATGTAATGCTCAATTCTTCTACAAAAGATAAGACAGTTGTAGTGCCCCCACTCCAAAATGGGCGAAAGTGGTATAGAGTAATTGATACAGCATTACCGAGTCCGCATGACTTTACACCCCCTGGAGATGAAGAAATTCTGCAAAATCAAGCGAAATATGTGCAAAAAGCACGTTCTTTTAGTCTTTTGTTATCTAAATAGCTAGAATTTTTTATTCTAATATCCTAAGATTAGGTATAACACAAAAAAAACAGGGCGTAATGCCTAATATGGGAGCAAAAAATGCAATTTGACAAACACAAATTTAAGGAAAATCTTTCTGCGCGTTTGCGAAGGCAATACGGGAAAGATATTAGCCAAGCAAGTTTTCACAATTTGTATGATGCGGTCTCTGCCTCAACTCTTGAGTTTATTATGGAAGATTGGATGCAAACAAGGAAAACTTTTGAAACTAAACCGGTTAAGCAAATGTCCTATTTATCTGCAGAGTTTTTAATGGGAAGGGCATTGAACAATAATCTCATTAATACAGGGTTTTTAGAACCGGTAAAAGAAGTTCTTGAAGAAATGGGAATCGACTATGCGATAATAGAGGAACAAGAACCAGATGCAGGACTTGGAAATGGTGGACTCGGACGTCTTGCAGCTTGTTTTTTAGATTCGCTTGCGACATTAGATTATCCAGGGCATGGCTATGGCATTCGCTATGAGTATGGTATGTTTGAGCAAAGGATTGAAAACGGCTTTCAAGTAGAGTATCCAGATAATTGGTTAAAACACCGAGATCCATGGGAAATAAAACGCAGCGATTTAGCGGTTGAAGTTGAATTTGGCGGCCGAGTTGCTATGAAAAAAGACTCGAATGGCTCGGACGTTTTTTATCTCGAAGATGCGGAACGAGTTACTGCTACACCTTTCGACATGCCCATTGTTGGCTATGGAACAAAAACAGTAAACACGCTACGACTGTGGCAGGCAACAAGCCCGAATGGGTTTGACTTACAACTCTTTAATGACATGCAGTATCATCGGTCGGTTGAAAAACAAAATGATGCAGAAAATATTAGCCGTGTTTTATATCCAAACGATTCTGGTCCTTCAGGGAAAACGCTTCGCCTGAAGCAACAGTACTTTTTTTCATCCGCGAGTTTACAAGATTTACTCAATGCCTTTGTAAAAGAACACGGGGAAAATTTTGAACTCTTTCCTGAGTACAACGTGATCCAACTCAACGACACGCATCCTGTTGTAGCTATTCCAGAAATGATGCGCTTGCTCATAGATGTGTATCGACTTGGTTGGGACGAAGCCTATAGCATCGTTGAAAAAACATTTGCGTATACAAACCATACTATTTTATCTGAAGCTTTGGAAAAATGGCCTATAGCAACTTTTAAAGAATTGCTTCCACGGGTCTATCAAATCATAGAAGAAATGCACAGACGTTTTTCTATCAATCTCAAAGAAGCCTTTCCTGAAGATTATGCTCGGCAAAACCGAATGGCAATTATTAGCAACGGCATGGTTTTTATGGCACACTTGGCTATATCAACCTGCTTTAGCGTAAACGGTGTTGCTGCCTTGCATACGGAAATTTTAAAAACAAAAGAGCTGAAAGACTGGGCAGATTTTTATCCTCAAAAGTTTAATAATAAAACAAATGGCGTAACACAACGTCGTTGGCTTTTAAGCTCAAATCCACGACTTGCTAAATTTATTAGCGCGCGGATAGGAGACGGATGGCAAAAAGATTTATCTCTTTTGAAAGGGCTCGAAAAGTTTGTAGATGACGATGCAAGTTTAACAGAACTTATCAATATTAAACAAAAAAACAAAGAGGAATTTGCTGAGTATATAAAAGTTACACAAAATGAATTTTTAGATCCGCAGTCTATTTTTGATGTACAAGTAAAACGTCTTCATGAATACAAACGACAATTGCTCAACATTTTACACGTCATGTATCTATACAATAAAATTCTTGAAGATGAAAATTATACCCCACCAGCGAGAACTTTTATCTTTGGTGCAAAGGCTGCCTCAGGTTACCGAAGAGCGAAGACAATTATCAAGCTGATAACAACGGTTGCAGAAAGAATAAATAATGACAAGCGAGTGAAGGGGCGATTGCGTGTTGTTTTTGTAGAAAACTATAGAGTCAGCTTAGCAGAAAAATTATTTCCGGCCTCCGATGTGTCTGAGCAAATTTCTACTGCAGGAAAAGAAGCAAGTGGAACGGGTAACATGAAGTTTATGATGAATGGTGCGCTTACTATTGGTACTTTGGATGGTGCAAACATTGAAATTGTCGAAGAAGCAGGTGATGAGAATGCCTTTATCTTTGGGCTTACCGCAGATGAAATTCACGCCATTGAAAAAGAGCATAGTTACCAACCACAACGCTATCTTGACTCTAATCCAGAGCTTGCAAAAGTTGTAGATCAACTTATTGACGGAACTTATGACCCTACTAATCATCTTTTCAAAGAACTTCATGATTCTTTACTCTGGGGTGTTGATGGGCAACGAAGTGATGTCTATTATGTGCTCGCAGATTTTGAAGCCTATGCAAAAGCACATGAAAAGGTTTTAGAAGCATACCAGGATCAAAAAGGCTGGGCGAAAAAAGCCTTGCTCAATATTGCACGAAGCGGAAAATTTTCTTCAGATAGAACTATAGAAGATTATGTCTCGGACATTTGGAAAATAGAAAAACTCTTGGTCGAATAAACATGGAACAGGTTGGGGCAAAAACACTTCTTGCATCTTTGGGCTTAATGCTTGTAACTCTGTTGTGGGGTCTGTCTTTTGCTGTTGTAAAAAATAGCCTCGACCTCGTTCCTCCTGTGTATATGATGGCCTTTCGTTTTAGTATAGCCTCGCTGGCGCTTCTTTTTATTTTTCCAAAAAAAATAAGTGCAATAACAAAGGAAACACTAAAGAAAGGTTTTGTTTTAGGCATTTTTCTTGCTCTCGGTTATGCTTTACAAACGATTGGCGTTGTATACACAAGCGCAGGAAAAAATGCCTTTATAACAACTACCTATGTTATCTTTGTACCTTTTATTTATTGGTTTTTTACAAAACAAAAGCCAGGTTTTTTTTCTATTATTCCCGCCTTTGTCGGACTACTCGGCATTGCCCTTCTTTCCTTACAAGATGATTTAAGTGTCAACAAGGGCGACATTCTCACGCTTTTATGCGGTATTTCCTATGCCTTTCACATGGTTTTTATTGCGCTTTTTACAAAAGATGACGACCCCATTCTCTTAAACATTGTGCAGATTTTCTTCGTAACAGTTTTTTCTTGGCTCCTTGCTCCCTTTTACGACGGAGCCTTTCCCTTGCTTGCAATTCAAGACCCCGCAACGATTTGGTCGATGCTCTTCTTGGGGATTTTTTGTACGATGCTTGCTTTTTTCTTACAAACGCTTTGCCAAAAATTTGTGCCACCAGGGACAGCCTCTCTTATAATGTCTCTAGAAGCGGTATTTGGCGTCTTTTTTGCTTGGCTTATCTTGGGTGAAATTCTATCCCTACGCATGGCTTTCGGGGCCCTTCTTGTATTTGTCGCCATCTTGCTTTCACAAAAAAAAACTTTTTCAAAGACTTGAGCTTTTCTACAGAAATAAAATCTCTCGGTAAATTGACAGACTAAAAGGAAAGCTTTAATATAGTAGAATATATCTGATAAAGGAAAAAATCATGAAAAAAAATCTACGCATTTTTGCGATTATTGCACTTGTTGTACTAGCCTTTGCATTCACTGCATGCGCTAAGACTACAAAGTCTGACGGGCTTACTATTAAAGAGGGCGTTTTGCAAATCGCCATGGAAATTGGCTATCCGCCATTTGAGTATTTCGACACTGACGGGAAAACTCCCATCGGCTTTGATGTACAGCTCGGAAAGGCAATCGCCGAAGAGTTGGGTTTACAAGTTGCCTATGTGGATACAGCCTGGGACGGAATTTTCGCTGGTCTAAAAATCAATAAATACGACGTGGTCATATCAGCCGTAACTATAACAGATGAGCGCTTAAAAGAGTTCAATTTTACCAAGCCATATATCGGCAATGCGCAATCTCTCGTTTTATTGAAAAACACAGAAGTGACTGCAAAACACCCCGAAGAACTCGGAGGCTTACGAGTTGCCTATCAAGCAGAGACCACTTCAGACATTTATATGACAAAATTAAAGGCTGAAAAAGGCGTCAATTACAAAGAGTTTGAATACGACAAGGTTATGAATTGTTTTGACGATTTGAAAAACGGACGAGTTGATGCCATTGTTTGCGATAGCCTTGTCGCTGTTGACTATGTCGCGGATGCAAATGCGCCCTATGAAATTGTCTGGCTTGGAGAAGCAGATGAATTTTTTGGCGTGTGCATTAAAAAAGGCAATGATGCTCTTACAGAAAAAATAGACCTCGCCTTAGACAAACTTTTTGCAGAAGGCAAGATACAAGCGATTTCAAAAGAAATTTTTGGCTCAGATATTGTTTCTGCGACTCGCGCAAACTAAATAAAAACCTGTATTTGAAAAATACAGGCAGAAGGGATACTCATGGAAAAACTACAGACAATACTTAACTGGATACCGCCACTTTTAGAAGGCGCGGTTGTAACTATTTCTCTCACCTTGCTCTCAGTTATAGCAGGTTTAATCGGTAGCTTGTTTTTGGCACTTGGAAAGATGTCAAAAAATAAAGCCCTAAACCGAGCTTCGAGTGCCTATGTTTTCTTTTTCCGTGGTACCCCCTTGTTGATGCAGTTGTATTTTATCTATTATGGGCTTCCACAAATTGCTCCCTGGCTCACTATAAACAACCGATTTATTGCCGCCTTTATCGCCTTTGGCTTAAACTCAGCAGCCTATTGTGCAGAAATTATACGTGCGGCAATTCAATCTATCGACAAGGGGCAGTTTGAGGCAGCTCGTGCCCTAGGAATGACTTATGGACAAACGATGCGGCTCATTATTATCCCGCAGTCTTTTCGCCGTCTCATTCCACCCGTTGGCAATGAGTTTATAATGGTCTTGAAAGATGCATCTTTGGTTTCGATTATTGCCCTATCCGATATAACAAAAATAACCCGTAGCATTTCTTCGTCGACAGGTTCTGCCCTTGTGTATATTCCTGCGATGATTTTATATCTTATTATTACGGGGATTTTTACCCTCGTTTTCAATAAACTTGAAAAAAAATACTCGGTCTACGAATAAAGCTTCATACTAAAAATAAGAGGAAAAACTATGGCAATGATAAAAACAATTAATGTATGTAAAAATTTTGGCGATTTAGAGGTTCTCCGCGATGTTTCTTTGACTGTTGAGCAAAAAGAAGTTGTTTGTATCGTCGGACCTTCTGGCGCAGGAAAATCAACCTATTTGCGCAGTTTAAATCGGCTTGAAAAAATAACATCGGGACAAGTTTATATCGAAGATGTGCTTATGTTTGATGCCGAACATGGCGTAAATAAGATAAAAATGCCTGCAAAAGAGCGGGCAGAGCGGCTTTTGGAACTTGGTATGGTTTTTCAACGCTTTAATCTTTTTCCACATAAAACTGTTTTAGAAAACGTTATGGTTTCTCCCATACATGTAAAAAAACAAAGCCTTTCGTATGCAGAAGAAAAAGCGATGGCCTTGCTTGAGCGGGTCGGTTTAAGCGATAAGTTGCACGAATATCCGGCAAAACTTTCTGGCGGGCAACAACAGCGAGTTGCTATTGCTCGTGCTTTGGCTATGGAGCCAAAAATTATGCTCTTTGATGAGCCAACGAGCTCCCTTGACCCAGAATTGGTTGGGGAAGTCCTCGGTGTAATGAAACAACTCGCCCTTGACGGCATGACAATGCTTGTGGTTACCCATGAGCTTGGCTTTGCGCGCGAAGTGGCAAATCGTGTAGTATTTATGTATGAGGGGCGCGTCTTAGAAGATGCATCTCCCGATGAGATTTTCAAAAACCCAAAACACGAAAGAACAAAGCAATTTATAAAAAGCGTTTTATAAAACAAAGAGGAGGTCTCATATGGACGTTTTTACCTATACGCTCATTGTTGTTTTTTTTATCTTTGCAGCGATACTTTCTTTTATAGATATAAAACACCAAAAAATCCCCCGCTTTCTTTCTTTTTCGTTTATTGGCAGTATCTATGGCTTACGTATTCTTGGAACCCTCCTCCTTTTTTTGATATCCAATGGGGAGAGTGAGACTGGCAGCTTGTCATTTTCCGCTTTTTTATTTGCCCTCTATCCACCGACACTGGGGCTTGTCTTGGGACTCGCTGTGTTTTACGCTGTTCGCGTTGTATCGAAACTGAAGCTCGGACTCGCCGACGTGTGGTTTTCTGGAGCTATGGGAGCTTTCTTGGGCTACCTTGGTTGGTATGCCGCCATCGCGATTTCCTGTCTTTTTGCGCTTAGCTGGATTTTCTCCCTTGCTGTTTTACGAAAGATTCGAGCAAAACACGAAGGGCAAAAAGAAATAAGCTTGTTAAAAACCTTTCGGCAGATTCAAATCCCTTTTATACCCTTTCTCGCATCTGGTTCACTCTGTGCTCTTTTAGTTTCAAGCCTTACAAGATAATATTTTTATCTACCTAAGCGCTCGTATTGAAAACATGAAAAGAACGTTTGTTGAGAATATAGAGCACAAAACCATAGAGGACAATGGTGAAGGGAAGGAGCCATGTTCCCAAAAAACTTGCAATAAGCCCGAATAGAGGCGGTAAGATTGTTGTCGAAGTATAGGCTACGGCCATTTGAAAGCCCATGATGGACTGCGCGTGTTCTCGTCCAAAACGTCGAGGGGTTTCGTGGAGCATGCCAGGAAAGACGGGAGCACAACCGAGTCCAACCAAGATAAAACCGATGAGCGCTATTTCGTGTGGCAAGCTTTGAATGAGCGAGAGAAGTAGAAAAAGAGAGCCCAAGCTTATAAGAGATGTGCCTGTTTTTAAAAGCTGTTTTGATGAAAGCCGCATCGCCAAAAAACCAGAGATAAAACGCCCTGCCATAATGCCGGTATAAAAAAGACTTGTCCACAATGCTGCGCGTTCTGCGCTAAAGAACAAAGAGTCTTTTAAGTAACTTGCTCCCCACAAGCCCATCGTTGCTTCGATTCCCGTGTAAAGCATAAAAGATACGAGGACGCCTTTTACTCCTCTTTGCGTGAGGACTTTTTTCAAAGGCTCTTTTTGCTTTGGCTCATCCTTGAAGATATCTGCACTTGAGAGTTCTTTTTTTTGAAGGCTTTTATGATTCCAGAGCGGTAGTGCAAAAAAAAGGGCAAGCGTCAAGGCAAACTGGATGATTGCAACGAGGAAGTATGCAGAATTCCACGAACCATTTTTTTGTAAAAACAAGCTCATTATAACAGGCCCGCTCAAGGCACCGATTCCCCAAAAACTATGTAAGAAATTCATGTGACTTGCTTCGTAATGCTCCGCAACGTACTCGTTCAATGCTGAGTCTATCGCACCAGCGCCAATTCCAAGCGGTATCGCAAAAAGAAAGAGTGGATAGAGACTTTGTGCAAATGAAAACAAAAGGAGGGCGAGGGCGGTTAAAAAAACAGATACGAGAGATATCATTCCTGTTCCGAATTTTTTTATTAACTTTGCGCTAAAAAGTGATGAAATAACTGTACCGAGTGAAATTATCATCGAAATAATGCCAGCGCTTCCGAGCGGAACAGCAAAATCCAGACGCATTACCGGCCAGGCGGCACCAAGCATACCATCGGGTAAACCCAAACTAATAAACGAAACGTAGATAATAATCAATAAGAGAGTAGCCATAGTATTGAGTCTACTCTAAAGCAAAAAAGAGTCAAGCTTGCAAAACTGTTGCTAGTATTTTTCTACTTGTTCAGATAAAAGAGGTATCAATTGTTTTTTTCGTGACACAATGTCCTTTAAGACATACATATCTTGCTCTTGCTTTGGAAAGGTTATGCTTTGAATGAAGGTCGCATTTCCTGATATGAGCAAGAAACTCGTAAGCTTTGTAACATCGGTAACCATAAGTGCAGAAAAAAGGAGTTTTTTTGCTTTTTTTTCCGTTTCAAGTGCAAATAAAAATTCTTCCTTTCGCTCCATTATCTCTTCAGGATTATCAACTTCTATTTGACTTACCGTAAAGCTATGTTCTCCTTCAGTGTATTCTTTCATATCTTGTTGAATAACATCGTTCGCGCTGCGTTTTCCAATGCGACTTGACGCACTCATAATATCGCTACCGAGTTCGTCTATATCCAAGCCGGTAATATTTGAAAGATACTCAGCGACATCTCGATCAGTGTCAGTCGTAGTTGCCGATTGTAAAATGAGCGTATCAGCGAGAATCCCCGCCAAAAGGATGGAGGCGATAGGTTTCGGCATGGGCACCTTGTTTTCCATAAAAAGTGTTGCGATAAGCGTTGATGTCGCACCAACAGGCTTGTTTATAAAGGTAATAGGGTCTCGCGTATTGAGATTCCCCAGCCGATGGTGGTCGATAATTTCCTTGATTTTATAATGCTCAATGCCTTCAATCGCTTGACTGAGTTCATTGTGGTCGACCATTATAACTTCGATATTTGCTTCTTGAATCAAGTCGCTTTCAGAAATAATCCCAATGAGTTTTTTTTCATCGTCAATAACCGGCAAACAACGACTAGGCGAATTTTGCAAAATAGGCTTAATGCTCCGCACCAAATCGTTTTTATTTACCGGTTTTATGTCCGTGTCAGAAATAGCTGAAACAGGAGTTGAGTAGACAATAAGCATTGCGGTACTGGAAGTGTCGTAAGGGCTAATAAGCGCACATACATCGTTTTTTGTAGCCTTCGCTTGCAAGTCCTTTGCCAAAACTGATCCAGCGGTAAGAACAATCGCCTTTACTCCTCGTTCTATGCAATATTCCTGAATATCAGCTCTATCACCTGTAATAACGATGAGGTTTTCAGGTAAATGTTCATTGAATTTTTCACAAAAAGTATCGAACTGACTTGCAGCTATGAGGATGGCAGAACTTGATATGCGGTTTTCATCTTTTGTATGCAAGGGCTGTGCGCCAAGCGTATCGCAAATAAGCTTAATACTCGTTGTAACTGACGTTTTCTTTTCAGGGTTTAGGATTTTTAAGACATTTTGAGCAAAGGCATTATAATGCAAAAAAGATTTATAACGTCCTTCTGAATCTATAACAGAGAGAACTTTTGAATTGCATTCTTCCATTTTTGCAACAGCATTCCAAAGCGAAGTGTTTTCATGTACCGTTTGGTAAGCTTCGTTGAGGTAGAAGCCTACCTTTGGGAGGAGGTCAGAAAGGTATTCGGGTACAGGCACTTTAAAGCGATTGAAAATGTATTCGCTTTGTGCAGTCATTTTTCCAGCTCGTGCGGCAAAAAAATCTTTACCGCCGAGCGCTTCTTTTAAAACTGCATAACTCGCTGCCGAAACCACAGAGTCTGTGTCTGGGTTTCGGTGCCCAATTATATAGGTTTTTTTATTCAATTTCTAAGTACAATTCTGTTTCAGGAAGGCTGAGAGCGTTGGAGAATGAAACTTCTTTTACATCGCTTTTATTGCCTAAGTTATCGACTGCATAAAATCGCACAGTGTTTTCACCTATTTCTGGTACAACGTAATCACCTTGCACACTTGCAAATTCAGCTCCATTTATGGAAACAAAGATATCTTTTACACCAGAACCTTCATCATTTGCAGTAAAACTAAGCAGAGTTGTTGGGGCACTAAAAACCTCGTCGTTGAGAATAATTGTATCTGGACTTATTTCCATTTCTACTTCAGGTGCTGTATTATCAAGGTATACAAGTTGTGACGTGGTGGCACTTGTGTTCCCAACACGGTCTACGAGATAGCTTTCTAGTTGATATGCTCCGTCTTCGTGGTCGTCACTTAGATTAATCATACCTTCATCGATAAAGTCTATGTATTCGCTGTCATTTATGCGAACAAAAAGATTTTCGGTACCACTTCCTGTATCTTCTCCCCAAATGATGAGGTTTGTATCACTTGTAAAATAGAGATTTTGGTTTTCATCGATATAATACGTATTGTGGATAAGATGTTTTAACTCAGGCGCTGTTCCATCAACGATTGCGGTGTAGTGTTTTACGGGACTAATTGTGCCAAAGGCATCTTGCGTTGCATAGGATAGCCAAAATTGTCCTTCTTCGTCGAGGACTACAGGCTCATTGTATGGTTGTGAGTCAGTGAAATTGAAGCTATAAAAAATTGCTCCTGCTTCAGGGTTCAAGGTTTCGTTTTCTAAACGTAGTTTTGTTCCGAGAGGTAGATAATCAATGCTTCCATTGTTCCATACTTTTTTTTCAGGCCCCTGGGCAAAAATAAGCCCAAAGCTAAGTAATAATACAAATGCGATAAGAATATGCTTCTTCATGTAAGTTCCTCCATATATATACATGTTTAGTATACAGTATAGATATGGCTTTTTCAAGCAAAAAAAAAGATTATAAAAAAATAAAAAGTGTGAATAGTTTCGCGCTAGATTAAACCCATGATGAGTTTGTGGGCGACGGAGCCAGGCTTGGGGATAGCAGGAAGCTTATCGCGAGAAAACCAAGCTGCTTCTTGAATCTCGCTTTCTTGCATCCGTATATCGCCCGATTTATACTCCGCTTTAAAAGCCATCATCAATTGGTCAGGGAAGGGCCAGCTTTGACTGGTAATATAGCGAATATTCGAAACCACGATGCCGACTTCTTCTTTTATCTCTCGTGCAACCGCTTCTTCTGCACTCTCTCCCTGCTCGATATAGCCAGCGAGGCAGGTGAACACATCGGT
>ENA-UPXM01004633-UPXM01004633.1-activated-sludge-metagenome-genome-assembly--contig:-NODE-4633-length-13967-cov-18.012507_pt1 | contig 13967 bp, 9 predicted proteins | sample MGYA00238178_ERZ772708 | MGnify/ENA primary metagenome ERZ772708 (study PRJEB29002, sample SAMN05720212) | activated sludge metagenome | isolation source: anaerobic digester from wastewater... | reverse complement strand
GAGCACCTGCTCCTCAAACGGCTCTATGGCACCGTCTCCCATCAAGCCGATGTTGAGCAGGTAGTTGCCCCCCTGAGCGACGACTGAGCGTGCGGTCTGGGAGAGCTCTTTGACCTTCTCCTCCCTGTCACCGCGCTCCTGCCAGCTGCGGTAGCCCCAGGTCTCCTTGTAGATCGAGGCCGGGGTCTGCCACGGGCAGTTGAGGGCGACGGTGGGAAGTTGGTTGTCCCCCATCGTGAGGAAGTCCTGTTCATCGTTCCAGATCCGTCCGTTGATCATGCACTGTGGTTGCAGCCTCCTTGTTAAGGCCTTCACCTCCTGGCTCTGCTCGGGGGTAGGGGCCCCCATATCCATCCACAGCTCGCATATCGGTCCGTAGTTGGTAAGCAGCTCAGTCAGCTGGGCGATGGTGAGCCTTTGGTGGGCGGGGGGGATCGCATCGCTGTTGTGGCTCGAGATGGGGAGGGCCTCGGGAAAGTGCCAGTCGATCCAGGAGTAGTAGAGACCGAAGGCGAGCCCCTCTGCTCGGCACGCCTCTGAGAGCTGTCGCACGATATCGGTCTTGCAGGCGCTGTTGGTGCTCTTGTAGTCGGTCGTCGCGGTGTCGAAGAGACAGAAGCCGTCGTGGTGCTTGGTCGTGATGACCACGTAGCGCATCCCCGCCGCCTTCGCCGTTCGGGCGATGTGCCGGGCATCGAAGGAGGGGAGGGTGAAACGCGTAGGAAGGCGCTCATAGTCGGCTTGGGAGAGGTAGCCGTGGGAGAGGATCTGCTCCGAGTAGCCGCGGCGGATGATCTCTCCCTTGTATACCCCACCGAGGAGTGAATAGAGGCCGAAGTGGATGAAGAGGCCGAACTCAAGGTGCAGCCACTCATTGATGCGTTGTGTGGTGTCCATACCGATATCCTCCCACCTATAGCCTACGGGAGAGTGGGGGAGTTTTACAGAGGCAAAGTTTCAAAGTGCGCTCCCTGTGGCGTCAGATTTTCAAAGTTCGACCCTTCTTTGAAAATATGACGCCTCTTCTTCTCGGTTGTGGTCTCACTTTGGAAAGTTGCCCCTACCACGCTTTGGATGACCGTGCGACGATTTTGTCATGAACAGTGTTGCAACACCACAGAGGAAAAAGAGCGTCTGGACGAAGATGGGCCGCCATTGGCAGTTCTACCTCATCGTCGCCCTGCCCATGCTCTACTTCATCCTCTTCAAGTACGTACCGATGTACGGTATTCTCCTCGGCTTCAAGCGTTACCGGGTCAGCAAGGGTATCTGGGGCAGCCCGTGGGTAGGGTTCTACCAGTTCGCCAAGTTCTTCAAGAACCCCTCGAGCCTGAGGATCATGTACAACACCTTCCTCTTGAGCATGTACGCCCTCGTCTCCTCGATTCCGCTGGCCGTCATCCTGGCCATCGCCCTCAATGAGACTCGTTCGAAGCTCTGGCGCAAGAGCGTGCAGATGATCACGTACGCCCCGTACTTCATCTCCACCGTCGTCATGGTGGCCATCCTCATGCAGTTCCTCGACCCCGCCCTCGGCCTCTTCAATACGATACGCGGCCTCTTGGGCAAGGAGTCGCTCAACTACATGGGTGAGGCGAAGCTCTTCAAGCACATCTACGTCTGGTCGGCGCTCTGGCAGAACACCGGCTACAACGCCATCATCTACCTCGCCGCCCTGACCGGCATCAACCCGGAGCTCTACGAGGCGGCCCGGGTCGACGGGGTGAACAAGTTCCAGAAGATCTGGTACGTCGACCTGCCCTGCATCCAGAACACCATCATCATCATGTTCATCATGAACATGGGCTTTGTGATGAGCCTCGGCTTTGAGAAGGCGTTCCTGATGCAGAACCCGCTGAACCTCGAGAGCGCCGAGATCATGAGCACCTACGTCTACAAGATGGGCCTCATCAACAGCGACTTCAGCTACTCCACCGCCATCGACATGATCAACAGCGTGATCAACATCATCTTGATCCTCACCTTCAACAAGCTGAGCAAGATCCGCAGCAAAGAGGGAGGGCTCTGGTAATGCACTACAAACAAAAAGAATTGTGGGAAGACCGCCTCTTCAACCTCCTCATCAACATCTTCTTGACCATCAGCCTCCTCATCGTCCTCTATCCGCTGATCTACATCGTCTCCTGCTCCTTCTCCAACCCCCAGGCGGTCATCGCCAAGAAGGTGTGGCTCTTCCCGGTGCAGTTCGACCTCATCAGCTACAAGGCGGTCTTCACCAACAAGCAGATCGTCAGCGGCTATATGAACAGCCTCTACTACATGGTCGTCGGGACGGTCGTCAGCGTGCTGCTGACCGTGCTCTTGGCCTATCCGCTCTCACGCAAGGAGTTCTATGGCCGTCACCTGGTCACCAAGCTGATCCTCTTCACCATGCTCTTCAGCGGCGGCACGATCCCGCTCTACCTGGTGGTGCGCAACCTCGGCCTCTACGACAGCCGCTGGTCCATCATCCTGCCCAACGCCATCACGGTGTGGAACGTCATCATCACGCGCACCTTCTTCCAGGAGAACATCAGTGACGAGCTCTACGAGGCGGCGACCATCGACGGCTGCTCGGATATCCGCTTCCTCTTCTCCTTCGTCTTCCCGCTCAGCGGGGCCATCATCGCGGTGCTCGGCCTCTTCTATGCGGTGGGACAGTGGAACAAGTACTTCGACGCGCTGCTCTACCTGCAGAACCAGGCGCTCTATCCGCTGCAGATCGTGCTGCGCAACATACTCATCATCAACCGCAACACCCCGTCGATGACCGTCGACGTGGAGGCTGCGATCAGGGCCCAAGGGCTCAGCGAGACGATCCGCTACGCGGTCATCGTCGTCGCCAGTGTGCCGCTCCTGCTCATCTACCCGTTCGTACAGAAGTTCTTCGTCAAGGGTGTGATGATCGGGTCGGTCAAAGGTTAGGACGTTCCAGCTGCGCGGCAGCTGAGATTATTAGGAGGAATAGAATGAGAAAGACAGCATTGATCGTATTGGTCGTCGCCCTCTTGGTGCCGGCCACTCTCCTGGCCCAGGGGACGAAGGCCGCCCCGGCCGCGGCGAAGGTCGAGTATACCCCACTCGGGACCTATCCGATCGTAAAGAGCCCCATCACCGTCGACATCATGGTGGCCCAGCCCCCGTGCGTCGAAGACTACAACACCAACCGCTTCACCAAGTACATGGAGGAGATGACCGGTGTGAAGGTGAACTTCATCATGGTCCCCGAGCAGGCGGCCACTGAGAAGCTCGCACTGGTACTCGCCAGCGGCGACTACCCCGACGCCTTCCTTGGCTTTGGCATCAGCTTTGACCAAGAGACCAACTACGGCACCCAGGAAGGGCTCTTCCTTCCGCTGAACAAGTACTACTCTCAAGAGTGGATGCCCAACCTGATGAAGGCATTCGAGGAGTTCCCCGGCGGCGTCGGCTACATGACCAACATCGACGGCAACATCTACTCGCTGCCCCGCCTCGAGGGCTGCTACCACTGCTCGAACCAGGCAAAGCTCTTTGTCTACCAGCCCTTCCTCGACAAGCTGGGCCTGAAGACCCCGACCACCATCGATGAGTTCTACACGGTGCTCAAGGCCATCAAGACGCAGGATCCGAACGGAAACGGCAAGGCCGACGAGATTCCCTTGGCCGGTTCGATCATCGGCTGGAGCGACCACGTCGAGCGCTTCCTCCTCAACTCCTTCATCTACTGTGACCTCGACACCGACATCAACGCGGGCGCCGTCAGCGACGTCGGCTTCCTGATGAACAACGGCAAGGTCGACACCGCCGTCAACAAGGCCGCCTTCCGCGAAGGCTTGGCGTTCATCAACAAGCTCTACCGCGAAGGCCTCCTCTACAACGGCTCCTTCACCCAGGATTCCAGCCAGCTGACCCAGCTCGTCGAGAGCTCGGCCCAGCCGACCGTTGGCTTCGTGGCAGGTGGCTGGAGAGGTCAGTTCTCCACCATCGGTGGCGATCGCTTCAACAACTACCGCGCCATCGCACCGCTGAAGGGACCGAAGGGTGAGCAGAACTCCGTCGTCTTCTTCCAGAACCCGGGCATCGGACGGGTCGTGGTCTCCAGCAAGAGCCCCTACGCCGACGCCATCATGCGCTACTTCGACTTCATGTACAGCCTTGAGGGAACCCTCTTGCAGCGCAACGGATTCGAGGGCGAGGCATGGGCATGGGCCGATGCCGGCACCGTCGGTCTTGACGGCAAGCCCGCCATCTGGAAGGCACTGACGCAGTGGAACGACAAGGACCCGCAGAACGACACCTGGATCCAGGTCTATGCCGGTGCGCCCACGCCGACGATGAAGAACGGCTTGGCGGTCGAGGACATCTCCCGCAGCGATGCCCGCTACTACTTGCCGGACAACAACGAGAAGGTGCTCTACGACGAGACGGCCGAGCTCTACAAGCCGTACGAGCGGACCGACCTCGAAGTCCCCACCCTCAAGTTCACCGCAGACGAGAGCGAGAAGTACTCCACCGTCCAGCGTGAGCTCGCCAACTACATCCGCCAGAGCGCTGTGAAATTCATGGTCGGCTCGATGGATGTCAACGACGACAAGGTGTGGAACGACTACGTGGCAGGCCTGGACAAGCTCCAGCTGCCGACCGTACTGAAGTTGATGCAGACGGCATACGACCGCCAGTACAAGTAAGAATCGTCACCATCGATGCACAAGGCCAAGCAATTGGCCTTGTGCGCTTTCAAGGCTTGTTATGAAACCGAACATCATCTTCATCCTCTTCGATGACCTGGGCTATGGGGACGTCAGTGCCCTCAATGAGAAGAGCGCCTTCACCACCCCCGCCTTCGACCGCATCGCGGGAGAGGGGATCTCCTTCACCGACGCCCACGCCACCAGCGCCGTCTGTACCCCGAGTCGCTACTCCATCATCACCGGGCGCTACAACTGGCGCTCAAGGCTCAAGAGCTACGTCCTCGGCGGTTTCTCCGAGCCGCTCATCGAAGCGCGCACCAAGACGGTCGCCCAGATGCTCAAGGAGTGCGGGTACCGCACCCACTTGGTCGGAAAGTGGCACCTCGGCATGGGCCTGCCCACGGGGGAGGGCTTTGTCGAGGCGGATGAGTTTGCCGACAGCCACCCCATCGATTACACCGCGCCCATCACCCGAGGGCCGGTTAGTCTCGGCTTTGATACCTTCTTCGGCATCGCCGGCTCGCTGGACATGCCCCCCTACGCCTATATCGAGAATGACCGCTTCACCGCGGTCCCGACCACCATCACCAAGGGGATGGGCATGGGCTTCTGGAGAGAAGGGGTCACCGCCCCCGATTTCGTCCACGAGGAGGTGCTGGACACCCTCACCGACCGCGCCGTCGCGATCATCGAGGAGGAGCGGGAAGAGCCGTTCTTCCTCCTCCTCTCCCTCACCGGTCCCCACACCCCGATCCTCCCGAAGGCGGAGTTTCAGGGCGCATCGGGCACCAACGCCTACGGCGATTTCGTCCTCCACTGCGACAGCGCCGTCAGCCGGGTGCTCGCCGCCCTCAAAGCGCAGGGCATCGAGGAGGAGACGCTCGTCATCATGACGAGCGACAACGGATGCTCCCCCGCCGCAGACTTTCCCGCCCTCAAACGAGCGGGGCACAACCCCTCCTACATCTTCCGGGGGATGAAGAGCGACATCTATGAAGGGGGGCACCGCATCCCGCTTCTGATGCGGTGGCCCTCAGTCATCGCCCCCACTGGCAGCTCTGACCAGCTCGTCAGCCTCGTCGACCTCTATGCGACGCTCGCGTCCCTGCTCCGCTTCCCCCTCGCCCCCGATGAAGCGCCGGACAGCGTGAGCATGCTCCCCCTGATGCGTGACCCGAATGCGCCGCCGGTGCGCTCCTCGCTCGTCCACCAGAGCATCGATGGCTCGCTCTCGCTGCGGCGCGGGAAGTGGAAGCTCGAGATGTGCCCCGGCTCAGGGGGCTGGTCCTTCCCCCGCCCCAAGAGCGCAGAGGAGGAGGGATTGCCTCCCTTGCAGCTCTACGACCTTGCGGCCGACATTGGTGAGACGACCAATGTGGCGCACCTCCACAGCGAGATCGTAGCCTCGATGCGGGAGGAGCTGGCCGAGATCGTCCGGCGGGGACGCAGTACCCCGGGCCCGTCCTTGGCCAATGATGGGGTTGCCGTCTGGGAGAGCGTCGCCTGGCTTGACGATTGATATTCTCTTTGCAGCGGCGTTCGGTATGGTATACTGTGCTTCCCATGAAGAAGCGAGAACAGACCATTGCCAAGTCTCGGCCGATGATTATCTTTTTCATCGTGCTCCTGCTCTCGCTCGTCATCCTCCTCTTCGCCCAGCGGTGGGTCATCAAGACGGTGCGGGGTGAGAAGCAGGAGCAGGCGTATACGATGTTGAACCTGATCCGCACGTCCACCGATCTCTCGGTCGACCAGGCCTTCAAGCTCAGCCAGCTGCTGCTCTTGAACAACACCGTCGCCAAGTTCATGTACCAAGGTCCCATCGAGGTGGGCAGTGATGCGATCCAGAGCCTCATCGACGCCAAGAGCGTGCTGCCGGTGGCCACCAGCGTCAATGCGATGCTCGCTGAGATCTACCTCTACTCCAACCGCAGCGGCTACATCCTCTGTTCGACCAACGCCTTCCTCGACCCCGAGCAGATGTACCCCACGCTCTTCGCCTTCGAGCATCTCAACTACCGTCAGTTCCGGAGCCGGTACCTCTCCCCCTCCTACCCCCGTTCCTTCTTTCCGCAGGTAACGGCGACGGTCCACGGCAGGGAGCGGCGGGTCATCCCGCTGGTACAGACCTTCCCGCTGGACAACCCCACATCCAATGCCGGCAAGGTCGTCATGCTCCTCGATGCCGACTACTTCGCCGACCTGCTGTCCGAGCCCATCGAGGGGGCCAACCCCACCGTCTACATCACCGACCTCAGCGGGAGGACCATCATGTCGTCGGGGGACCCGTCCCTGATCCAAAGCAAGCAGTACGGTGATGGACAGCACCGCCTCACCATCGACGGGGAGGCGTACATCCTCTCGGTGCTCACCAGCGAGGCGAGCGGCCTGCGCTTCCATAGCCTGCTGAGGCTCAGCGAGATCAACGCGATGATGAGCCCCATGTGGAGTGTGATGGCCGCCCTCTCCATCGGGACCTTCCTCATCTTGAGCCTCTCCTCCATCCTCCTCATGATCCGCAGCAACCGCAGCTGGAACGAGCTCTTTGGCCTCGTCGGTGATGGAGAGCACCCACTGCCGTACGAGCAAGCGGTTCGCGCCATCTCCTCGATCGTCGCCGACGACCGGAGCGCCGTGCGCCAGAAGGGGGGTACCCCCTTCATCATCGACACCTTCTTCCGCCGCCTGATCCACGGACGGATGCTCACTACCGCCGAGATCGAGGCGATGTTGCGCCAAGCCAAGGCGGACATCGACCTGACCGCCCCCTTGATCTTCCAGATGATCCAGATTTCCGTCATCGATGCCCAGGACGTGCTCAGCAACGAGCTCTTGGAGGATCTTGACTTCACCCGCATCGTCGCCTCCAAGCAAGCCGATGAGATTTTCTCCAGCCAACACTACCTCTACATGGACTCATCCTTCTCCATCTGGGTGATGATCTGGCACGGGGACAGCCAGGAGCTCAACGATCACATCGACCGCTTCCACAGCGAATTCTCCAAGGTCTCCCCGCTCTCCTTCACCATGGCGGTGAGCTCGCCGAAGCGACAGCTTGATGAGATCTTCAGTGCCACGGTGGAGTGCAGCGAGGTGCAACGGCGCCTCGCCCACGACCGCTCGCTCTCCCCCTTCGCCCGTCATGATGCCCTCTCCTTCAAGAAGGATCCGTACCACTACACCACCGAGATGGAGCGCAAGCTCCATGCCTCGGTCCTCCGCGGGGAGTATGGGCTCACGGGGGAGGTGCTCTCCGCCATTGAGGAGGAGAACTTCTCCAAGCGGAGTTTGGGAGAGGAGGAGCACGCCAACCTGATGCGGGCCCTCTACGCCTCGGCCATCTCCCTCAGCCAGAGCCTGCGCATCACGCTGCCGCAGACGCTCTTCTCCTCCTTTGAGGAGGCGCGGCGCTTCTTCCTCGCCCGTGCAGAGGCGGTGGGCAAGGCCAAGAGCGACAGCGACGAGGGCCTCATCGGGCGCATCGTCTCCTATATCGAGACACATTACACCGACGTCTCGCTCAACCTCTCCCACATGGCGGCCGCCTTCTCCATGAAGGAGAGCTTCCTCTACCACTTCATGATGACGCGCATGGAGTGTTCGTTCGCCCAATATCTGGAGAGCTACCGCCTCGAACGGGCCCGTGCCATCTTCGCCGAAGCCCAGATCCCCATCGCCGAGGTGACCATCCTCGTCGGCTACGCAAGCCCCCAGACCTTCCGCCGTGCCTTCCAGAAGCGCTACGGGATCCTCCCCTCGGAGTATCAGAAGACGGTGCTCTATAAAAAGCAGGGGTGAGCTGTCGCATTACAGAGGCAATCTTCTCCATTCTTTGTCCTCTCTGTGGTCTCTAGTCCCTTGGAATTTTTGGATTGATGGAGGGTATTCATCCAGCCGAGAGATGTGCAATCATTATGTAATGATCACAGGATACTTGATTTTAATAACAAAAATAGTGTTAAATATACAATAATTTGGTTAATTAACTACAATTATTTGAATTTGATTGCATTTTCATGCTAGTATAATATACTGGTATGTAAGGAGAGGTGATGTACACTGAGCTCTTGAAAATCATTGAAGGTGGCCTCGTTGGAGACAAGGAACGTGTGTATGCATATGCAGCGGTTCTTGCGAACAACCTCAAACGCCAACAAGAACATCGAATTGCCGACAAGATTGAGCAGCTGTTGGAGCGAAGAGCGACACCTTCGATGGTGATGCTGGACAGCTTTGCATCAAAGCCATTGGACAGCGAAAGTAGGCTTGAGTTGGTAGAGGTGACCGCTCCTTCCGTTGCCTCTACGGAAGTTGTGCTGCCTCCTTCGGTGGAGTGGGAGATCTCTCAATTCATCGAGGGGTATGAAAGACGGGATGTACTTCTTGCCCACGGAGTCGAGATGCATCACACCATGTTGCTCTATGGGCCGCCGGGATGTGGAAAGAGCACGGTCGCTTCACTCATTGCCTCGAGTATCGGTCTTCCGCTCGTCACCGCTCGATTGGATGGCTTGGTCTCCTCGCTTTTAGGGAGTACCGCAAAGAACATCCGTAAGGTGTTCGATTATGTCTCTCGCCAGGAGTGCATCCTCTTTTTGGATGAGTTCGATGTGGTCGCGAAGCTGAGGGATGACAAGAATGAACTGGGTGAGTTGAAGCGTGTGGTCAATAGCCTGATCCAGAATATCGACGATCTTGGTTCATCGACGATTCTCTTGGCTGCCACGAACCATGAGAATTTGCTTGATCCGGCAATTTGGAGAAGATTTTCAAAAGTTCTTCACCTTGACTATCCCGGTGAACAAGAGAAGAGACGTATGGTCGAGTTGGTGTTGGAGGGAAAACCCAACAAAATTTTGGACAGCGAGAAGCGGATGGAGCAGGTTGTCGAGGCGTGTTCCGCGGTGAGTCATGCCGACATTCGTACGGTAGTCAACAATGCGCTGCGAAGGAGATTCCTATCGGGGGGAACGACGTTGTACGCAAGCGATGTGCTCAAGGAGCTGGTGCTCTTCAAGCACCATGGGCAGATTGAGCAAGATACTATCATTCGGTCTTTGCTCTTGATGGGGTGTACCCATCGGGAGCTGAATGAGGAACAAGGATTTCCGCTCAGAAGAATTCAGGCGTTGTCAAAGGATATACCATGAGTGAAGTACGGCGTCCATTAACGTTGATCACGGTGCGTGAAGAGGATTATCAACGGGTTGAAGGAGGGGGAACAGAAGATCCAAAGTGGGTACTCAGCGGTGAATTACTCATTTCCAAAGCAAAAAAACTCTCCCATTCCCTCCGTCAAGTAATACATGAAGAGCGAATCAAGGCGTACGCTCAGGCTCAAATCTCCCATATTATTTCAGTTTCCCTTGAAGCTTCAGCGACAGCAAAGACCCGAAGGGTCCATATTGTCGATTTCCTGCGAACAACCGACAAGAATCCGGTGATCGGGCTGAAGGGTAGTGACGTTTTGCTCGTTGAGGTTGATTCATTGCCACAATTCGAAGTACTAGGGAAACGGTTGGAGCGTGCTGTTGATTTTCCTCGAGCCATCAGTTGTATTGAATCTTTTTCTCTGTACGATCCACAAGTTGAGATTATGGAACAAGATATTTTTTATAAGCTGAAGTTGTTGGATTTTGGGAACCGCAATATCAACGATAGAAATGCAGAGAAGATGACTTCACTGTTGTTAGCTCAGGGGTTTGAATTCTCCAGTACAAAGTATCTAAAGCGTGGGTCAATGATTTACAAACTCAAGAATACACGTGCTGATCAGATTGAACATCTTAGGAATACTCCTGAATTTGGATTAGTAGAGGAGTTGGTGCCAATGCCAAGGTTCTCGATTGAATTGGACTCTCATCATTCTCTACAATCGTTGCCTTTCATACGAAAAGATCCTGATGTTCGTTACACAACGCTTGGTGTCCTTGATTCCGGAATATCAGAATTACCGTCTTTTAAACCGTGGCTAGTAGAAGAGAGATTTTCTCAATACCCTAGAGAATGCCTAGATTTCGATCATGGTACGCAGGTAGCCAGTGTTGCACTCTTTGGAGATATTCTTGAGGGTGTTGAATGGGTGGGACGCGATGGGATTGGTTTAGTGGATTGTGCAGTGATTCCAAACGGGCATAACACCCAAATTGACGAAGATGAACTCATATCAAACATTCAGGAAGCGATGAATCAGTTTCCAGAAGTCCATGTGTGGAATATGTCATTCAGCTTAAAAGATGAATCCTGCCCTGATTCATATTCTGATTTTGCCAAAGTTTTGGATGAATTACAGATTGCACATAATAACATTATTTGTAAATCATGTGGCAACAACTTCAATCTGAAAAAAGATATCTACATACCTATTACCGCGGGGTCTGAATCTGCGATGTGCATTACGGTTGGCTCTATGGCTCACAAACAGCGAGAAGGCGATTATGCAATGATCGATCATCCTTCTCCATTTACGAGAAGTGGTCCAGGGCCAAACTTTCTGATAAAACCTGATGTGGCCCACTACGGAGGGAATGCAAAGGTTGATCCAGCGAATCACAGGATTGTACCAACCGGTGTGTCCGTAATTTCACAGAGTGGAATGGTTGTGAGTACAATCGGTAGCAGTGTCGCAACTCCAAGGGTGTCTGGGTTGGCATGCAGGCTGAGCCAATCGTTAGACCAACCATTTGATCCGCTTCTGATAAAAGCCTTGATTATACACTCTGCGCAGTATCCTCATTCTTTGACACTCACCGACGAGGAACGAGTGAATCTCTGTGGGTATGGCATTCCAAGTTCTGTACAAAATATTCTTTACGATGGGCCAGATGAGATTACCCTGATTATACGGGCAGCCCTCCCAAAAAGCAGAAAAATTGAGATTTTAGACTTCCCGATGCCCGAATGCCTCATCAAAGATGGTTTTTTCACTGGCAGAATAACTGCCACACTTGTCCATACGCCACTGATTGATACAAGCCAAGGTTTGGAATTTTGCCAATCTGAGATCGAATTACAATTCGGATCGTACAGTCAAAAAGTAAAGCGTGATATGAGTAAATCGAACATTTTGAACCCCGTTGGGAGGGAAAATAGTAAAAACGTTTTCACTAATGGGGTAATAAGCAAGCCTGCAATGCGGTCAAGTAGTCATCTTGCTTCTGAGAGGGCGTTGGTCTATCGGGGGAAATATCATCCTGTCAAAAAATATGTAGCAGATCTCGATACATTTACAAAAGTATCAAAAGAACGATACTTGAGCGAAGAACGTTCATGGTATCTCCATTTGCAAGGCCTGTATCGTGATCAAATAACCAGAAAATATCTCGGTCTGGAGAAAGAATTGCCGCCATTGGAGTATTGCTTGGTTTTGACCATAAAAGACCCTTCAGAGCAGAACAGACTCAACGATGAGGCGATTCAGAAACTTGACTATTATAATTTCTGGCATCAATCGTTGCAGCTATCTTCTGAGATTCAGATTTCGGTGTAAACACCGTAGCGCTACAGAAACCTGACTCGCTAGGTGTTGCAACAATCTTCTCCCTTCTTTGCCCTCCCTGTGGTACTATAACAACCCAAGCACAGTATTGAGGGGGCGTTGCATGCGTTTGACGATTGCGGGAACCGGGTATGTGGGATTGGTGGCAGGGGTCTGTTTTGCCAAGGTGGGTCATCAGGTGACCTGTGTCGACATCGATGCGCAGAAGGTCGAACGGTTGAACACGGGTATCTGCCCCATCTACGAGAAGGACCTGGAAGAGTACCTCAAGGATGGCCTGGCACGGGGCCGGCTCCGTTTCACCACCGACTATGCGAGCGCCTACAAGGATCCGGATGTGATCTTCATCGGGGTGGGGACCCCCGAGCTACCTGATGGGTCGGCCAACCTCGCCTACGTCGCCGCCGTTGCCCGCCAGATCGCCGAGAACGTTGAGCGCGACTGCCTCGTGGTGGTCAAGTCCACCGTCCCGGTGGGGACCAACGACAAGGTGGAGCAGTTCATCAAGGATTCGCTGGTCCGCCCGGTACGGGTGGAGGTCGCCTCCAACCCTGAGTTCCTCGCCCAGGGGAGTGCCATACGCGATATGATGCACGCCCCGCGGATCGTCATCGGGGTGGAGGATCGCCACAGTGAAGCGATTCTGCGCGAGCTGTACGAGCCGTTCGACCAGCCGATGGTCGTCGTCAGCCGCCGCAGCGCCGAGATGACCAAGTACGCGGCCAATGACTTCTTGGCCCTCAAGATCTCCTATATGAACGACCTGGCCAACCTCTGTGAGCTCGTCGGCGCCGACATCGAGGATGTGGCCCTCGGCATGAGCTACGATGAGCGTATCGGCAGCAAGTTCCTGCGTGCCGGCATCGGGTACGGCGGCAGCTGCTTCCCCAAGGATACCAAGGCGCTGCAGTACCTCTCATCCCAGTACGGCTACGACCTCAGGACCGTCGCCGCCGCCGTCGATGTGAACAATGAACAGCGCTTCCGGCTCTTCAAGAAAGCCGCGAGCCGGATGATCACCTTCGACGGCATCAAGGTGGCGGTCCTCGGCCTCGCCTTCAAGGCCGGCACCGATGACCTGCGCGAGGCCCCCGCCATCTACAACATCCCCCGCCTCTTGGAGCAAGGAGCCCACATCACGGCCTTTGACCCGGTGGCCGAGGAGAACTGCAAGCGGCAGTATGCCTTCGACATGGCGTATGCCCGGAGCGTGGAGGAGGCCATCACCGGGGCGCAGGTCTGCTTCATCTTCACCGATTGGCCCGAGATCAAGGCGTTGGAGTGCTCCCGCTTCAAGGCGTTGATGAGGACCCCGCTCGTCTACGATGGGCGCAACCTCTTCGATCCGAAAAAGATGTTGGCGGCGAGGGTGGAGTACTACAGCATCGGGAGATGAAAGAGGGGTCCCGAAGGACCCCGTTCACTGCTCCGGTGCCGCGCTCACCGCAGCACGAACTCCACCATATGTTGCTTCGCGCCTGCGATGTTGCCCTGCCGCATGGCAAGCTTCACCCGGCTCAGAATTCGTTTGCCCTCATCTTCACTCAGCGTGTTTCCCTCAAGGGTTTGGCTCAAGCTGATCAAGAGATCCAGGACTCCGTACGCCTCGGCGATATTGCCTCGCTGGAGGTTTTCGATCAAGGCGGAGTCCAGGACGTCCAGCAAGAATGGGGTAGTGACGACACTCTGCCCACTCTCGCTCATCATCGCATCATGTGGTCTGTATCTCACCATGGCTCTCATCCTCATCAAGGAGCGGCGGTCCACCGCGTGTGGGCCGGCTCTTCCCTACTCAT
>ENA-UPXM01004631-UPXM01004631.1-activated-sludge-metagenome-genome-assembly--contig:-NODE-4631-length-13983-cov-31.501795_pt1 | contig 13983 bp, 12 predicted proteins | sample MGYA00238178_ERZ772708 | MGnify/ENA primary metagenome ERZ772708 (study PRJEB29002, sample SAMN05720212) | activated sludge metagenome | isolation source: anaerobic digester from wastewater... | reverse complement strand
AAGAATTCTGCCGAACTCAAACTCATACCTACCGAAAACAAACTCAAACCGACCGTTTATGAAGTCATGTGCTCTTTCTATTGAATACACATTGTAATAACGGGAAAAATTACTATTTTTGAGGCACCTAAAAATAGATTGAAAAAACTAGTCCTCTGTTTAAGAGATTCGTTTATTTCTGACAAGGAATAACTGTATAAATCCTTGAATACTACTTGCTTAACCCGCAAAATATAGGGGCTGGCAAGCCTCTTTCCGATAGTAGTATTTCATCTTCTTCTCACAAGTTTTTTCAACTGCATAACCAGCCGTCACAACCTCACCATCCATATATTTATCTGCTGCATTTTTACCTTGCTCCCCGCCTCTTGCTTCATTGGTGTTTTTTACGTAAATTTGTCCTCCCTTTGGCTAAACCCATAGCCGGAAAAGACCTGATGAAGAACCCTCATTATTATTGGTATGTAGCTGTTACATACCGTAAAGAAAGAATAATCAAGGAGGAATTGGACAAAATGAACATCAAAAATTTTGTCCCGTTCCGGGAAACGGTGGTAGAAAGAAACGGCAAAAAGATCAAACTTTCCAAGCTCGTAATTCCCGGATACGTTTTTATTTATTCAGACAGGCAACAGAGCATCGAGCTCACGCAGAAGCTGAATTTCAGCATGCGATATCTAAAGGACCCCAAAACTTACCAGCCGGTCATCGTTCCGGAAAAGCAAATGCAGGATTTCATTTTCCTGCTCACTTTCCCTGAAGAGCAGACAGAACTGGTGCCCTGCAACTTCAAACGCGGAGACAGGGTTCGTATAATCAAAGGCGATTTTGCCGGCATCGAGGGAGAACTCATCCGCATGAAAGGCCACAAACGGGTGGTGGTGCGACTGGAAGGAGTCGTAGCCGTGGCGACCACTTACGTTCCTGCCTCGTTTTTGGAGCGGGTTGAAGCACCGGAACATCAGGAAGCCTAAGGTCACACCTGACAGCAACACCTGGCAGCAACACCTGGCAGCAACACCTGGCAGCAACACCTGGCAGCAACCACCTGGCAGCAACCACCTGGCAGCAACCACCTGGCAGCAACGCCTGGCTGCCCCTTCTTACAGCCCTACCAAATGACCATGTCCAATCAAAAATTCTTTGGCACAATGTTCATATCTCAATTCAAATCCCTGTTGAAAAGCATCGGCCAGTTGCCGCTGGAAACGGCCTGTCCGCTGCAATTGGCCTACATTTGTTTTGGCTACAGGCATCTTTTGAGTCTGTCTTACACCTCGCCCCGGATCACCAGTGTTTTAGGGGAAGAGGCCCGGGCCGAGGCCGTTATCACCCAGATGCATCACATCATTGATATGCTGGCCGCCAGGCTGGACCAGGAAATGAGCGCCGGGGACCGGGCACGCGCCATAGTATATTTGCTGCAAACCCTCACTTTTCAATATTGTCCCTGGCACATGGAGGTCGCTTTAAACGCAATGGATGAGTTTCTGCAACCGCAGGAGAGCAGCGCAGCAGAAGGTAGTGCACATATGCCTCTGAGCAGCAGCGCCACTGACCCCTCTGCAGATTTGTGCAAGATCCTGTGCCATCACTATTATTTCAGATCCGATGAAAATTCGCGCAGGCAGGCCGAAACTATTCTGGACAGCTGGATCTCGGATTTGAAAACAGAAAACCAACAAAGTTCTGGGGCAGGCAAAGAGGGCAACCGAATTTTCCCCCAAAGCGCAGATGGCAGCTGGACCCTGCCCCTAGACCAGGCACTGGAGCGCATAGATGCACTGGTAATGTATTCAGACATGGTGGATGAGCAACGTTATGAAAAAAAGCTCCACAGAATTCTTGAGCATTATGCTCAGGATCTGCAAATAAGCAAAAAGGTTCGTTTCCTGAGCATCATGTCCCAGGCGGGAGGACTTTACCTGTACCGCAAACAGATGGAGCAGATCATTGACCATATACTGCAGGGGGATTTTTCTTTAGAGGCAGACATTACCTCGCAGTGCAAGGAACAGGACTTACTGCTGACTATCCGCTTTTATGCGCTGGCGTTGCGTTTGGAGCATTTTGACGATGCCTGCACCGCCCAGCCCGAAAGCGGCAACTAAGCACCTGATCGCTCCGCCGCATCGCTCCACTGCAGCCACACCACACCCAAAAAAAATTAAATAATTGTTTTATGGAACAACAAGAAAAGAAAGGTTTCCGAAAGTTAGAGAAACGGATTTTAAAGCACTTGGGTTTCTACCGGTCCAACTACCTGAAATATTGGGTGATTGCATCTATTGACGTCATCATTTCTGCGGTCTGTTCGGTTTTGATCTTTTTTATTTACACTCCTATAGTAGGGCCTTTCTCACGTCGCAACGTGCTTATTGTGGCGCTCCTGGCTGCAGTCATAAACATGATGACGTTTTACCTGTTCAAGACCTACCGCAACATCATCCGTTACACAACCGTCAAAGGGCTGCTGCCCCTGGGTTACTCGGTAGCGGTCAAATCTGTTGTCCTTACCCTTGTACTTTACTTTGCAGGCTTCCTGTCCCCGGGCATTGAATTTCGATTCCTCCTTATAGATATGCTGTTCACTTTTGTTGCGCTGCTTTCCATACGCGTTATGATGATCATAGCCTATGACATGGTTAACGAAAAGTTTAACGTCAATTCCGAGCGTGTCCTGATTTACGGAATCGATGAAAAAGCTGCCTCAATACTCATACGCCTGCACAAAAGCCCACACTACCGCCCCATCGGTTTTTTGGTCCACGACCACAATTCAAAATCGTACCGTTTGAACGACATGAGGGTCTACCATTTCCAGACACAAGGGGAAGTACGAAAATTGGTAGACAAACTGGGTGTGAAAGCCATCCTGTTTCCAAGCTACAAGGGGATTCATATAGAGAAAAACCGGCTCATCCATTATTGCACCCTTGAAAAGATCAACATCATGATGGTCCCGCCCATAGATGAGCTGGGAAGCAAAGACACCATCAAACTTAACATACGCCCCATAGCCATAGAAGACATCCTGGGCCGGGAAGAAATTACCATCAATATGGAAGGGGTCGGCGACTGTTTCCGCGACAAAACAATCTTCGTATCCGGAGCCGCCGGATCCATTGGTAGTGAGTTCTGCCGGCAGGTGGCCGGTCTGAATGTGGTCAAGCAACTAATCCTTATGGATATGGCCGAGACGCCCATGCACTACCTGCGGCTGGAACTGGAAGAAAAATATCCCAATCTGGATTTTGTGCCCATCATTGGCGATGTCCGCAACAAAGCATCCATCAATGATCTGCTGGCCACCTACAAACCCCAGATCGTATTCCACGCGGCCGCCTACAAGCATGTACCGCTCATGGAAGAAAATCCGTGCGAAGCCGTATGTGTGAATGTAGAAGGCACCCGCATCATGGCCGATGCAGCCGTGGCCCACGGGGTGGAAAAGTTCATCTTCCTTTCCTCTGACAAAGCCGTCAATCCCACCAACATTATGGGGGCCACCAAGCGATTTGCCGAGATGTACGTCCAGAGCCTCGGCCTGGCCATTGCCAGCGGGAAGGTTCAAGGAACAACGCAATTTGTGACCACCCGCTTTGGGAACGTCCTGGGCTCCAACGGATCTGTCATTCCGCGGTTCCGCCAGCAAATCAAGAACGGCGGACCACTTACCCTTACGCACAAAGATATCACCCGGTTTTTTATGAGCATCCCCGAGGCCTGCCGCCTGATCATGGAAGCGGCCACCATCAGCACCAACAACGAAATCATGGTCTTTGACATGGGCGACCCGGTGCTAATACAAGACCTTGCCGAGCGCATGATTCACCTGGCCGGATATATGCCGTATGAAGAAATTGATATAAAGGAAGTGGGCCTGCGTCCCGGGGAGAAACTGTACGAAGAGGTGCTCAGCACCCAGGAAAATTCTGCTCCTACGTCGCATCCCAAGATCCGTGTGGCTGCCGTACGTGCTAACAATTACCAGGAATTAAGAGATGCCTTGCAGCAAATCAGCCGCCGGGCGTGGGAGCGGGATGTGCCAGCCACGGTGCAGCTGCTCAAAAAATGGGTGCCGGAATTCAAAAGCCATAACTCTCAATTTGAAAAGTATGATGTTGACTGATGCAGTCCCTAAGTGTGATAGTCCAGAAAATACAGTGATATTTGGAATGAAAATCCAGAAAAAACAGTTATATTTGGAATAAAAAGTCAAAAGCATGAAGGCCCGACACCTGTCAACTTACATTTCAAATAGAGCCTCCGGTAAATCAGGCCGTATTCTTGTGTTTACCGGTGCGCGTCAAACGGGTAAAACCACATTGGCAAGGCATCTGTTTCCGGATTACGAATACATAACAATTGAAGATCCTGTCACGGTTGGTGCGTTTTTGAAACTGACAGCTGCCCAATGGCAGAGCATGTATCCACAGGCCATTTTGGATGAAGTACAAAAAGAACCGGTTTTAATTGAAAGTATTAAGGCAGTATATGATCAATGGCAGGAACCCCGTTATGTCTTACTGGGATCAAGCCAGTTGTTGCTTTTATCCAAAGTCAGGGAAAGCCTTGCGGGACGTTGTGTGATTGTAGAAATGTATCCGCTTACACTTCCTGAACTGAAAACCAATAGTATAAAGGAAAAAGTAGCATATTCCCTGTTTCAGAATTTCATTACAGATCCGGAACGTACACCTAATATACTTCCCTCTTTTCTTCTTGACAAGGAAATGGCAGAAAAACAACAAGCATGGAATCATTACTTGCAATTTGGCGGTTATCCCGCATTAACAGATACGATTCTTTCGGACGAAGAACGTTATATATGGTTACAACAATATGTACGAACTTATCTTGAAAGAGACGTTAGGGATCTTGCCTCATTCAGGGACCTGGAACCGTTTGTCAAATTACAGCGTGCACTTGCTGCGCAGACAGGGAGCGTGATCAATGCCTCTTCCCTGGCAAACCACACCGGCGTAACTGTTAAGACGGCTCAGCGTTATATTCACTACCTTGAGGTCAGTTACCAGACCATTACGCTACCCGCCTGGAGCAGAAATGAGACAAAGCGCCTAATGAAAGCGCCCAAAGTGCATTATCTGGACAATGGCGTGTTGCAGGCTGTTCTACAAAAACGTGGAGGGATCACCGGGACGGAATTTGAAAGTCTGGTTGTTGCCGAATTGTATAAACAAACGAATGTGTTGCAGATGCCTGCCAAATTTCATCATTTGAGGATCCAGGGTGGCAGGGAGATAGACCTGCTATTGGAATTGGGAAAAGGATATATTGCCTTTGAAATAAAAATGACTGATAAGGTTAGAAAAAATGATGCCCGGCACTTTGCCGGGTTGGATGAAATTTTGGATAAGCCCCTGATTCATTGCTTTATTTTATCCAACGATCTGGAAACCCAATATTTTACTTCTAAAGTTACAGCAGTTCATTGTGCTTTGTTTTTGGGATAAGGATTGTGCACGAATTGAACGGGGAAGGCCTCCCATTTGCTTTGCAAACGGGTCCCTCCCTCCGCTGGACGAGCTTCCCCTTATCAATTGTGCAACAATCCATTATAATTACAAATAGTTTAGATGTTTTTTAAATTACACATAGTAAGAGCTGCTTTAGGATTGTTTACTGCAATATTATTATGTAGCAGTTGTGCGGCACTGACGGAATCGCAGCTGCAGACGGTGCAGAAGCTGGCGGTGAGCGGGGATAGTGTGGCGGCGGCACCTAGTGCTATGTTTCGCCAATTGGCCGCCGTCCGTACCGAACGCGGCCTTTTTTACGCAGCCTCGCTGACCGGGGCCCAGGCGCGTTTTGCCGAGTTGAACGCCCTGGCAGTGGCGGCCCGGGAAGATGAAAAACTGGCTGAACGCACCGATGTGTGCGTGGACGTACTGAACAGCTACCTGCGGGCCTTGCGCAGCATCAGCAACCCCGCCCGATGGAAACAGATAGGGACCGAGATGCGCGGACTGGGAAAAAACCTGGATTCGGTGATCCTGCGCTTTAACCAACTGGACTGGGTAGATTTGGAATTGACCCAGGGTGTGGCCAAATTGTCCGGAAAATACGCCGGCTACCTGAGTGAGAACTACATGAAAAATCGGCAGACCGTGGCCGTCCGTGAATTTGTGACCGAAGGCGATACACTGGTGGCTGTTTGTGTGGATGCGCTGGTACAGCTGCTGCGCAAACAGGAAGTGCAGGAACTGATAGACAACGAAGAAACAGGACTGAAAAACAATTACCTGGCCTACCTGCAACGGGTGGAAGCCCTGGGGCAACTGCCCCCGGTGGATCACGACCGGCGTTACATGACACTGCTGGAGGACCTGGAGAAAGCCCAAAAAATCAGGGACAAATGCGTGAGCGGGCTGCAAAGCCTCAAACGGGCCCACCACAAACTCCTTACCCAACTGGACAAACGGGAACGTTGGGACTACTGGTACGAAGAACTTACAGAACTCAATACCCTGGCCGTGCAACTGAGCACCCTTATTAAAGAACTGAAATAAACAGTATTTTTTTTATACTGAACAAAAAACATTAAATTTGTTCAGTACAATTATTTTAATGAATGAAATCGGTTGTTTTACAGCAAAAAGAAGAGCGGGATGCGTTGTTAAGAAATGTCTATCAAAAACGTGTTTTGATAGAATCTACCGAACAATATCTTGAATCCGGTCTTATAAAGCTGATAACCGGGCCGCGCCGCGCAGGAAAATCTGTATTCGCATTGCAATTGTTAGGTTCAAAGAATTTTGCCTATCTGAATTTTGACGACGAGTTATTGCTTTCTTCTTTTGACGAAAACGCAATTTTACAGGCTTTACAGGAAGTTTATCCTCAATTTCAGTACCTTCTTCTGGATGAAATACAAAATCTACCACGTTGGGAAACATGGGTAGGAAAGCTATACCGGAGGGGAGTTAACCTTGTAATTACCGGATCAAACGCCAGATTACTTTCGGGCGAAATGGCCACCATGCTGACAGGACGCTATTTGCAAATTGAAATCCTGCCATTCGGATTGAAAGAAGTGCTGGACTTTCTTCAGGTCGCACTGCTTGCCCAAACACCGGTTCAAAAAGCCAATGTGATGCTGCAAGTTGAAGATTACCTGGTGTTTGGAGGTTTTCCTGAAACCTTATCCCTGAGAAGTATAACAAGAAATTACCTTTCTGCCTTATTTGATTCAATTCTTCTTAAAGACATAACCAAACGCTATAAGGTAAGAAACACCAACGAACTATACAACCTTGCCAGTTATTTATTAGCCAATTATGGGAATCCGTTTTCATTGACCCGGCTGGTTGACGATTTGAACCTTGGCAGTAAGGTGACAGCACAGAAGTATTGCCTCTATTTGGAAGAGACATACGTGTTCTTTTATTTGCCCCGTTTTAATAACAAACTAAAACAGATGCTAAAAGCTCCGCTGAAACCATATATAGTTGATAATGGATTCATTGCATCCCGTTCCTTTGAACAGTCACCAAATAGAGGCCGTTTGTTGGAAAACACGGTCATAGTTGAGCTTATCAGGAGGGGATACAAACCAGGGCAAACTCTGTTTTACTACCGATCAAGAAACAATAAAGAGGTGGACTTTGTTTGCCGGAAAGGAGCTCAGGTGGACCAACTTATTCAGGTATCCTATGATGTGAATAATCCGAGGGTACTGAAACGGGAAATTTCCGCATTACTGGAATGTTCCGGTGAATTGCATTGCAATAAGCTATTGCTGCTTACATGGGATAAAGAAATAACCATTGAACAAGAACGTCAAACCATACAAGTAATACCGGTATGGAAATGGATGACTGAAGAGAAATGAATAAGACAACAGAAACAGAAGAACGTACATTAAAAGAAATCCAGCAGGCGATTGAACGGGTGGACCGGGAGCGGCTGGATCCCACGCTGGGGGTGAAAGAGCGGGGGCTGTTGGAGTTGTCTGCCCTGGCGTTGCGGGATGCCGAGCGGTTGGCCATTGCCCGGTTGCAGAAACAAGTGTACAAAGACATGGAGCAGGTAACGGCCCGGTTAAACCAATTGTCCAAACGCATCCGCAGCCGGGTCACCCGCATGAACAAAGTCCCCAAGGCCCTGGATGCCATTGAAACGGTGATCAAAGAAGTGGTGAAGATCCTGGTGGCCGTGGGTAAGTGGTAATGCAGGTAAATTTAAAATATAGTTTTATATTTGCATGGTAAAATAATGTAACGTATTGAATGTACATTCAAAGATCCATAGAGAAAAGTATCATACAATCTATGAGAAGCGCTCCTGTTGTAGCTATTTTAGGGCCTCGTCAATGTGGAAAATCTACATTGGTGAAAAACATGTTTCCAGAGAGTGCAAACACAGTTTATCTGGATCTTGAACGTCCTTCCGATCTCTCAAAACTGGAAGATGCTGAATGGTATTTATCTATGCAAAAAGGCAAGATGATATGTATTGATGAGATTCAACGCAAACCGGAGTTGTTTCCTCTCATACGATTTTTAGCAGATCAATGGAGTGTGAATGGAGTCTTTTTGGTTTTGGGCTCGGCTTCGCGCGATATGCTTAAACAGTCTTCAGAGTCGCTTGCAGGCAGGATACACTACAAAAAATTGACCCCTTTTTTGCTGGAAGAAATTGAAAATAAGTACACGCTATATGATTACTTTGCTAAGGGAGGTTTTCCCCGCAGCATTTTGGCGGAAGACGAAAAATTATCTTTTCAATGGCGACAGGATTTTATTTCTACTTTCTTAGAAAGGGACTTGTTGCAATGGAAAGGATTTACTCCTGCGACCATGCGACGGTTGTGGCAAATGTTGGCGCACAATAATGGGAAAACAGCAGACTATTCAACTTTTGCGAAATCATTAAATGTATCATCTGTTACAGTAAAAAATTATATAGATTTATTGGAAAGCACATTTATGGTGGAGGTTGTGGCTCCGTATATTTCAAATATGGGTAAACGTTTAGTGAAAGCACCAAAAGTGTATATTTCTGACCCGGGAATTACCGCTGCGCTGCTTGGTCTATATAATTTTGATGCCCTCTCTGCCCATCCGTCATTTGGTACTATCTGGGAACAAATTGTATTGTCAAATTTGAAAGGGGTGTTTCCGGAAGCGGAATTTTATTTTTACAGAACTGCAAACGGAGCTGAAATTGATTTTGTAATGAAAATATATGACTATGTATTTGCTATAGAGTGTAAATCAGGTCTTTCACCAACGCTTTCAAAGGGCAATTATAATGCTATAGAAGATATTTCGCCAACACATACATTTGTTGTTTTGCCCATTGAAAAAGGATGGCCCATGAAACAGGGAATAGATGCAGTTTCTCTTACTGAGGTAAAAGAAAAATTGCCTACATTTATAAGATAATTAAAGATTTATACAAACGTTTTTCATATGAGAATTTTTAGAACCATTCTTAGTACTGCCGTGTTTCTATTGGTGGCTGTGGTGGCATACGGACAACTGAGTGACCAGCAGGTCATTAGCGAAGTAAAGCGGTTGCAGGCCACCGGGGCCTCGCAGCAACAGATCCTTACCGAACTGGCCGCCAAAGGCGTTACACGGGAACAGGCCGAGCGGATCTATGCCGATTACCAGGCACAGGGTGCCACCCAAACAGGAACGGTTGTGAATACGGAAAGCCGCACCCGGGAACTTTCGGAACCTGTGGAACCGGAAGTCATCGTAGTGCAGGAAACACCTTCGCGCGGGCCAATATCGGTTTTCGGGAAAAACCTGTTCGCTTCCAAGAACCTGACCTTCCAGCCCAACATGAACATGCCCACCCCTGAAAATTACGAATTGGGAGCGGGGGATGAAGTCATCATAGATATCTGGGGAAACAGCGAACTGACCGTACGCCAGGAGATCAGCCCGGACGGGTACATCAACGTAACCAACATAGGCCCTATCTACCTGCAGGGAATGGACGTCAAGGAAGCCTCGGCCAAGATCAAAACGGCCTTCGGCCGGATCTATTCCGATCTGCGGTCGGCCAACCCACGGACGTTCATTCAGATCTCGGTGGGAAATGTGCGCACCATCAAAGTCAATATCATGGGCGAGGTGGAGCGACCCGGAACATACAGCTTGTCTTCCTTTGCCTCGGTCTTTCACGCCCTGTACGCGGCAGGAGGAATCAACGAAATCGGAAGTTTGCGGGATATAAAAGTGTACCGCAACGGAAAACTGCAGGTACAGGCTGACATTTACGAATACCTGTTGCGGGGCGACAGCAGCAAGGATATTATCCTGAAAGAAAACGACATTGTGAAAGTGGAACCGTATAACAATCGGGTACAGATCACCGGACAGGTAAAACGCCCCATGATCTATGAAATGATGGGGGACGAAACGCTGGCACAGTTGATCGGTTATGCCGGAGGTTTTGCCAGTGATGCCTACAAAAGGAATGTGCAACTGGTCCGTCACGGGGTGACTGAACGACGGATGTTTACCGTAGAAATGACCGATTATGAATCGTTTGTAATGCAGGACGGGGATTCGGTAAGTGTAGGGGGCATCCTGGAACGCTACGAGAACCGGGTGGAGATTGCCGGAGCTGTTTTCCGGCCGGGTACGTACGCCATAGACCAGCGGGTGCAAACACTCCTGGACCTGGTTACCGTAGCCGAAGGACCCCGGGAAGATGCCTTCCTGGGCCGAGCCATCCTGAACCGCCAGAACCCCGATCTGTCCAGAACCGTAGAATCGGTGGACCTGGGCAAGTTGCTTTCCGGAGAATTTGCTGACATACCCTTGAAGAAAAACGATCGGTTTTATGTCATGTCCGAAGACTCCCTGCGGCAGGAATATACCGTAAGGCTTGAAGGTGAAGTCATGAACCCGGGAGATTATCCGTATGCCGATAATATGAGCATAGAGGACCTGATCATCACCGGGGGCGGTTTGAGGGAATCGGCCTCACACATCAAAATTGACGTGGCTCGTCGTATCCGCAATGCCCTGGCAAGGGAAGAATCTATGGATATGAGTGAAATATACTCTTTCTCCATAGAAAACGGATTGGTGATATCCGGGGACAAGGACTTTGTCTTGAAGCCATTTGATATTGTGACGGTAAGACGTTCTCCCGGTTATAAAGAACAGGAAAGGGTCACCATGCAGGGAGAAGTGGTTTTTCCGGGCAATTATTCCAAGCAACACAACAACGAACGCATTTCTTCATTCATAAAAAGAGCCGGAGGATTGACTCCGAGTGCCTATTCCAAAGGAGCCACCCTGTTGCGTCAAATGGATGAAAGGGAACAGAACATGACCGATGCGGCCTTGCGGCTAAGTGTCCAGCAATCCAGGGATTCCATTGTGGTGGACAGTGTGGACCGGATAAAAGAAGGGTATTATGTGGGGATAGACCTTGAAAAAATCATGGAGAGTCCCGGCCGGAACGAAGATATCGTCTTAAGGGAAGGAGATGTGCTGGATATTCCCATACTGAACAACTTGGTGAAAATCTCGGGTGGGGTCATGTATCCCAACGCCGTGGCGTATCGGGATAATATGACTTTGGGAGACTATATTGACAATGCAGGGGGTTATGTTAGAGGTGCTCGCCGGAGCAAAGTGTACGTGGTCTATATGAACAATACCGTTTCCAAAGGACGCGGTTCCAAAATTGAACCGGGGTGTGAAATTATAGTCCCGGTTAAACCCGAGAGTTCCGGAACTTCATGGAGCGATGTGATAGGAGTGACCACTTCCGTGTTGTCGGTCATTTCACTGACCGTGGCTACCTTGTTGAATGTTTCGCGAATTAACCAGTAATGATGACAGGCATGGAAGAAAACAAACAAAACCTACAACCTGTAGAAGAAGATACCATTGACCTGGTAGAGATCTTGCAGAAACTCTGGGCCAAACGCAAATTCATACTCATTGTAACGGGTGTGGCCATGGCCCTGGGATTGGTAGTGGCATTGCTCACCCCCAACCAATACACCGCCAGCTGTACGCTGGTGCCCCAGACAGGAGAACGCAGGACCGGGGGTAGTCTGAGCGGCCTGGCCGCCATGGCCGGGATCAGCCTGGGAGACATGACCTCGGGCGAGGTGCTTTCCCCCAATGTCTATCCCAACATCATCAAAAACGTATCGTTCCAGAAGGAATTGCTCCATGCCCGCTACACGTTCCCCGATGTTCCCGAACCCATCACGTATTACGAATACGCCACCGACAAACAATACCAAAAATTCAACCTGCTCGCTGCCATCAAGAAATACACCATCGGGTTACCGGGCGTTATTATTGGAGCTATCAGGGGAGAACCGGAAGATGCTCCCGGAACTGGAACAGCGGCTGACAGCATTCCCAGGTTAACATATAAAGAACAAGAAGTACTGGAAGATTTGTATGAATCTTTTTCTTTGAATTTGAATGAAAAAGAAGGATATGTGCAATTATCTACGACCTTACGGGATCCCAGTCTGGCTGCTCAGATTACACTGAAAGCACAGCAATTACTCCAACAATACCTGACCGAGTTCAAATTGCAAAAGGTCCGTGCCAACCTGGAATTTGTGGAAGGCAGCTACCAGGAAGCCAAAGCAAACTTTGAAGCCAAACAGGAAGAACTGGCCCGCTTCCGCGATGCCAACGTAAACCTGACCTCCGCCATGGCCCGCACCCGGGAAGAAAAACTCCAATCCGAATATACCCTCTTATTGGGAGTCTATACAGAACTAGCCAAACAACAAGAACAAGCCAAAATCGCTGTCACCGAAACAACTCCCATCTTAACGGTTATTGAACCGGTAGTAGTACCTGTGGAAAAATCAGGTCCCTCACGTGCTCAGATGCTGATCATCTATACCTTTCTAGGACTTATTGTTGGAGTAGGGTGGGTGCTAGGGGTGCCTTATGTGAAGGATACTTTCAATAGGATACGAAAACAAAACTGATAATGTAAAAAAGTATATCAATGAAAGGAATAGTCCTTGCAGGGGGATCCGGCACACGTTTATTCCCTATTACCAAAGGGGTAAGTAAACAGTTGTTACCCATCTATGACAAACCTATGGTGTACTATCCAATTTCTGTTTTGATGCTTGCAGGAATCAGGGATATTCTGATTATCTCTACACCACAGGATTTACCTGGGTTTGAACGTTTGCTGGGTGACGGAAGTAATTATGGTGTCAGATTCCAGTATGCCGAGCAGCCCAGTCCCGACGGACTGGCACAGGCTTTTATAATTGGAGATCAGTTTATTGGAGATGATTGCGCTTGCCTGGTGTTGGGTGACAATATTTTTTATGGACAGGGATTCAGACCTATGCTTGAAAAGGCGGTCAAAGAAGCCGAAGAAAACCAGAAAGCCACTGTATTCGGCTATTACGTAAATGATCCGGAACGTTATGGTGTGGCAGAGTTTGATAACAAGGGCAATGTGCTAAGTATTGAGGAGAAGCCTTCCAATCCAAAATCGAACTACGCAGTGGCAGGTCTCTATTTTTATCCTAACAGTGTGGTCCGTATTGCTAAGAATATCAAACCTTCTGCCCGTGGAGAACTTGAAATTACAACGGTTAACCAGGAGTATTTGAAGAATAAGTCGCTCAAAATTAAGCAATTGGGAAGGGGTTTCGCATGGCTCGATACCGGGACCCATGAATCTTTATCCGAAGCCTCTACATTTGTAGAGGTCATTGAAAAGAGACAGGGATTGAAAATTGCCTGCCTGGAAGAAATTGCCTATAAAAAGGGATGGATAAACAGCAAAGATATAATTCACTTGGCAGATCCGATGAAAAAAAATCAGTACGGACAATACCTCCTAAACCTGATAAAATGAATTACATAAGAAATATTTTAATCACCGGTGGAGCCGGTTTTATTGGCTCTCACGTTGTGCGGCTGTTCGTCAATAAATATCCCGAATACAGGATTATCAACCTGGATAAACTGACCTATGCAGGTAATC
>ENA-UPXM01004628-UPXM01004628.1-activated-sludge-metagenome-genome-assembly--contig:-NODE-4628-length-13990-cov-4.882024_pt1 | contig 13990 bp, 13 predicted proteins | sample MGYA00238178_ERZ772708 | MGnify/ENA primary metagenome ERZ772708 (study PRJEB29002, sample SAMN05720212) | activated sludge metagenome | isolation source: anaerobic digester from wastewater... | reverse complement strand
AAGCTGAGCAGGCGGCGGGCGAGGGGCAGGGCATCGAGGGGATCGTCCTGCCCCGACACGCCCAGCTGCAGGAGCTGTGGCGGGCGGCGGTTCAAGACATGGCAGGCGCACTGAATGAGCGATTCGCCCAGGCTGCCATGGGTTATGAGGAGGATCCCGATCATTCGCCTCATTCTATCCGAAGGGGCCGGGCCAGCAAGCCGGAATACGCCGGAGTACTGAGACAAATCAAAAGGATTTGTCAGTCAATGACCGCGGCCGGCTTGATGCCTTCGCTGAACTGCAGGCGGTCGCGCAGGGCGCGGGTGACCTGGATGCGGCCGTCGGCGTCGACCCTCAGGGCGTGGTCGATGCCATAGCGCCTGGCGTATTCGCGCCAGCGCTCGCCGCCAAGGTAAACCGGTTTGCTCGCCGCATCGGAGAGGGTACCGGCATTGGCCCGCGGGGTGATCAGCAGGGTGACGGCCTGGGTGCCTTTTGCCGGCCAGCCGGTGCGTGGGTCGAGGAGGTGGCAGTAGCGCTGGCCGTCGAGCTCGAAAAAGCGCTGGTAGTCGCCGGAAGTGCCGATGGCCTCACCGTCGCGCAGGGGCAGGGAGGCCAGCGGGCGCGGTTCCCGCGGGTGTTGGATACCGACTCGCCAAGGCTGGTCGCCCTTGCTGCCGAGGGCCAGCACGTTGCCGCCAATGTTGATGAGGGCGTTATGTACGCCGCGGGCTTTCAGGATCGCCGCGGCGCGGTCGAGGGCGTATCCCTTGCCATAGCCCCCCAGGTCGAGCTGCACGGCCGGGTTGCGGCTCGTCACCTTGTTGTTGACGATGCTCAGGTCGGCCATTTGCGGGTGGGCCTTGATGGCGCTGGCCAGCTTGACAGGGTCGGGCCGGGCCGGCACGAACGTGTCGGTGTGAAAGCCCCACAGGGCGATCAGCGTGCCGAGGGCCGGATCGAAAAGCTCGTCGCCGGTGGCGGCGATGGCCTTGGCATCGGTCAGCATGGCAGCCAGCTCGGGCGACACCTGGATGCCTTGCTGACCGGCGGCGATGGCGCTGTTGAGGGCGGTGAGCTCGGACGGCTCCCAGGCGTGATAGGCGCGGTGCAGGCGGTCGAACTCGCGCAGCACTTCACTCACCGCGGCCCGCGACTCCTCTTCGGAGGCATCCCAGGTCAGGACTTCGACGCGCGTGCCGAAAACATAGGACTCTTGCTGGTGAAGGCTTTCCCGGCGGCAGCCGGCCAGCAGGCTGGCGGCGCAGGCGGCAATCGCCAGCCACGCCGCCAGTCGGCGGATCAGGCGCATGTGGCTTCCAGTGAATCGATGACGGCGCCGGCGACGTCGAAGCCGGTTTGATCAGCGATTTCGGCCATGCAGGTGGGGCTGGTGACGTTGATTTCGGTAAGGCGGTCGCCGATTAAATCCAGGCCGACAATCAGGAGACCGCGGCCCCACAGGATAGGCGCCAGGTATTCGGCGACGGCCCGTTCGCCATCGGTCAGCGGCATGGCCACGCCGCGACCGCCAGCGGCCAGGTTGCCGCGGGTCTCGCCTTCCTTGGGAATGCGGGCAAGGGAGTACGGGATGACCTTGCCGCCGATGATCAGCACCCGCTTGTCGCCGCTGGCAATGGCCGGCAGGTAAGCTTGGGCCATGATGGTGCGGCTTTCCTCGTGGGTGAGGGTTTCGATGATGACGTTGCGGTTGGGGTCGTCGGCGCGCACCCGGAAGATCTGGCTGCCGCCCATGCCGTCGAGCGGCTTGAGGATGGTGTCGCCGTGGGCGTCGATGAAGGCGTTGATGTCCACCGCCGCGCGGGCCACCCGGGTTGACGGGATGAATTGGGGGAATTCGAGGATCGCCAGCTTTTCGGAGTGGTCGCGGATCGAGGCCGGATTGTTGAAGATGCGGGCGCCGGCGTTGGCAGCACTTTCGAGCAGCCAGGTGGCGGTGACGTATTCGAAGTCGAAGGGCGGGTCCTGACGCATCAGTACCGCGTCGAAGGCGGTGAGGGGCAGGACTTCCTCAGAACCCGGAACGTACCAGGCATTGTTGTCGTCGGTGGGCGTCAAGGCCAGGGCGCGGGCCGATACCGTGCCACCGTCCCAGACGAGGGCTTCGCGCTGGATGGCGAAGACCTGGTGGCCCCGCCGGGCGGCGGCCCGCATCATGGCAATGCTCGAATCCTTGTAGGCCTTGAGCTTGTCCAGCGGGTCGAGGATGAAGGCGGTTTTCATCGGGGGCTCCAGGCAGCTCAGGCGGTGGCTTCGGCAATGACGGCCGGTTCGGTGGCTTCGATTTCTACCGATGCCGCCAGCAGGGCCAGGCGGGCGACCACGCCGTAGGCGTAAAAGCGGTTGGGCGGCGCGTCCGGCCCCTGGTTGCAGTCGGGCAGGCTGCAGGGGGCTTCGAAGGCCAGCGGCTCGAAGTGCATGCCCGGGGCGTTGAGGTTTTCGTCGCGGCCGCGCTGGGTATGGACACGGTAGAAGCCACCCACCACGTAGTGATCCATCATGTAGACGACCGGCTCGGCGACGGCGTTGTTGACCGTTTCAAAGGTATGCACGCCTTCCTGGATGATCACGTCGTGTACCTCCAGGCCTTCCTTCACAACGCTCATCTTGTTGCGCTGCTTGCGGTTCAGGCCGATCAGCTCGGCGGCATCCTTGACTGTCATGACGCCCATCCCGTAGGTGCCGGCGTCGGCCTTGACGATCACGAAGGGCTCGTCGGTGACTTCGTATTCCTTGTATTTGGCGCGGATGCTGTCGAGCATCGCGGCAACCTTGTCGGCCAGTTCCTGCTCGCCGGTGCGGGCGTGGAAATCGAGGCCGCTGCAGGTGTTCCAGGCCGGGTTGATGCGCCACGGATCGATGCCGATGGCGGTGCCGAAGGCCTTGGTGACGCGGTCGTAGGCGGCAGCGTGGTTGGACTTGCGGCGCGAATGCCAGCCCGCATGCACAGGCGGGATCACCCACTGATCGTGGAGATCCTGCAGCACCGCCGGCACGCCGGCGGAAAGGTCGTTGTTGAGCAGTACGGCGCAGGGGTCGAAGTTCTTCAGGCCGAGGCGGCGACCGTGACGCTCAAGCGGCTCGAGGGTCAGACTCGAGCCGTTGGCCAGTTCCACCACGGTGGGCGCGGTGATTTCGGGCAGCAGACTGCCGAGGCGCACTTCCAGACCGGTGAGGCGCAGGATCGACACCAGCTTGGCCACGTTCTGCAGGTAGAACTGGTTGCGGGTGTGGTTCTCGGGAATCAGCAGGATTGCCGTGGCGCCCACGCAGATGCGCTCGATGGCCGCCTGGGCGGCCTGCACGCACAGGGGCATGAAGGCGTCGTTGAGGTTGTTGAAGCCGCCCGGGAAAAGGTTGAGGTCGACCGGGGCCAGCTTGAAACCGGAGTTGCGCAGATCCGTCGAGCCGTAGAACGGTGGCAGATGCTCCTGCCACTGGGTGCGCATCCAGCGCTCAATGGCCGTGGCGTTGTCGAGGAAATGCTTTTCCAGCTCCAGCAGGGGGCCGGTGAGTGCGGTGGTGAGATGGGGGACCATGGGACCTCGCGGACGAACTGTTCTCGGGTGGGCGATGCGTCGGGTGATCGACGGAAGGGAGTGCGTCGTGGACCTGCGCCGCCGGTATTTGTTCGCGAAATGTTACACCATCCTCCGCGCGCCCTCGCCGGGAGGGGGCGTTCAGCCTGCCGGGGGCAGGAAGGCGCGGAAGCTTTCAGGTAACAGTGCGTTCTCCAGGCTGCGCTGGGAAAACAGGTAGCGGCCGTCACAGATGAAGCCCAGGTCGGCCCAGTCCACCCTGTTGAGGGCATCCCGGAAGGCCGCCAGATCAATGTTTGGGTGACGCGGAAAAATGCCCATCACGGCGCCGTCGAAGTGGGTGCAGGGGTGCAGGAAAAAAGGGTCGGGCTGGCGAGTCTTGGTGTTGACGTAGACGCGCGGCGCGTCGGTTTGCGGATAGCCCCGGCCCCAGTGCCACCAGTTGGATTCGTCAAAACGGCGGATGCGCCGGGCGAGCAGGCCGTCGTGGTGGGGCAGGAGCGCCGGTGGGGGGGCGGCACCCGGCTCGCACCAGATCATGCGCCGGGTTGCGCCGCTGCGTGCGGTGGCCGAGCTGACGAAATCACGGTTGCCGTCGGTCTCGCTGGCATAGATTTCGTCGGCGCCGGAGACCGCGCCGACTTTGACACTGGCGACATCGGCCAGGCTGAGGCTGTATTGCCCCTGCGAAAACAGCAGATGGCCGGCGCATTCCGAAAAGTGGCGATACAGCCAGGGCGGGTGTTCAAGGAGGTGGCCGAGATCGTCGCTCTGGCCGATTCCGGCCCATGCGGTGTTGTGCGACAGGTTGTCGAGTTCGTAGCGCCAGATCAGGCAGTTGGGCACTGCGTCGGCAAAGACTCGCGCGTCGCCCAGCTCGATGGCGTGGGTAATGGTGCCCCGCTCGAAGAGTCGGCGGTTGAGTTGCCGCGCGCTGGTCGACTTCAGGAAATCCCGTGGCGTAATGAAGATCAGTTCGCCACCCGGTGCCATGTGGCGCAGGCATTTTTCGATGAAAAACAGGTACAGGTTGCTGCGCCCGTCAAACCCATCGCGGCGTAGCAGGGCCCTGGTGTTCGCGCTGATGTCCTGGTAACGCACATAGGGCGGATTGCCGATGATGGTGTCGAACTTCTCACTCTCCGGGTAGGCAAAGAAATCCAGGTTGAGCCCTGTAGTCGGGCACTGCCGGGGGTCGATTTCGATTCCGACCGCATGGTGGAGATGCTGCAGGAAGGCGCCATTGCCGCAGGAGGGTTCAAGCACCCGGCCGGCGTTGTGGCGCAAGCGAAGCATTGCCCGGACGACCCGCTCAGGGGTGAACACCTGACCAAGGGCAGAAAGGTCGGGTAAGGCCGGGGGCTGGGGCGTGGGGGCTGACGGCATGGTATCGGGAGACGCGAAGGCCCGCCTATTGTGCAGGAAGTCTAGTTGGTGCGGCCAGTTTTGCGCCACTCGATTGGGCTGCGGTGCGCCGGATCAGTAGGTTTCGATGGGGTTTTGCGTAAAGATTTGGTCTGTATGTTGCACTGCGCAATGCGCACGTGATAGTTATAGGGCTTAGGAATGTGGAAATGTGCTTTGGCCGGGTCAAGCTCCAGGCTAGTTCTTGATCAATCGGTCTCCCCCTGATTTACGCGAAGGCGCATTATGAATTCGTTCCCTGAACGCCATCTCTCCCTCCCCTTTGTCCTGCGTGGCAAGCACCTTTTTTCAGTGTCTCTGCAGCTGGCTGTGCGAGAAGTTTCGCTCCCGGATGCCCTCGCTGGCAGTGTGGTCGACAATCTCTCCGGTCTGGCCATACGGCCGGGTATCGATGGCAGCTTGTTGTGCCCGGTTCCGGATCCGGGCTGGCGCACCCATACGGTCTACGATGACCGCATCGCCTATGTACTGGTCCGCGATACATGGCACTACTTGTCTCTGGCTGGAAGCTACGAAGGCTTTCTCGAAAACCGCTATTCAGGCAAGACCCGCGAATCCTTTGCACGGGATGAGGCGCGATTTGCAGCGCAGTTCGGCGGGGCGCTCGATCTGCGCGAATATCGCAGCCCTGCGGAACTGGCAGAGTTTGTCGTCTGTGCCGGGCAGATCGGCGGCAAGCTTGGCGACGCTGACCTGTCCCGGATGACGGACCGGGGCGCGCCCATAGGCTTCATGCTCTTCGCCAATGGCGCGCCAGTGGCCTGTCTGGGATTGTTGTCGCAGGCGGACACCTTGCAATACGTGTTTGCCGGTGAGCGCGACGATTTTCGTCAGTGGTCGGCAGGCACTATCTTGCACCTGCAGGCCATCCGGCGCCTGTTCGCCGATCCGCGCAATCGCTACCTTGACTTCCGGCCCGGCGATTGCGAAGTAAAGCGCCAGTTCGCCAACGGCGCACTGCGCAGCGCCGTGGTGCTTAATCTGCGTCGGACTCTCCGCAACCGGATCGTCCTGTCGATCTATGCCTATTTCCGACGCCTGTCTGCCGGTCGAGAGGAGTTCGATGCAGTTCCCGAAGCGATCCGGGAACTGCAGGTCGTGGGGGGCTGAGGCTCAGGCTGCCAGAAAGAGCATCAGCAACTCGTTCAGGAAGTGACGTCCCCGGATGGTGGGGCGCAAGGTTTCGTTGTCGATTTCGATGAAACCCTGCTTCATGGCCTCGAGCAGTCCTGCCTCGGCTGCCTCGAAGGGCAGGCCGGTGCGCTCGGCAAACAGCCGGCGCGGAAAGCCCTTGTTGAGGCGGAGTGCGTTCATCATGAATTCAAACGGCAGTTCCGCCGCTCCGATCCAGCGCCGTTCCTGGGCGAATTCGCCCGTCTGGCGGGCCGCCAGGTAGGCGGCCGGGTGCTTGGGGCGGGCTTCACGCAGGATGCCTTCGTGCGACGAAAGCTTGCCGTGGGCGCCGGCGCCGATGCCCAGGTAGTCGCCAAAAGTCCAGTAGTTGAGGTTGTGCCGGCACTCCCGGTTGGGTTGGGCGAAGGCCGATGTTTCGTAGTGGCCGTAGCCGGCTGCGCCGAGTCGCGATTCGACCAGATCCTGCATGTCGGCGGAGGCGTCGGGGTCGGGCACGTCGGGCGGGTTGGCGGCGAAGGCCGTGTTGGGCTCCAGTGTGAGGTGGTAACAAGACAGGTGCTGTGGGCCCAGGGCCAGCGCGGTGGCCAGATCGGCGTCCGCTTCGGCAAGGCTCTGGCCAGGCAGGGCGTACATCAGGTCGAGGTTGACGGCCTCGAAGTGGGTCAGCGCGGCTTCGGCTGCAGCAATGGCGTCGGTACGTCCGTGGATGCGCCCGAGGGCCTGCAGGTGCGCTTCGTTGAAGCTCTGGATGCCGACCGACAGCCGATTGACGCCAGCCTGCCGGAAGGCCCTGAAACGGCCCGCGTCCACCGTGCCCGGGTTGGCTTCGAGGGTGATTTCGGCCTGCGGGTCGAGTTGCACCCGCATGCGGATCGCGGTGAGGAGTTCATCCAGCCCGTCCGGGCTGATCAGGCTCGGTGTGCCGCCGCCAAAGAAGATGCTGTGTACCCGCCGGCCCCAGATTTGCGGCAGGGTGCTTTCGAGGTCGGCAACCAGCGCTTCGATGTAGGCCGCTTCGGGAATGCCCTCGTCGCGCACCGCGTGGGAGTTGAAGTCGCAGTAGGGGCATTTCTTGACGCACCACGGGTAATGCACGTAAAGCGACAGTGGGGGGGAGGCGGTGAGTCTGGGTGTCCAGGGGCTGCCTGCGTTCGCGCGCTTCGGGCTGGCTTTGGGCGTAATCGGGATGATCCGTGCTTCGGGCATCTCAGGCGGTTTCTGCGCGCAGTTTGTCGAGCAGTTGCCGGAAGGCAGAGCCCCGGTGGGACAGCACGTTTTTCAGGTCGGGGGCGATTTCGGCGGCGGTCTGTTCCAGTTCGCTGACGAGGAACAGCGGGTCGTAGCCGAAGCCGGCGGTGCCACGCGGCGCGTTGAGGATTTCGCCATGCCATTCGCCGCAGGCGATCAGCGGTTGCGGGTCGTCGGCGTGCCGGACAAGGGCAAGGGCGCAGTAAAAGCGTGCCCGGCGGTCGGACTGGCTGGCCAGTTTTTCAAGCAGCAGCGCATTGTTGCGCGCGTCGGACTTGGGCTCGCCGGCAAAGCGCGCCGAGATGACGCCCGGCGCGCCGCCGAGGGCTTCGACGCACAGCCCGGAGTCGTCGGCGAGGGCCGGCAGGCCGGTGCTGCGCGAGGCGTGGCGGGCCTTGGCGATGGCGTTTTCGACGAAGCTGGGGTGCGGTTCCTCGGCCTCGGTGACGTTGAAGGCCGACTGGGGCAGCACTTCGATGCCCAGTGGGGCAAGGAGGGCGGAGAGTTCCTTCAGTTTGCCGGTGTTGCCGCTGGCAAGAACGAGTTTTTTCATGGCTGCCGTTTCCTTCGTGATGCTCAGGTGGAGATGCCGAGCGCCTTCTTCTGTTCCACGACGAGTTGGGCTACGCCGGTGGCGGCGAGTTCCAGCAGGCTGTCGAGTTCAGTACGGGAAAAGGGCGTGCCTTCGGCGGTACCCTGGACTTCGACGAAGCCGCCGGAGCCGGTCATCACCACATTCATGTCAGTGTCGCAGTCGGAGTCTTCGGGGTAGTCGAGGTCGAGGACCGGGATGCCCTTGTAGATGCCCACCGAAATGGCGGCGACGAAGTCGCGCATCGGGTTGGCAGGCAGTTTGCCGGCCTTGACGAGGCCTTCGAGGGCGTCATGAACGGCGATGCAGGCGCCGGTGATGGCCGCGGTACGGGTTCCGCCGTCGGCCTGCAGAACGTCGCAGTCGATGGTGATCTGGCGCTCGCCAAGGGCTTTCATATCAACTACGGCGCGCAGGCTGCGCCCGATCAGGCGCTGGATTTCCTGGGTGCGACCGCTTTGCTTGCCCTTGGCCGCTTCGCGGGCGCTGCGAGTGTGGGTGGCACGCGGCAGCATGCCGTATTCGGCAGTCAGCCAGCCCTGGCCCTTGCCGCGCAGGAAGGGCGGCAGGCTTTCTTCGACGCTGGCGGTGCATAGCACTTGCGTGTCGCCGAACTCGATGAGCACCGAGCCCTCTGCATGGCGGGTGAAGCCGCGGGTGATGCGGATCGGGCGGAGGCTGGCGGGGGTGCGGCCACTGGGGCGGGCGAAGGTGTCGGTGGTGGTCATTTGAATTTATGGATGGCTGCGTTGATTTCGCGGATAGCGCGTTCGATCTCGTCTTCGCTGAGATCTTCCTGTTCGCGCTTGCCGCGCCCGAAACCTTCCATCTGGGTAGTGAAAGCGTCGGCGGGCATGGTGCGGGTGGATACGGTGTCGGGAATGTCTACCTGGTGATCGTCGTGCCAGGTCATGGCGATCAGGGTCATGTTGTCGCACTGGCTGCCGCCGAGCATCTCGGCTTCGTCCATGAGGCGCGGGACGGATTCCATCACCCGGCCGTCGGCGAGGGTGTGCACCAGGGTGTCGGTGTCGAGGGGCCCCCAGACGCCGTCGGAGCAGATGGCGACGACGTCACCATTGGCGAGCGGTACGCCGCGCGAGAATTCGATTTGCGGCGGGTGGCTGCCGCCCAGGCAGCTGAAGATGCGGTTGCGGCCCGGGTGCACGGCTGCTTCCTCGGCGTCGAGCAGGCCCTGGTCGAGCATCAGCTGGACGCGGGAATGGTCGCGGGTCTGGGTTAGCAGGCGGCCCTTCCTGATCAGGTAGAGCCGTGAGTCGCCCGCGTGGGCCCAGTGGGCCACGCCATCCTGCACCAGACAGGCGACGATGGTGGTGCGCGGAATGTCGGACAGGTGCTTGTCGAAGGCGTAGTCGAGGATCGCGTGGTGCGCATTGCTGAGTACCCGCGATAGGAACAGCACGGGGTCGGTGACTTTCGGGCGGGCTTCCTGCTGGAAGGATTGGGCAATGAACTGCACCGAGATCTGGGCTGCGATTTCGCCGTAGAGATGACCGCCCATGCCGTCGGCCAGTACCAGCAGCAAGGCATCACGCGTGTATGAGTAGGCCACGCGGTCCTGATTGGTGCGACGCTTGCCGATCCGGCTTTCCTGGAAAATGGTGAATCTCATGAACGGCCTATCATTATTTTTAGTCGTGATCCCAGCCCTTCAAGCCAGGTTTTCTGTTGGGGCGGCGCTTCGCGGTGACGCTGGGCGAGAACCTTCTGCAGTGCAAAGCAACTCTGGGGCCGTTTCAGCGGATCAAGCTGCAGGCACCAGTCGATGGTGGCCAGAAAGTGCGGCGAATGCTGGCCGGCCCAGGCCTTGGTGGCCGGTACGACGGTGTCGTGTTTGAGACGTTCATCGGAGCGCTGCGGCGAGGTGCCGGCCAGACAGGCGTACATGCTTGCCCCGACACTGTAGATGTCGCTCCACGGGCCGAGGGCGTCGCGGCTGGTGAATTGTTCCGGCGAGGCGAACCCCGGGGTGTACATGGGTTTCAGGATCGGCGTGTCGGACATCAGGGTTTGCCGGGCAGCGCCAAAGTCGAGCAGTACCGGCGTGCCGTCGGCGCGCAGATAGATGTTGGACGGTTTGATGTCCAGGTGCAGCAGCTTGTGGGCGTGCACTTCGCGCAGGCCGTTGAGCATGCGGGTGAAGACGCCGCGGATGAAGCGCTCGCGGATGTTGCCCTTGTTCTTCTGGACGTAGTCGTGAAGGGTGCGGCCCCGTTCGAACTGCATCACCATGTAAACCGTGCCATTGGCGCGGAAGAAGTTCAGCACGCGCACCACGTTGGGATGCACCAGCTTGGCCAGCGCCCGGCCTTCCTCGAAAAAGCACTTCATGCCGTAACGGAAAGCGCCCTGGTGGGCTTCCGTGACATGCGGCGTGACCTCGCCCGGCGCGCGCAAGGCAAGGGAGTTTGGCAGGTATTCCTTGATGGCTACCGGCGTTCCGTCCTGGTCGTAGGCCAGGTACACGATGGAGAAGCCGCCCAGCGAGAGTTGCCGCTCGACACGGTAGTGATCGAGCTGGAATCCGGACGGGAGGGCGCAGTTCTGTTGAGTGGCCATCAGGCGGGGCGCTACACTTCGTCTTTTGTGGCGTTCGGGGTTGTTAGTTTAGCTTCGGATTGCCGCGCTATCTCGGGAAAAACAGGATGATCAACAGCATGACGGGCTACGCCGTCCAGGCACGCGACCTGGGCAGCATCGCTTTGCACCTCGAACTGCGGAGCGTCAACTCCCGCTATCTCGACCTCGCCTTCCGGATCAACGATGACTTGCGTCAGGCCGAGCCCATGTTGCGTGAGGCGATCACCGGCAAGCTCAGTCGTGGAAAAGTCGAGTGCCGTTTCAATCTCCAGGCGAAGGATAGCGCACCTCGGGACTTGGCCATTAACGGCGTGCTGCTCACGCAACTGAAGGCCGCCCAGGCATTCGTGCAGGCCGAACTGCCCCAGGCCGCGCCACTGTCGGTCGCCGAGGTGCTGCGCTGGCCAGGCATTCTTGCCGATGACGGTGTCAAATTCGAGGCGCTGCAGCCCGAAATCGCCGCCACCATTGCGGCCGCGCTGGAAGAACTCATTGCCACACGTCGGCGCGAGGGCGAGAAGCTGGCGGAGATGATCCGTGGCCGCATCACCCGCATGCGCGAACTGGTCGCTACCGTCCAGCCGCGGGTTCCGGCCCTCGTTGCCGAATACCAGGAAAAGCTCGCCACGCGCCTGCGCGATGTGGCCGCCACCCTCGACGACGACCGCATTCGTCTGGAAGTCGGTCTCTTCGCCCAGCGCGTTGATGTGGCCGAGGAGTTGTCGCGCCTGAGCACCCATCTCGACGAGGTGGAGCGCATCCTCAAGGTCGGCGGCGCGGCCGGCAAGCGCTTGGACTTCCTGATGCAGGAGCTCAACCGGGAGGCCAATACACTTGGCTCGAAGGCCATGGCGTCCGACATGACCGCCATTGCGGTGGAGCTCAAGCTGGCCATCGAACAGATGCGCGAGCAAGTCCAGAACATCGAGTAAGGAGCGCCCATGCCCGGCACCCTGTTCATCATCACGGCGCCTTCGGGTGCCGGCAAGACAACCCTGGTCAGCGGCCTGCTGGCCCGCGATCCGCTGGTTTGCCTGTCCGTGTCCTACGCTACCCGTGCTCCGCGCGTCGGGGAGGTGGATGGCGTGCACTATCATTTCGTCGATGTGCCCACCTTCCGGTCTCTGCGCGACAAGGGGGAATTCCTGGAGTGGGCGGAGGTCCATAACAACTACTATGGAACTTCGAAAGTCTGGCTGGAGCAGCAGATCAGTTCGGGCAAGGACATCCTGCTCGAGATCGACTGGCAGGGCGCGCAGCAGGTTCGCAAGGTGTTCCCGAAGGCGGTGGGGGTATTCATCATGCCCCCCTCGCTGGAGGAGCTTGAGCGCCGTTTGCGCGGCCGCGGTACGGACAGCGAGGACGTGATCGCCCGCCGTGTTCTGGGTGCCCGTGGCGAGATGCGCCATGTGGCCGAGTTCGACTACGTTATAATCAATGAAGACTTGCCCGCCGCCCTCGAAGATCTGGTGGCTGTGGTGCGGGCATCACGGCTGCGCTACGCCAACCAGGAGGCGCGCAAGCCGGAGTTTTTCCATTATCTGGAACAGGATTGATCCATGGCCCGTATTACCGTTGATGACTGTCTGAAACGCATCCCCAACCGCTTCCAGCTCACCCTGGCGGCAACCTATCGTGCCCGTCAGCTGACGTCCGGCGCCACCCCGCAGGTGGACCTCGACCGCCACGACAAGGACAAGCCTTGCGTGATCGCTCTGCGCGAAATCGCCGCCGGCAAAGTCGGCCCTGAAATCCTCAACCGCGGTCAGGCCTGAGCGCCTCCCGCAAGCGAGTGATGTCATGGAATCCGCCGCTTCCGTCCCCGTCAGTGGTAGCGGCGTTTTTCAGCCACCCGAGTCCTGTGTGTTGCCGCTTGATTTCAGCCGCTTGCGAACTCTGGTCGGTACCTATCTTCGTCCCGAGGACGTAGGCCGGATCGAAACCGCCTACCACTTCGCCGCCGATGCCCATCAGGGGCAACTGCGGATCAGTGGCGATCCCTATATTTCCCACCCGGTTGCCGTAGCCGAGATTCTCGCCGGCTGGCATCTGGACTCCCAGGCCCTGTGCGCCGCCCTCCTTCACGATGTGATGGAGGACACCCACATCACCAAGGCCGAGATTGCCGAACGCTTCGGGCGCACCACGGCCGAGCTGGTGGATGGGGTCTCCAAGCTCGACAAGATCGAGTTCCAGTCACAGGAAGAAGCCCAGGCCGAGAACTTCCGCAAAATGCTGCTGGCCATGGCCAGTGACCTGCGGGTGATTCTCATCAAGCTGGCCGACCGCTTGCATAACATGCGTACGCTGGACTGCGTACGTCCCGACAAGCGCCGCCGTATCGCTCGCGAGACGCAGGAAATCCACGCGCCGATCGCCAACCGGCTGGGCCTCAACAGCCTGTATCGGGAGATGCAGGAGCTGGCCTTCAAGCATCGTTACCCGCTGCGCTACAGCGTGCTCTCCAAAGCCATTCTGGCAGCCCGCGGCAATCGTCGCGAAGTTGTCGGCAAGATCCTCGTCTCCATCGAGGAGCGCCTGCCCCAATGGGACATACAGGCCGAGGTGCGCGGCCGGGAGAAACATCTCTACAGTATTTACCGCAAGATGGCCGAGAAGCGCCTGACCTTCTCGCAGGTGCTCGACATCTACGGTTTCCGGGTCATCGTGCCCGACATCCAGACCTGCTACCGGGCTCTCGGCGCGTTGCATGCCCTCTACAAGCCGGTGCCGGGCAAGTTCAAGGATTACATCGCGATTCCCAAGGGCAACGGTTACCAGTCGTTGCACACCACGCTGATCGGTCCGTTCGGCACGCCGGTGGAGGTGCAGATCCGCACCCACGAGATGAACCACATCGCCGAGAGCGGCGTGGCGTCTCACTGGCTGTACAAGGAAGACGAAAAGACGCTCTCCGAACTGCAGCACAAGACGCACACCTGGTTGCAGTCACTGCTCGAGTTGCAATCCACTTCAGGCGATTCGAGCGAGTTTCTCGAACACGTCAAGGTCGACCTTTTTCCCGGTGAGGTGTACGCCTTCACGCCGAAGGGCAAGATCTTCGCGCTGCCGCGCGGCGCCACGGTGGTGGATTTTGCCTACGCCGTGCATACCGACGTGGGCAACCGCTGCGTTGCCGGGCGTATCAACGGTGAGCTGATGCCGCTGCGTACCGAACTGCACAACGGTGACCAGATCGAGATCATCACGGCTGCCCACGCCAGCCCTAATCCGGCGTGGCTGAGCTATGTGCGGACCGGCAAGGCGCGGGCACAGATTCGCCACTTCCTCAAGAACGCCCAGCAGGAAGAAGCTTCGACACTGGGTGAACGCCTTCTCAACCAGGCCTTGCGCCTGCATGGCCTGACTCTCGGCCAGGTGAGCATGTTTGCCTGGGAACGCTTCCTCAAGGAGTTCACGCTGCCGACCCGGCGGGATCTGATGACCG
>ENA-UPXM01004627-UPXM01004627.1-activated-sludge-metagenome-genome-assembly--contig:-NODE-4627-length-13991-cov-6.165542_pt1 | contig 13991 bp, 11 predicted proteins | sample MGYA00238178_ERZ772708 | MGnify/ENA primary metagenome ERZ772708 (study PRJEB29002, sample SAMN05720212) | activated sludge metagenome | isolation source: anaerobic digester from wastewater... | reverse complement strand
CGGCTTTGAAGTACAAGGTGGAAAATTAGGTTTAGGTTATTCGGCTATCTCTAAAGATGCGGTTTTGCCACCCGCCGACGAATATGAAATTATGAATGAGAATTTACTCAATAAGTCAGACCAATACCTAGATCTCTGGTCTATAAAACATACTGATAAAGATGTAAAATAATTAACCTGTGCTTTAGTAAGCTGCTTCAGAAGACCGTTCTTAGCAATCAGGTCTTCCGTTCTTCTATCATTCGATAGCAGCTTATTAATTAAATCAACGAGGCGCTCACCTTATGTAACCCAGTTTTTATTTGGCATAAGTTCAGTTACATCATATTAAAAAATTACACTACAATAACGTTTAAATTTTTTTGGCCACTCAAGGGTATCTAATGAAAAAACAAAGCCTACATTTTGTACCGAAAATGTTATTCGCTAACTTAGTTTTATGCTTATGCATTTCCTCTAGTAGCGTATTAGCGCGGGATATAAGCAACGAGCAGCGCGCCGCTTCTGATGCACGTAACCGTTATAACAGCGCCAAATCAAATGATGATAACCTTGGCAAGCAAATAGCTGCACAAGAAAAACGTGTTGCAGATGAACAAGCGCGTTTAAAAAATTTGCAAGATAAACAAGTTGAAGCAAAAACAGAGCTTGAAAATGCAAAGGCTGATCTCGATGTAAAGGCGAATACACTAGAAAAAGTTTGGGGCGAGCGTAATAAAAACTAATGTAAGTATTGGCATACCCATCAAAAAAGCCAGCTTTGAAGCTGGCTTTTTTGAGTGCACCAGCGCAATAGAATGTGATGATTAAACGAACTGTAGGCAATGCATGAAAAATATAGAAACTGACATTTTGCTGGTGGGTGGCGGCATCATGAGTGCCACTTTAGGCGTTTTACTACATCAGCTAGACCCTAAGCTCAACATCACGATGGTTGAGCAATTACCTGATGTGGCGCTTGAGAGTTCTGATGCACTCAATAATGCCGGCACTGGTCATGCGGGTTATTGTGAGCTGAATTACACGCCACAGGCGGGAGATGGCAGCATTGCTATTGAGCGCGCCCTAGAAATCAACGCAGCGTTTGAGGTGTCGTTACAATTTTGGTCTAACTTGGTGAAACAAAACGTTTTGCCAACGCCAAATCATTTTATTAATAAAACACCGCATTTAAGTTTAGTGTGGGGCGAAAAAAACGTGGCTTTTTTAAAGCACCGTTTTGAGTTACTCAAGCAGCATCCTCTTTTTGAAGAAATGCAATACAGCGAAGATCATGCGCAACTCAGCAATTGGATGCCGCTAGTCATGGCGCATCGTAATCCAAAAGAAAAGCTGGCAGCCACTTTTGTCGCCCATGGTGCAGATGTTGATTTTGGCGCCCTCACCCGCCAGCTGGTGAGTTACCTCAAAACGCAGGAAAATTTCACTTTACTCAACAACACGCAAGTTAAAAAGCTAAAAAAAATCAAAAATGAATGGCATGTCAGCTTATTTAACAAAGCCAGCAAACATGCTAAAACCATCAATGCAAAGTTTGTTTTTTTAGGCGCAGGCGGTGGCGCTTTGCCACTACTGCAGTTGGCCAATGTCACTGAAAGTGAGGGTTACGGAGGCTTTCCTGTCAGCGGCCAATGGCTGATTTGCCAGAATCCGGATGTAATACAGCTGCACAACGTAAAAGTATATGGCAAGGCCGCTGTAGGGGCTCCCCCAATGTCAGTACCCCACTTAGATACACGAAAAATCAACGGAAAATCCGCACTATTATTTGGCCCGTTTGCTGGGTTTACCACTAAATTTTTAAAGCAGGGTTCTGCCCTAGATTTGGCCAAATCGTTAAAAGTGAACAACTTAAAAGCCATGCTCGGGGTTGGCCGACACCACATGGATTTGACCAAATACTTGGTGAAAGAAGCCAGGCAAACACACGAGCAGCGTATGCACGCGCTACGCGCGTTTATACCGCAGGCTGATGCTGCCGACTGGAAACTTGCCAATGCCGGACAACGCGTGCAGATTATTAAAAAATGTGAACAAAAATGGGGAAAACTTGAGTTTGGCACTGAAATTGTCGCCACTCAGGATGGCTCACTCGCCGCGTTACTTGGCGCTTCGCCAGGTGCTTCTGTGAGCGTTCAAGCCATGATTCACGTCATTGAACAATGTTTTGGTGCACAACTCAAACAGCAAGCTTGGGATGAAAAATTAAAGATGCTGATTCCAAGTTATGGTCAGTCGTTAATTGAGGGTGGCGATATACTAAGAAAAGTTCGCCAGCATACTTTAAGTACATTACAACTTAATCAATAAATTTGGCTGCAAATTTAACGTGGCTAACAGCGCGTTCACCCTAGTTTTGCATGACCATTTTAATGGTTGAATATGCCACTAAACCCCTCGAGAGAAAATCTCTGCCCTGCGAGCCTTTATTTATAAGGCTTACAGAGCAATCAAAAAGGTTGTAGTTTAAAATCGCTCAAAAAGTGGTGATCGATGAACCAAAAACGAACTAATTTGCTGCCGCACAAATTGCCACAAAAGCCTGTGCATCTAACGAGCAACGTCCCACCAAACCACCATCTATATCAGGCATAGCAAATAAGGCCGCTGCATTCGATGGCTGTATGCTGCCGCCATATAAAATGCGCACACTTTTTGCCACGCGCGCATCACATTTGGCAACGCGGTGGCGTATAAATTGATGTACTTGCTGTGCCTGTTCAGGTGTTGCTGGGTTATTCGTACCTACCGCCCATAAAGGTTCATAGGCCAAAACAGCTTTGGCAACCACTTCTGGCCCAAAACGCCGTAGTATTGAATCCAATTGCCGGCCGACCATATATTCGGTCCAATCGGACTCGCGTTCATCTTTGGTTTCGCCCATACAAAAAATGGGCGTGAGTCCAGCTTTGATGGCAGCATTAAATCTTGCCGCTGCCGTGTCATCTGTTTCATGCGATAGCATGCGCCGCTCAGAGTGGCCGACAATCACATATCGGCAGCCATAATCCACCAACATGTGTGCTGAAACCCCGCCCGTCAACACACTATCTTCACTGGCACAGAGATTCTGTGCCCCCCACATTAACTTAGTACCTAGCGCAAGCGCTTGCGTCTGACAGAGATAGGGATAAGGCACGCACACCACGCAATCCACATGCTGCAAATCTTGCACACCCGCAATTACACTATCTAGCAGCAATTTATTTTTGGCAATACTGCCATTCATTTTCCAATTACCTACCACTAATTTACGTCTCATTGTTTACCTATCGTTGAGCCTATCTCACAATCGCAGCCAATTCGCCTTTAGCATAACGGGCAGCCATGATATCCAGCGCGATGACCTTGATTTTTGACGCCTGCCCCGCGCTACCAAATGCTTCAAAACGGTTTTCACACACACTCCGTGCAGCTACAGTTGCGGCTTTTAGAAATGCACGCGGGTCGAATTCTGCGGGATGATGTGCCATTTCTTTACGAATCGTTGCCGTCATGGCTAAACGTATATCCGTATCAATATTGACTTTGCGTACACCGTTTTTAATTCCTTCTACAATTTCAGACACTGGCACACCATAGGTTTCTTTAATTTGTCCGCCATACTCACGGATCATGTGCAGCCATTCCTGCTCGACGCTCGACGAGCCATGCATAACCAAATGCGTGTTGGGAATGCGTGTATGAATAGCGCGAATTCTATCAATGGCCAAAATGTCGCCTGTGGGTGGGCGGCTGAATTTATATGCACCGTGGCTGGTGCCAATGGCGATTGCCAGCGCATCCACCTGGGTAGCTTTTACAAAAGCGGCTGCTTCGTCAGGGTCTGTTAGTAGTTGCGATTTATCGAGTACACCTGTTGCGCCACCGCCATCTTCTTCGCCTGCCTCACCCGTTTCCAGCGAACCCAAACAACCCAGTTCACCTTCCACTGAAACACCCACCGCATGTGCTGCTTCTACTACTTGCTGCGTCACATGCACGTTATATTCAAACGATGCTGGCGTTTTGGCGTCTGCCTCAAGCGAGCCGTCCATCATCACGCTTGAGAAACCACTACGCAATGCTGTTTGGCACACGGCAGGTGAAGCGCCATGGTCCTGATGCATACATAAAGGAATGTGTGGATATTGCTCAATGGCCGCCTCGACCAACTTACGTAAAAACGGCTCACCCGCATAACCGCGCGCGCCAGCGGAGGCTTGCAATATTACGGGGCTATCCACCTCATCGGCGGCCTGCATAATGGCATGAATCTGCTCCATATTATTCACGTTGAACGCGGGCAGACCGTATTGGTGTTCCGCAGCGTGGTCAAGCAATTGCCTAAGTGAAACTAAAGCCATGTGAACCTTTTATTGTATCAATAAGTTAGCCGCGCATACTCAACTGCAACTTTACACAGCCTCGCCAAGGTATCATGGTAACGGTTTTTTTGGTTGCAAGGGATACCTTCAGTATCCGGATAAATATTGCGTACCTTAATCACTGAAGTCTTCCCTACACCAGAAGCGTCTGTAATGGCAGTAAAAGGTAGATTTCTGGACACATCTCATTCTTTTTTAACTACTTTTATTGTCTTTTATTTAAGGGATATTGGCTTTTATTGGATACTTCAGCGTCAGCCTCTTGATAAATGTGCTCAAGCAAAGTTACTTCTTGACTAGAGCCTAATATGACCGCAATCCGTTGATGTACCTGCTCCGGGACTACTTCCAACATGCGCTGCCGTCCCGTTGAGCTTTTTCCACCCGCCTGCTCTACCAGCATACTCATAGGGTTGACTTCATAAAGCAAACGTAATCGACCCTGTTTAACGGGTTGCTTGTTGTCTTTTGGATAAAGATACACGCCTCCACGAATTAAAATTCGATGCACGTCCGCCACCATACTGGCGACCCAGCGCATATTAAAATCTTTTCCGCGCGGCCCGGCGATGCCTGCCTGACAGTTTTCCAGATAGCGTTGCACAGGTGTATCCCAAAAGCGCACATTACTAGCGTTGATAGCATACTCAGCGGTTTCGGCAGGTACCTGCATATTGAAGTGCGTTAACAAAAACTCACCTCGTTCGGTATCATAGGTAAAGCCATGTGTACCAAGCCCGACCGTCAACACCAACATGGTGCATGGTCCATATAGAGCATAACCGGCGGCTACTTGTTGCGTGCCTGCCTGTAAATAATCGGCTTCTTTAGGTGCGCGGCCAACCGGCGCATTCAGTATAGAAAAAATAGACCCTACTGACACATTGACGGGTACGTTAGATGAACCGTCTAAGGGGTCAAACGACACTAAAAATGGGCCGCCTTCAGTTATAGCCAGCGGATCATCCATTTCCTCTGATACCAAGCCAGCAACGACGTTGCTAGCTTTAAGCAGGCGAATAAAAGCATCATTCGCCAACACGTCGAGCTTCATTTGCGTTTCACCCTGTACGTTTTGGCTAGCCAGTTTTGCTGTGTTCTCTGCAAGCGCCCCTTTTGCAGTCATTGCCGCAATTTCTTTAATCGCACTGGCAATCGCCAACAGCAACTTATTTAAGTGTTTTCCTTGCTGGGAAGCTTTTAACTGCTCAGCTAAGTAACCAGCCAGTGTCATTAATTGATCAGTCATCGTCATTAGCTTTCATTTACTATGCTTATAGTAGCGCTATTTTTAGCAGGAACTGCCTTGTATAACACCTAATCATGTGACTAGACTTAGATATTTGGCGTGACCGCCATCTCATATTCAACTTCTTGACTGCGAGAACGGCCTTTAAAAACAATTACTCCCTTCCTACGATCAAATCGCATAGATTTGCTCGTATAAGGGTCAGGATGTTTTGCTAGCAATCGCTCAAGGTCAGCTTCCGTATTGTCAGTTTGCGGAATATCCAGTTGCAATTTCACTAAACGCATATGGCCTTCGAGGTCATGAATTGCTTCAATATTATCAAGCAACCCACTTGTATCAAGCGTGGTAACTAAGATTTTTCCGATACTGTTTTTAAAATAATAGTGATGCAATCCATACCCTAATAAGGCTTTTTTATCTTCTTCAATTTGCTTTTTAATCGTTTCTACTCGCTGCAAAAAAGAAAATAGAATAAAAATTCTAATTAAAACAACCACTTAATTAAAATTAAAGAAATCCGAATCACGATTGCAAGCCTCTTTGCCTTCGTATTTCATACAAGCAAATACCACTGGCCACACTGACATTTAAACTTTCGACTGAACCAAACATCGGGATTGTCACTAGCGCATCGCAATTCTCAATCGTGAGACGGCGCAAACCATCGCCTTCTGCACCCAGTACAATCGCAATTGGGCCGTCGAGTTTGGTGTTAAGCAAGTTGCTAGGCGCATCCATGGTCGTGCCAACGACAAATACACCTGCTTCTTTGAGTTCACGAATCGTTCTGGCCAAATTTGTCACTGCAATAAAAGGCACGGTTTCTGCTGCACCACAAGCCACCTTACGCACCGTTGCATTTAAACCCACCGCCCTATCTTTTGGTGCAATCACGGCATGCACGCCCATGGCATCGGCCACGCGCAAACATGCACCTAAATTATGCGGGTCTTCTACGCCGTCCAAAATTAAAAATAGTGGCGGCTCGGTTAAATCTGATTCTAAAATATCGTGAATATCTTTGTATGGTATTGGCGTGTCTACCACGCGTGCTATCACACCCTGATGGCGACCATTCATACCAGCCATGCCGTCCAATCGGCTACGTTCAACCTCCATGGTACGCACACCTGAAAGCTCCGCCATTTTCAGCAAATCCTTCATTCGCGCATCTACACGGTCACGGTCAATTAAAATTTCTTGCACACTCGCGGCATGTTGGCGCAAACGGCTAAGCACGGCATGAAAGCCAAATAGAATACGGGTATCGCTCATTTTTTTGGTTTACCTTTATTTTTAATATGTTTAACGCGGTCTTTCTTAACTTTTTTTTTGATATTTTTAGCTGATGGTTTGGCTAATCTAATAGTACTTTCAGGCAAATTAAGTGCGGCTTTTTTAGGTTGTTTCCCACTGGTGTGTTTTTTAACAGTACTGGAATCAGCGTTTTTATTTGCTTGCGGTACGTCAGTAGGAATATGCAATGCATGTGCAACTAAAGTAAAGTCTATTTTAGTCGTTTCTAAATCAACCCGGGCGACTTTAATAGTGAGCCTATCACCTAAGCGAAAACGCACACCCGTACGTTCACCTAACATTTCGTGTCGCGCTTTATCAAAGTGGAAGTAATCGTTGCCAAGTTCTGTCACATGCAATAAGCCTTCTACAAACACGCCATCCAACGCCACAAATAAGCCAAAGCTAGTGACACCTGCTACCGTGCCTTCAAATACTTCACCAATTTTATCCTGCATGTAAAAGCATTTGAGCCAGTTGGTAACGTCACGCGTGGCATCATCGGCGCGGCGCTCAGTCATGGAGCATTGAATTCCCAGTTGATTCCAATCCCCTGCTTCATATTTTTCGCCATTGAGAACCGCTTTAATGGCACGATGTATCAATAAATCAGGGTAACGGCGAATCGGCGAGGTAAAGTGTGTGTAAGCTTCATAGGCCAAACCAAAATGGCCGACGTTATCGGGGCTGTAAACCGCTTGCTGCATAGAGCGCAACAAAACGGTTTGCAATAATTGGGCATCGGGGCGCGGCCTGATTTTATCCAGCAACTTGCCGTAATCTTTGGCGTGCGGTTTATCGCCACCGCCCACACCAAAGCCAAACTCGCCCATAAAGGTGCGAAGCAACTCGAGTTTTTCAGGCGTGGGGCCTTCGTGGATGCGATAAAGCGCGGGGTGTTCATGCTGTAATAAAAATTCAGCCGCGCATACGTTGGCAGCTAACATACATTCTTCAATGAGTTTATGGGCTTCGTTACGGTGGCTGGGTACAATGCTTTCAATTTTGCCATTTTCATTAAACATCATGATGGTTTCTGAGGTTTCAAACTCAATGGCGCCGCGCTTTTCACGTTGTGCCAGCATGAGTTTATAAACACTTTGCAAATGCTGCAAATGCGGCATGAGCCATGTATATTCTTGCGCCAATTCACCTTGTGGATTTTGCAAAATTTCATGCACTTGCGTGTAGGTCATACGTGCTTTTGAACGCATCACTGAAGGGTAAAACTTAAATTGCTTCACAATGCCAGCAATATCCACCTGCATATCGCAAATCATGCACAGCCGCTCTACATCTGGGTTAAGCGAGCATAAGCCATTTGATAAAGCCTCTGGCAACATGGGGATGACACGGCGAGGAAAGTACACTGAATTACCACGCTCAATCGCGCCTTTATCTAGCGCATCACTCGGTTTAACGTAAAAACTCACGTCAGCTATTGCAACAACCAAGCGCCAACCCTTACCTTGCGGCTCGGCAAATACGGCATCATCAAAGTCACGTGCAGTTTCACCGTCTATGGTAATTAATGGCAATTCGCGACAGTCAATACGGTTTTTATAATCTTCTGGTTGCACCAGTTTTGGATAGGACTCTGCCAGTCTGACCGCTTCTGGACTGAATTCATGCGGTAAATTGTGTTTGCGCAGGGCGATTTCAATTTCCATACCACTATCGGCATAGTTACCGAGAATCTCAACCACTTTACCCATTGGCTGGGCATGCGCAGACGGTTGAGATGTCAGTTCCACCATCACCACTTGGCCGGGCTTTGCCCCTAAATCTAAGTGGTAAGGAATCAAAATATCTAAGTTGATGCGCTTATCTTCTGCTGCAACGATAGTCACACCACTGGTTTGCAACACGCGCCCTACTAGCTTTTGCGTGCGGCGCTCAATCACTTCAACAATCTTGCCTTCAGGTCTGCCGCGCCTATCTAAGCCGGCCATGCGCACAAAGGCACGGTCGCCATGCATCACTTGCGACATCTCTTTAGGGCTTAAAAATAAATCTTCAGCATATTTGGTTTTATCATCTGGCACCAAAAAACCAAAGCCATCTGGGTGGCCCTGTACAACCCCTGCGATTAAATCAAGCTTATCAGCAATGCACAGCGCATTTTTGCGGTTGCGTATAATTTGTCCCTCTCGCTCCATTGCGTTTAACCGTTTTGCAAAGCTATCTCGTTCTTCTTGCCCAATATCTAGCAATGTATAAAGCTGCTCTATGTTTAGAGGCACGCCTTGCTCAGTCATGACAGATAAAATGTATTCGCGACTTGGCAACGGATGTTCATATTTGCTGGACTCACGCTCAAAAAACGGGTCTAGTTTTCTTGTATTTTTATTCTGGTTGCTTTTTTTACTCGGCGACATGGATTACCCTTTATGATGAAACTGTTATAATGCGCACTAGCACTGAATTGATGGTTTAATTTTAATACGTTTTATCCTGATATGATTGAATCATGCTAAAACAAATAAGCTTACATGCCCAGATGGCGGAATTGGTAGACGCGCTAGTTTCAGGTACTAGTATCGAAAGATGTGGAGATTCGAGTTCTCTTCTGGGCACCATCGCTACACTATAAATCGAAAATGATTTTAATGATAATTTTCGGTCAGCCTTGAGACTACTTTATTAATATAGAATTAAAGAAGCTACAGTCAATTCACATTGAATATTAAAGCGCACACAAACTGTCAGATGATTGCGCATTTACATGACAAAAGTGTCAAGATTACGTCAATCCAAAATCAATCCCAAAGAAATTATTTTATAACCCATTGATTTAAAACATTATAAATACTATCCACGCATTGGCATTCAACTTGCAATAGTCTTAGTAAATTGTAATTTTGAATATGAATGGGAGTAGACACATAATGGCCACGACTTTAGAAAATAATCATTGGGATACGTTGATTGATGTCATACAGCGTTCTTATAAAATCAAGAAACATGTTGATTTTTTTAGATGGCAGCAAGATGACCTTGCCAAAATTTTTCCGCATGATGTATTAATAGCGGTTTGGGGCGACTTCAACAAGGGGGCTCTCAATTACGATGTCAGTTCTAACATTCCAGGTATACGTACGCAATCACTGCGTGAGTCCCCCGGGCATATTGATCATCTGATGTCAGATCTTTATCAAAGATGGCTTGCGAATAGTGAGCGCTGGTACAGAATTAACAACTTTTCTGTAGATCCTAATGCAGACGGCGTGCCTGCTTTCTTTAACAACCAGCTTTCTGTGATTAATTCAATTTTAGTTTATGGCGTGCGTGATATTCGCGGTAATAACGATTGCCTTTACATCTTCATGGATAAACAATCAGAGTTTCCAGTGACGTCATCTGTTTTGGGCATGTTCATGCCCCACTTAGATGCGGCACTTCGCAGAATCGAAAGTTTAGAGTCTGCTGATTCAGAAGAAGATGATCTCTCCGAATATCACGTACAAGGCTTAAGCGACCGCGAACATGAAATTATTCATTGGGTAAGAATGGGTAAAACAAACTTTGAAATTAGCATGATTTTAAGCATTAGTCCCAATACTGTAAAAAACCATCTAAAACGGATATTTAGTAAATTAGATGTTTCTTGCCGTGCACAAGCCGTAGCAACTTATGTGCCGCCAAAACTGAATTAGGTAATGCATTTATAAAGCTGTCATAATAACGAATTAATTAAAAAGCAATTACGGCAATACCAATGGCATATAGACAATCTGGCTCAAAAACACTTTTACAGCGACGCAGTAGTTTCAGTAACATCATTCAACAACTACTTGACGGCGCTGCCGTAATAGGGATCGCATGGGGATTGATAGTGCGTCACATGGGTGCATTGTACTCGCCTTACATCAATTTAATATTAGTACTTTTGGTTGTCATGGCTTTAACATATGACCGATTTGCGATTTACAGAAGTAACGGTCACGCAGTAGACAAAGCGTTAAACCTATTAAAAGCATGGACGCTTACTTTTTTTATTTTAGTCGTACTCGCTTTTTTAACAAAGCAAAGTGAAATATATTCTCGAAACCTGATTGCCCAGTTATATATTGCAGGATTTATTGCTCAACTTGTTATCCACATGCTTTTCAGGCTAGTCTACAAGAACATCGTACGGCATGCGCAACAAAATGAAAAAGTTCTAATTGTCGGACAAAGCAGACTTGCTTACTATTTACAACACAGAATTTCAGATAACCCTTGGGTTGGCGAGCAAGTCATTGGTTTTGTTAAATTATTAGATGAAGACAATAAGGCAAGTGGTCGAAAAGCAGCTGGCAGAAAAAATGACCCTGCTGTACTTGGTGATGTAAATGATTTAGCCGCGTTAATTGATCAGCATGACATTAGCACAATCTATATTGTCACACCGCTAAAATCCTCAATAGAGCTTGAAAAGATTTACATGGATGTCATAGACAAACATGTCGCTATTCATTGGATTCCAGATATTTTTGCTTTAAGACTCGTGAATCATAGCGTTAAAGAGATTTCAGGCATTCCAGTATTGACGCTTTCAGAAACACCACTCATCGGTATGCGCCTGCTATTGAAGTCAGTTGTAGATAAAGTGCTATCCGTCTTGATATTGTTAATGATTTTTCCGATTCTCATCGCTGTGGCGATTGCAGTAAAACTAGACAGCCCAGGCCCGGTATTTTTTAGACAAAATCGCGCTGGCTGGAGCGGTAAATCATTTAAAATTTGGAAGTTTCGTAGCATGTACGTTCATCAGGAAGAGCCTGGCAAGTTAAAGCAAGCGACTAAGGGCGATAGCAGAATTACTCGTGTCGGTGCGTTTATTCGAAAAACCAGTCTGGATGAGTTACCACAAATCTTTAATGTGCTCACAGGCGACATGTCCTTAGTAGGTCCGCGTCCGCATGCGGTACAGCATGACAAAGAGTATTCTCAGCGAATTTTTGACTATTTTGCACGTCACCACATTAAACCTGGCATCACTGGATTAGCCCAAGTCAGAGGATTGAGGGGTGAAACAGTTGATATTGAACAAATGGTGCAGCGAATTGAATCCGATATTGAATACATCAATAATTGGTCTATTTGGTTGGACATTTCCATTCTATTCCGCACCGTATTTGCCTTTACTGGCAAAGGCGCTTATTAGTAACTTAAATGCACGGTATGCAGGCAGAATTAAAATAATAAAGATGGTTACCCAATTTATTTAACAACTTAAGTATCCGTTTAAACAAACTGGGATACTTCAAATTAGCTATTAATATCAACATGAGTTCCCCACTAAAATCTTTCAAACCACTACTAAGAGATTTGCTTGGTGAGTGTCTATTTTTATCAAGCATCAGCAATCCAAGCAGATGTGCTAACAACAAGTTAACGATAGTAACTTTTCATCGCGTCTTGCCGGAGGAGCTACGACAAAAATATCCTTACCCAGGCATTTGCGTCACACCTGAAGAATTACGTTGGTTCTGCAATTTTTTTAATCAATTCTTTACCGTTGGATCACTCACTTCTCTGCACTATCGATTTAAAAATGGTGAGCATCCAGATAAACCATATCTAGCAATTACATTTGATGATGGACAACTTGACAACCTTCAATATGGTTTGCCAGTTTTAGATGAATTTAATTTCAAAGCAACATTTTACATCCCAACACACAATGTAGATGAAGCTGATATTCTTTGGCATGATCGCATTGGCTATTGCACACTCAATGCCAAAAACAGTGGTACTGTAGCAATCAAAAAAGCTATGGAACTAGCGGAAACCTACGGTATCCCACTGACATCAACGAGTTCGTTTGAAGATCATATTATTCAACACGCTAAAAAAATTTCCCCTGAAAAAAGAAAAGAGTTTATTGAGTTATTAGAAAACACCTTAAAAGTTATCACGCCAGAATGGGGAAGGCTCATGACCTGGAGTGAAATACGTCAAATTCATCAGCAAGGTCATGAAATTGGCTCACATTCGATGACACATGCTCTAATGCCACAATGCAGTGACCAAGAGTTAACATATGAAATTGTAGAGTCTAGAAAACATCTAGAATCAGCGTTGGATGCTGAGGTCACTTCGTTTTGTTATCCAAATGGTGATTATGACACGCGTGCTGTTGAAACAGTATTACAAGCAGGTTACCAGAATGCCGTGACTACAAAATGGGGTAAAAATAAGCCAGAGCAACCTCAATTTCAACTTAACCGTTGCGATATCAACACCTTTAACAATTGGAATCGTAAACAAGAACTCTCGGTAGCACGTTTTGCATTTCGATTGAGTGGTTTACAGCCCGGCCTATAAGTTAATTACTTAATGAATTTTGAAGGATTAATCTAGTGAATTTAGCTTACTTTTGCAGTGAATACCCTTCCCGCTCACACACTTTTATTCGTCGTGAGATATCTGAATTACGCCGTCGCGGTGCGAAAATTGACGTTTATGCACTACGTAAACCAAAATTAGAAAATATTATTTCTGAAATTGATCACTTAGAGTTTAATGAAACCATCAGTATTTTGCCCATCAAACCTTGGCAATTAGCATTAGTTCACGGGGAAATGTTCTTTAAAAATCCAATTGCATATTTTAAAGCATTTAAAACGGCGTTAGGTCACCATCTACCTGGTGTTAAAAATACATTGTGGTCAATATTTCAATTTGCTGAAGGAATTATACTTGCGCATCATCTTCAACAAAAACCAGTTCAACATTTGCATATTCATTTTGCCAATTCAGGTGCAGTTGTTGGAATGATTGCCAGTGATTATTTACAATTAAACTGGTCAATGACTCTACACGGCACTTCTTGTTTTGATTTCCCTTGGGGGCCCTTACTCGGCCAAAAACTTGAAAAATGTACGTTTGCGAATTGCATTTCTTATTACGGCCTATCGCAGGCATTTCGCACAGTCGGTCCGCAACATTGGCATAAACTTTTTGTCTCACGCTGCGGCATTGAATTGGATGCAGTCAATCTGGCGAAATCTAAACAGTCAAACCAACCAAAAGTCACGACCACGATACGCTTAATTTCTGTTGGCCGACTGCATGTAGAAAAAGGTTAT